>Ga0099822_1001668_pt1 | contig 26446 bp, 11 predicted proteins | sample CowpeawhiteBW_FD_76839 | JGI IMG/M metagenome (GOLD analysis project Ga0099822, IMG submission 76839) | Root nodule microbial communities of legume samples collected from California USA - Cow pea white BW | ecosystem: Host-associated > Plants > Roots > Nodule | place: USA: California | collected... | reverse complement strand
CCATGGAAAATGACAATTAATAAAAATGGTTGAAAGCTATGAAAAAAGAGTTGAAATCAATGGATGATAATAAAGTATGGGATATAGTTGAATTGCTCAAAGATTCAAAAAGAGTCGGTTATAAATGAATCTTTAAGACTAAACGTCACTCAAAAGGAAATATTGAAAGGTGTAAAGCTAGATTTGTTGCAAAGAGTTTCACTCAAAAGGATGACATTGACTACAAAGAGACATTCTCTCCTATTTCTAAAAAGGACTCTTTAAGAAACATTTTGGCTTTGGTGACTCATTATGATTTGGAGCTTCACCAGATGGATGTAAACACTGCTTCTCTAAATGGTGACTACTAAGAGAATCACTACTAAGAAAACACATATTTCGTGCCAATTTTGATTTGAATTTTTTTTTGTAGAAAATACTTCCAAATTTTGCTGTGAAGAATAATTTGCAAGAATTTACTACCAATTTTTTTGCAAAATATATTATATAAAACACTTTTCGTAAAAAATACTTACAAATTTTATAATTTTGTAAGAAATAATTATAGACGAAAAATTACGTATCAATTAAAATTCTTAAAAAAATAACAAAAGAAAAGTTTTTTCTTACAATTTTTTTAACAATTTGTAAGGAAAAATAATCTATGAAATACTATTTATAGTAATAAATCATATTTTCTATGGTCTTAATGAAATAAAGGTCTTAATGAAATAAAGTAATATCTTGAATTGTATTGGAACGATTGACATTACAAGTTTACAAATCTAAGATTGTGTCAGTTTGCACAATTTTGGTGTAATCCATAATTTATGTATACAGTAAATATTTTTATATTATTTTTTCAAATTTTAAATAAAACTATTTAAAATATAAACTTAAATAAAATGTAATAAATTTTAAACACAATTAAAATCAAATTACTCAATAAAATAGTAATATAAATAAATTGAATAATTTAAATAAACTAAGACAAAATATAAATTTTAATAAAATTAATCTTCTACAAAAAACTTAAATTTCATTAATTTAAATAATATATATATATAATCAAATTTTAAATAAAATGTATGATTTTTTATTAATAATTGTATTTTGGTTATTTGAATTAAAAAATTCAAATAAAATTCATTAATAATTATTAATAAATAGAAAGTATTCATCGGTGAAAAGAATATTAAGATACCTATACTCATTCACCCTTTCAATAAAATCTCTAATTAAATAGGACAACATGAATATCTATTAAAAATACAAGTAAAAATTGTGTTTGTTATGAATTAATGATTATCCATTGATTTGATACATTTACTCGTATGATTGATACTTATATGATTCAATACCCTTTATGTAAATATTTGTACTCATCTTGATATTATTATTTTATTTGCTAAACCAAATGGAAGCAAGAATCACCTCATTGGTTATGAGAGTGTTAAAAAAAAGGATTTTCTCATATTGATATTTATGTTTATATGAAGAATGAATGTTGGCATTAACACAAATGGTGATGATATGTATCTTATTAATAGTGCAACAACTTATACAATTATCAAGAGTAATAAAGTTTTTTCTTGTTTGGTGATGCGAGACATTAATGTTAGTATTATTTATAGTATTATAAATATATGTGAAGGCTCTCTGAAAGAGCTATTATAATTCTACCAAGAAGTTGAATATAAACTTATTAAGTTTCAAAGATATTTTTCTAATTAAGATAAACAATGAAAAAGATATGAAATATCTTTATATCTCTACGATTGAGTTAAAAAAAATGTATTGGAGAAATTATCAAACTTCTCTCATGGTCTACACATATATTAGTACAATTGAGATGCATGTCATGGTAAACCAAAAGTTTACAAATCAATGTGAATGTCTTGTTTGACATGATCAGTTAGATGGTTTGTACTACACATATATCAATACAATTAAAATGCATCTCAAAGTAAACCAAAAGTTTACAAATCATAATGAATTCCTTGGTTGGCATAATCAATTATTATGATGCGGAAAAAAAAGGGTTGAAAAACTCATGTGGACGCACATTTAAAAGTCAAAAGACTTCTTCATACCAATGAGTTCTCATGTACTATACGTTCACAAAGGAAAGTTGATAATAAGATCATCACAAGAAAAATTAGAAATTAGTCAATCTCATTTTCAAAACGAATGCAGGGTGATATTTGTGGTCCAATATACCCACCATGTGGATCATTTCATGGTTTTGATTGATGCATCAACTAGATGGCCACATATTTGTTTATTATCAACTCCCAATCAAGTATTTGCAAAATTATTTGTACAATTAAGAGCTCACTTCCTAGATTATCTAATTAAAAAAATATGTTTTGATAATACTGGTGAAATTAGATCTCATGCTTTTCATGAGTATTGTATATCAATTGGAATTGAAGTTGAGCATCCAATAACACATGTTCATACTCAAATAGACTTACGAAATCATTACTAGAACGTCTAAAATTGGTTGCAAGACCATTACTTATGAGAGCTAATCTTTTGATGGCTACTTGGAGATATGCAATTTTGCATGTTGCATTATTGATTCGCATAAAGCAAAAAGTTATCACAAATAATCTATTATGCAGTTGGTTTTTGGTCGGTGACCTAATATTTTCATGTAAGAATTTTTTAAGTGTGGTGTATATGTTTCAATTTCCCTACCAAAAGGGACTATGATGGGTCCTCAAAGACGATTGAGAATATATGCTGGATATGATTCTCCCTCAATAATAAAATATCTTGAACTACCAATAATTTGACTTATTTAAAGTTCGACTTTTCGATTGTCACTTTGATGAATAAGTTTTTCTAACATTAGGGGGAGAAAGAAAACTATTGAAAAAGAATATTGGTTGAAATGAATTATCATTATCTTATCTTGATCCTCATATAAAAGAATGTGAACTAGAAATTCAAAAGATAATTCATTTACAAAATTAGTCAATCAATTACCAAATGTTCTTACTGACAAAAAGGGTAATCAAATCATATATACCAGCTGCTAATGCTTTTAGTATATTTGATATTAATTCATAACACGCCTGAAGCGTGATAAGCCTGTTAGTTCCAAAGACATCTTTGAAGCGTGGTAGGCCTATTGGTTCCAAAGATAAAAACTTTTGAATGAGAAATGGAGCTAAAATGCAAGATAACCTAATAAAAAAGGTTGAAATCCCAAAAGATTCATTTGACATAATTAATGATTCAATTTCAGAAGAACCCCAAGTACCTGAAATTGTTGAAAATGATGAGATCTCAATAAATTATGTCATGAATCATATAATATGGAACCAAAATGAAGTCAACATTGACGAAACTTTTACATATAATATAGCGATGAATGCTATGAATGACAATAAGGATCAATAATCAATAATCATTGAAGATTGTCGACAAATAAATTATTTGTCAAAATGAAAATATGCAAAGAAGCATAACTAGATTTGCTTGCTAAAAGAAAGGTTTTTGGACTTATAGTTTGCACACCTGAAGGTGTCAAACCCGTTGGGTACATATGGATTTTTGTGCAAAAATCAAATTAAGAATGATGAAATTGTTAGATACAAAGCACAATTGGTTACTCAAGGTTTTTCACAAAACCTGATATTGATTTGTGAAAAGACATATTCACTAGTATTTAATGCAAAAACATTGCAATATTTGATTATCCTAGTTGCACAACAAAGTTTGCATTTACATCTTATGGATGATGTTACAACCTATTTGTATGGTTCTCTTAAGAATCATATTTATATGAAAATCCCTGAAGGAGTTTATTTGCCCAACAAGGTAAATTCTAAAGAGGATTATTCAGTAAAATTGAATAAGTCCTTTTATGGATTGAAACAATAAAGACGTATGTGGTATAATCGTTTTAGTGGGTACTTGTTAAAGGAATGGTATAAAAAAGACCTTATTTGTCCTTGTATATATATGAAAAGATCCGAGAATGAATTTACCATAATTTTTGTTTATGTAGATGACATAAACATTGTTGGAACTCCTAATGAGCTCACAAAGGCAATTGATCGTTCAAAGAAATAATTTGAGATGAAGGATCTTTGAAGGGTAAAAGTCTTGTTTGAAATTAGAAATTGAGTATTTAAATAAAGATGTTTTTTATACATCAAGAACCTTATATATTTAAGGTGTGTAAAATGTTCTAAATTGGCAAGTCACATCCATTATGCACTCTAATAGTTGTGAGGTTGTTAGATGTTGATAAATGTTCTTCTTAGACCTCAAGAAAATGATGAAGATCTTCTTGGTCCAGAAGTACCATATCTTAGTGTTATAAGAACACATGTATCTTGCTAATTATACTTGATGTGATATTGCATTTGCTGTAATTTGTTAAGCAATATATAGTTCTTCACCTACAAGAAGACAATAGATTAGAGTAAAAAATATACTTTATCACCTTAAGGGTACTACGAATATGAAATTATTTTATCCAAATGATTCAAAATTGGATCTAATGGATTATGTATATGCATGTTATTTTACATATTCTTCCAATGTCACAATGGTTGATCACAAACAAGATGTTTGTTCACATGTGGTAGCACAATGATTTCATGATGGTATATGAAACAAACCATAGTAGCAACATCGTCTAATCATACATAATTACGAGGAAAGTTGTGAATATGTTTGGTTAATGTTTATAATTCAACATGTGCAAGAAACTTGTGATTGTCCCGACAAAGATGGAATCAACATATATGAAGACAATAATGTATTGTTCAATTGAAAGGATGATATAGATATACAAAAAATTCATTCATGTGAAAATATGACATGTCTATTTATAAAGTTTTAGCCAATAAGAACTTTTGAGAAAATGATTCACAAGTTTGGACTTCGTGACCTTAATGATGTAAGTTTACATGAGGGGAGAAATAAAATATGTGATAAACAATATTGTATTAAAAAATACAGAGTTTTGTACTTTTTTTTCCTTCACTACAATTTTCTATACAAAGGGTGTTTCCTAGTAAGGTTTTAACAAGGCATATTCTTTTTATTAATAGACACTTAAGGGGGTGTGTTATGATTGATATGATTATTTATGTAAATATTTGTATTAACTAGTTGATTTGTTTCCTTTATGGAATACATGTTGTATCTATAAATAAGACTCTTCCCAGTATTAAGATACTCAGAAAAGTTGTCCCCTATTATCCCATTATTTATTCTTAGTTTTATTCTCAGCTCTTCTATCTCTTATTAGTTTTATTTGATAACAGTGTTCACTTTTTATGATAAAAAAATAATTAAATTATACAGATAAATATGAATATGTTTTATTATTTTTTATTTTTTTGGTGTATAATATTTTATTATAAACAATTATTTTAGTTTAAAAATGTTTAAATTTAAAAATAAAATTGATTTAGAAAAACGGTTAAATGAAAATAAAAAACGGTCAAGGATAAAATTGATAAACTTGGAAAAAAATGTCTACACCAAAATATCTTTATATAATATTTATATAATATAATATAATATAGATATAATATTATAGATAAATTTATTATCCATCACAAATATAAATATATTTGTCATTCCCGATTAAATCTAACTAAAAAAAATGTGAAGTTTGTACTTATATATATATATATATATATATATATATTTATTGTTTATTCCTAAGTATTGAATTTTAATATATTAAAATAGAATAATATAATAAAAATTACGAGCATAAACTCAAAAACAAATTTAATTTACAGATAGAGTTCCAGTTCAGTTTTTTTCTTCCCTAAATGCTTATACTTTCATTCGTTCACTTGGAAGGCTTTTTGGATGGAATATTTGTTCACACTCGTAGGAATAAATAGCCAAATTCAAGAGGTAGCAGCAGGAATGAACTTCAGAACATTCTGACGCTGAATCCAGCACATAACTCTTGTGATTCTCACCATCCAAGTCAAACCAAGTTTCTCGTGTTGGCTAACTCAGAACCTTAGCACAAACACACGCACAGCGCCAACACCTTCGAAAGAGAGAGATGTTGGAGGCTAAGTGTTTGAAGAAAGCAGTGGTTCCTTCCACTCTGATTGACGACCCTTCTCCCGGAAGCCTTCAATGCACTCGCCTTGCACTTCGTGTGAGTACCATTACCGTTACCATTTCTCTCATCTTTTTTTCTTATCCCTTTTTCAATCACTGTAACTTATTTTGTTTGTGATGACTTCTCAGGTTAGTGAGGATCGACGTTCTTGTGTTGTCTACATAGCTTCCGGTCCCCACATTTATAAGCTCCACGTATGTTCCCCTTCTTCATTTTCTCTACCCGAAATGTGGAATTTTAGTATTTTTTTTTTTTTTTTTGCTTCAGTTTTAGACTTTTGTTGCTAGCAGCCCCTTTCTTGATGTGATGTGGTTTTTGAAGTGGTGAAATGACACTGGTAAGGAAACCATCGATAGAACAAAAGACAGAAAGTTTGGAAATGCATCTAATTGAGTTATTTGGTTTGGATGGTATTTAATAATTATGATAGAGACTTGGGATGGAGTTTGTTTCTTGTTCTAGTGAAATTCATTGTGTTTGTTAGATAGGGCGTGATTGGATGAATTTCTCAATAAGCACTTAACAGAAAAGAAAGTAAGACATTAAAATTGGATAAGTTTCTCCCATTAGTTGAAATTAGCCTATGCATTATTGGAGTACATGAATTTTCTAGCTTAATCAATAATCTCGAGTTTGAGTCCTATGTGCACAGATTTGTTAAATACTACAATGAAGAATTTTATCACGGATGTGATCTTACTTGACACGAGTAGGATTATCTAGTGTCAGAAAATAAATATTAGATTATGAACGAGCCAATATATAGAAGCTATCTCATTTAGCTTCTTTAAAAACTGATTAGAACTTATGCAAAAATATTATTTTAACTTATGAGAGACGAATTCAATTTGCTTTACCTTTTTTTTTTTTTTTTTAATTTGTAAGTGTTCATTGACAAATTCATCCTAACATACTTAAGTAAACTTGGTTGTGCGAAAACACAAAATATCACTTTTCTGATTTATTTTGGGTATTTTTTGCTTAACTATGGTTTATATTTACTCTCTAGATTGCTTTGGGAGAGTCTTCAGTCAATGAAGGAAAAGATAGCCTGTTGATACCTGAACACACTGAGGTATATATAGTCTTGTAAAGAAAATCCTACTTTCTTGATATTTGCAAATGTTTACTTATTTATTAATTTAATAAGTCTGCATATTGTTGTCTCTTACAGATTATTGCCTCTTCATTACTCAACCGATGCCCTCATCGTTCAGAAATTCAGAGTATTGCTCTTGCTGAGGTGGAGAGTAAGTGACTTTTCCATTCTGAGTGTTTCTTTAATTTTTTGTTTTGCCGCACTGTGTCTGTCATCAAAATTTGCATGGATATAACAGTTCTATATTTTATCCTGCTATGATTTTAGGCTGCGGTGATGTAATGTTGGGAAGTGTGGATTCATATGGTCATCTCATTGTGTCTAAACTAGATGCATCTGGTGAAGGTATTTTCTTTTTCTTTTTCTTTTATCTTAACCATTCTGGCTTTCCCTGTGTAGATAATTAAATTTAACTTGAAATATAATTTGAAGTAGACCAACTGGCACTTGATTATGATGTTTTTCTACAAAAATATAGTCACACCTATTTAAAGGCGTTGGATAGCTTACTAAAAGGTGGAATCTCCCCCCCAAGACTCCTCTAGAAAATTTGACACGAGAACCCTTGCATATCTTCAAGGTAGGCACAGACGTAAAGTTGACATTGATGGGAGATAATTTTCTGATAACTAAAATAAGAAGCCTGGGTTTCCATATTAGCATCCTATCTGTTCATTCTACAGATAGTCTGATGCCAAGGGAAATGACCTATTAAGTTTGTGAAGGAAATCGCCATAGCCATTTACTTGCCTAATGTCCATGACAGTGTTGATAGAATCAACCTGCTTTGTCAAATTAACCTTAGCTGTCTGCATTTTCCTTCTCCGAGATTTTAATTTTATCCATCTTTTAAGTTATCACTGAATCATTGCCTTAGTTTTGTTGAACATATCTGCAGATGTTGATAAGCTAACATATTCTGCATTGCCTCATGATAATGGTATTGGGGAAGGCAGTTGGTCAGGGCTCTGCTTTTGCCCAAACCAATGGTCTACGGTAAGCACTTTAGTACAATTGATGGTGGTTCCATTTACAGAATTGATTTTGGAAAACCCTTAAAGTACCTCATTCAGTTTTTACTTTATCCAGACAGCTGTTGCCCGTAGCTTTTGCAAGACCATTGATATTTATGATCAAGACATGCACATTCGCACATTACGACCGTAAGCGGTTTTTATTTTCTGTTTTCCAGTTCAGTTCTGTGGAAATATTTACTTTCCACTATTCATTCACATTCTAGTTCTTTCCATGTGGCTGATGTAATATTGATGACATGCACCTCGAAAACATTTGATACATACTTGAGAAGGGTCCAGGAAAAGATTTAGTAAGGGTTGGGTAGATTACTTGAGTTATTGTATTCATTATCCTCTCTCTCTCTCTCTCTCTATATATATATATATATGTTTTAAATAGTAAATTATTTTACATTGAGAACAGGAGTAAATTACACTTAAATCCCTGTGTGGTTTTCTTGAGATAACACAAAACCCTCCTTCTTTATGATTACATCAATCTTCCTTATAGTGGTATATGATATAATATTTTTTAAGTAATTAAGTTTAGTGTAATGAATAAAAGATGTCAATAATGCCCTTCAAATTGACAAGAGAGGGGTATTAGGAGAAATTTGACAAAATGTAGGTGTTAGTGTAATTTTCGCTAAACATAATGATAAAAAGTTGAACTATTTCCTATGACTCATTCTTTCCAAGGACACTCTAATCACTATAACTATTTTGAACATTCCTTCTCTTTTTTGGAATTCTCTCAAACAAAATGGTTATCTATTTCAAGATGGCAATCATGGTTTTGACAAATATGCCCTAAAAGCAACAGGAATATTGTTGACAAATGTTTTTCTGTTTATATTTCTTTTTGAAAATTTTCCCTTAATTAATTTGTCCTTTCAGGCTTTGGTACCCTACTTCATTAAACTTCATGCAAAATGTAGTTAATGGAGATCAAAGTTCTACATTAGCTATTACGGAAGGAAGTCAGGTAAATTTGTTGACTAATGTTTCTTCAATGTTTTTATTTGTTGCAAATTGTATAGCATGGACACTCAATTTTGGTGTTATGTTTATACATTAGACTAGACACATGTTTGGCATGGCCCGGGAAACACGATCTAAGATATGGATCCGGTGACACAACTGAATTAAAAATCATGTGACATGGAGACATGAATTGTATATAAAAGATTTATAGAAAATATGATCAATATGACAAAAAAGTTTTAAATATTATTAAATATGAAAATAAATTTATTTATTCATATAATGCCAAGTTTCATAAGCAAAAGTACAAGGAGACCTCATTTTCAAAATTCATAAAAGCTAAGCGAATTTGAAGAAATCCTACTAATAAAAGAGTCTCACAAAAAAGAAATACTTTGAGAAACATTCATTCTTTATCATCATTGCAAAGCAAAATAATAACTTGCTAATATTAATCTAAGTCCTTCGTCCTTCTTGCTCGTCATTATTGAAAAACATGGCTTCTAACTGTGGTTCATCCTGGGATAAATTAGCTTCTAGAAAGAATAAGTACACTTAGAAGCTTCATCATTGAACTTTGAGCTATGCACCCCCTCACCATGAGATAAACAAAGGAAGGAGGATGGCCACTTGAGTCTCTGCTCAAGATAAAAACTCTAAGAAAGAAAAAAGACTCATTCTTCACAAAAATCACTCTAGATTTCTTATGATCAAAGTTGTGGCCAAAGTTGACATATACTCTCCTTATATAGAGAAGCTTGGACATGGGAAGGAGTGATAAAACACTTCCTTTCCCCACCCTTGTATCTAAACAAGAAAGAAGTGTAACTAAGTCATCCAAATATCCAACCAAAGGTTTATTACATGAAAAACTAATTTCTTTTATCTCTAAACTCTTCAGAACACCCTCTCCTTTATCTTCATCTCCATTTCTGGTTAATCTTCTTGAATTGAATTCTTCCTTTCAATAATCATATCATTTTGAGGGAGATGTTATGCAAAGACATTCGAAGAACATTACTTTTGTTGCTCAAATCCTAGCCTTGTCGTTTCGGTTCTTCCTGGTACTACTGTTCCTACCAAGTCACTAAAGAAGAAATTATTCAAAGACATTGAGCTAATCAAATTGAGGTATCAAACTACACAAATCAATCAACAACACGGCAAAAATGTTGTTATTTGGTGACTCCAATGATGATTCATGTATGCCTTTTCGTTGCAAGAAATATAAGCATTGGATGAAAGATGACCACATGCTATTTATCCTCTGGATTGAGAAATATAGTTGGGAAAAGAGAAAAGCATTTCAAAATATTTTATTCCATCCAGAATTCCGTTTCAAATTAAAAGTCACACTACTTCCTTCACAAGAATTCCTCACAGAAAGAGAAGAAGCATCTTGACTCAACCTTACAAGACAATGACAGGATTATTATTCCTCGCCACAGTGATTGGCCCATCTGAGTTCTCCTGCAGTGCAGCCACAAGGAATGCAAGTAGCACAACATATGTTGCAGCTTAACCTTTTGTATAACGTTATAAAATAGTTGGACATAAAAACATAATAATGGCGTTTGAATTTGGTTTCTTTTCTAGATTTATTTGTTCAACAATTGCAAAAGTGCAACGAGAACAAACAATTTAACCACCCTACCAACGACTAATTAACTGGATAGGTATTATTGTTTTAATAATAACTTTTGGTTGGGAATCTTTCCAAAAGTTTCATTTAACTGTCAAGCTATACATAAGTTGTTTTCTTTTTTTGTGGCAAGAAGTAATATTCTTTAGACAGTGTTTTTGATTAAAACAAAAATGTTGGAAAGCTGCCTTAATTGTGTCACCTCTTACCCGCTTAATTTGCAGTTTCTTTGTGAGTTGCCTAGATTGAAATCTCAAGCATGATGTTTAGTTTCACATTGACTAGTAGTGATATGGCCAAATGGTGTATATAAGTATAGTGGAATTCTTATTTTACAAGACAATTTTGTGGTTTTGGAGTTAGACTCAAACCCAAACTCTATGATAAGACATGGGTGCTTTAGTCATGTACCAATTTCATTTCACTCAACCTTTTTTTCTTTTATACTATCACATTAAATGCACATGCATTTCTGTTTTCTAAATTTTTAGAATAGAGTGTCTCAATGTTTGAAAGCGAAGTAAGACTTGCCACAATGGTAAGGTTGTGACTTTGGAGGCCACAAGTTCAAATCTTGGAGATAACCTCTTTGTGGGGGTAGTACTGCATGTGTCTACCCTCCTTTGTCCCACTAGGTGGGCCACTATTGTTTTTTGTTTGTCTGTCTTCACGTGTATCTATGCTTCTGTTTCGTGATTTATAACAAGTTCTGCCTTATGCTTCGTATTTGTTTATATTTATATACACTTGTTAATATAATTTCAGCTGTCAATATGGGACTTGAGAATGAAAGAAAATGGTGGTTGTGCACATCGGGTTTGTGGCATCCCTGGTGACATCTTTTATGCTGTTTCTATTTCTTCCAATGGCAATGTTGCTGTGGGAGGAGCTGATCGTACTGTGACTATTTATGATCCTCGCAGGTTAGCTGCTGTTTTTGATTTCAGGAAAAATCCTATAAAAAATTGGCTTGTCATTTTATTCTGTGACTCTGTCAGTATCATTTAACCAATGTAAATATTGTATAGATTCTATAGAAGCCATGGGAGCTGTTTCCTTTTTTTTTTTTACTTTTACTTCGCCCTAATTAATCTTTAGCTGAATGCATTTTGATATAGATGGTCGGCATTGTCTAGATGGGTGCACTGTTCAAAATACGAGGTCAGTTTTAACAATTTTTTAGCCTTGATCTCTCAGAAGAATTTTGTTTCCCACTTTGAAAGAGTGTTTTTTAAAGAAATTGTAATATTGTGGGCAATTACCTATTGTTTTGAAGTTTTTAAATAATTGATTTGCTAAACTAATCTGATTCTTTAATTTGGGGTTTTATTTATTTTTTCTAAACAACATTATCATCTTAATTTGAGATTTAACAAGGGCAAGTCAGATAATGTATGGAATGATGCACCTTTGAATTCATTCATTCTTTGTGTATAGGCCTCATGCATTATTACGCCCTTTATATCTAGCTTCGTTGGATACACATTACGCCCTTTATTTATTTGTGGTATTTTTACTGAGTTTCCTGTGTAGTTGAAACTCATGGTTTACACCAAATTATGCTTCTCTTTTTTCGAATTCAATAATCTGAACTTAAATTTTTTTTCCGACATAGGGAAGTCAATTTCAAGTTAAGACTAATTTCAATAGCTTCTGTTATCCTATGCCAATTTCTAATTTCTTATTTTCACGTCCTTTAAGTTGATTTCATTTAGTGGGATAAGGTTGCTGTTGATGTTATTATTGTGTTACTTGTTGTATTATTGCTGCTACAGATGACTGTAATTGATTTCATTGATACTGCAGATAACAGGACTGGCTTTCTCAACAATAGACCCGGACTGCATCTATATTCAAGGGGTTGATTATGAGGTAAATTTTCTCATTTTTTAATCAATGTATAACTGCTATTGTCAACCAAAATAATAAGGCAAAGAAAATGAAAAGTGTGTGGAGGATGTGTAAACTCTAGAGGGATCCATCTAATGAGCTGCGTCAAAAAAATATTGAAAAGACTAGTTGACAGTAGATTGAGGATGGAGACCTGTATATCAAAATATAAATTTTGTTTTATACCACCGAGGTCAACTTTGAAGATTATACACGACAAGGCAATGACTTCGGCATGAACTCTTGCCATGGGAATCTAGCAGAAATTTATCAAATAATCTTGCTGTCCACCAATGTTCAACTTGGCCTCCATAATGTTTTATCTTGTACTTCGAAATATGTTGGGCTTGTTTGGATTAACTTTTGTTCAAAGCATTTTTTCCAAAGTATTTAGAGGTGAACAAAAGTAATTTTGCAGTTGGCTACAATATTTAAGAGTTACTTATTTAGCAGTAGCACTTTTTAGTTTGTTAACATATATATATATATATATATATATATATATATATATATATGTTAACAAACTAAAAAGTGCTACTGCTAAATAAGTAACTCTTAAATATTGTAGCCAACTGCAAAATTACTTTTGTTCACCTCTAAATACTTTGGAAAAAATGCTTTGAACAAAAGTTAATCCAAACAAGCCCAACATATTTCGAAGTACAAGATAAAACATTATGGAGGCCAAGTTGAACATTGGTGGACAGCAAGATTATTTGATAAATTTCTGCTAGATTCCCATGGCAAGAGTTCATGCCGAAGTCATTGCCTTGTCGTGTATAATCTTCAAAGTTGACCTCGGTGGTATAAAACAAAATTTATATTTTGATATACAGGTCTCCATCCTCAATCTACTGTCAACTAGTCTTTTCAATATTTTTTTGACGCAGCTCATTAGATGGATCCCTCTAGAGTTTACACATCCTCCACACACTTTTCATTTTCTTTGCCTTATTATTTTGGTTGACAATAGCAGTTATACATTGATTAAAAAATGAGAAAATTTACCTCATAATCAACCCCTTGAATATAGATGCAGTCCGGGTCTATTGTTGAGAAAGCCAGTCCTGTTATCTGCAGTATCAATGAAATCAATTACAGTCATCTGTAGCAGCAATAATACAACAAGTAACACAATAATAACATCAACAGCAACCTTATCCCACTAAATGAAATCAACTTAAAGGACGTGAAAATAAGAAATTAGAAATTGGCATAGGATAACAGAAGCTATTGAAATTAGTCTTAACTTGAAATTGACTTCCCTATGTCGGAAAAAAAATTTAAGTTCAGATTATTGAATTCGAAAAAAGAGAAGCATAATTTGGTGTAAACCATGAGTTTCAACTACACAGGAAACTCAGTAAAAATACCACAAATAAATAAAGGGCGTAATGTGTATCCAACGAAGCTAGATATAAAGGGCGTAATAATGCATGAGGCCTATACACAAAGAATGAATGAATTCAAAGGTGCATCATTCCATACATTATCTGACTTGCCCTTGTTAAATCTCAAATTAAGATGATAATGTTGTTTAGAAAAAATAAATAAAACCCCAAATTAAAGAATCAGATTAGTTTAGCAAATCAATTATTTAAAAACTTCAAAACAATAGGTAATTGCCCACAATATTACAATTTCTTTAAAAAACACTCTTTCAAAGTGGGAAACAAAATTCTTCTGAGAGATCAAGGCTAAAAAATTGTTAAAACTGACCTCGTATTTTGAACAGTGCACCCATCTAGACAATGCCGACCATCTATATCAAAATGCATTCAGCTAAAGATTAATTAGGGCGAAGTAAAAGTAAAAAAAAAAAAGGAAACAGCTCCCATGGCTTCTATAGAATCTATACAATATTTACATTGGTTAAATGATACTGACAGAGTCACAGAATAAAATGACAAGCCAATTTTTTATAGGATTTTTCCTGAAATCAAAAACAGCAGCTAACCTGCGAGGATCATAAATAGTCACAGTACGATCAGCTCCTCCCACAGCAACATTGCCATTGGAAGAAATAGAAACAGCATAAAAGATGTCACCAGGGATGCCACAAACCCGATGTGCACAACCACCATTTTCTTTCATTCTCAAGTCCCATATTGACAGCTGAAATTATATTAACAAGTGTATATAAATATAAACAAATACGAAGCATAAGGCAGAACTTGTTATAAATCACGAAACAGAAGCATAGATACACGTGAAGACAGACAAACAAAAAACAATAGTGGCCCACCTAGTGGGACAAAGGAGGGTAGACACATGCAGTACTACCCCCACAAAGAGGTTATCTCCAAGATTTGAACTTGTGGCCTCCAAAGTCACAACCTTACCATTGTGGCAAGTCTTACTTCGCTTTCAAACATTGAGACACTCTATTCTAAAAATTTAGAAAACAGAAATGCATGTGCATTTAATGTGATAGTATAAAAGAAAAAAAGGTTGAGTGAAATGAAATTGGTACATGACTAAAGCACCCATGTCTTATCATAGAGTTTGGGTTTGAGTCTAACTCCAAAACCACAAAATTGTCTTGTAAAATAAGAATTCCACTATACTTATATACACCATTTGGCCATATCACTACTAGTCAATGTGAAACTAAACATCATGCTTGAGATTTCAATCTAGGCAACTCACAAAGAAACTGCAAATTAAGCGGGTAAGAGGTGACACAATTAAGGCAGCTTTCCAACATTTTTGTTTTAATCAAAAACACTGTCTAAAGAATATTACTTCTTGCCACAAAAAAAGAAAACAACTTATGTATAGCTTGACAGTTAAATGAAACTTTTGGAAAGATTCCCAACCAAAAGTTATTATTAAAACAATAATACCTATCCAGTTAATTAGTCGTTGGTAGGGTGGTTAAATTGTTTGTTCTCGTTGCACTTTTGCAATTGTTGAACAAATAAATCTAGAAAAGAAACCAAATTCAAACGCCATTATTATGTTTTTATGTCCAACTATTTTATAACGTTATACAAAAGGTTAAGCTGCAACATATGTTGTGCTACTTGCATTCCTTGTGGCTGCACTGCAGGAGAACTCAGATGGGCCAATCACTGTGGCGAGGAATAATAATCCTGTCATTGTCTTGTAAGGTTGAGTCAAGATGCTTCTTCTCTTTCTGTGAGGAATTCTTGTGAAGGAAGTAGTGTGACTTTTAATTTGAAACGGAATTCTGGATGGAATAAAATATTTTGAAATGCTTTTCTCTTTTCCCAACTATATTTCTCAATCCAGAGGATAAATAGCATGTGGTCATCTTTCATCCAATGCTTATATTTCTTGCAACGAAAAGGCATACATGAATCATCATTGGAGTCACCAAATAACAACATTTTTGCCGTGTTGTTGATTGATTTGTGTAGTTTGATACCTCAATTTGATTAGCTCAATGTCTTTGAATAATTTCTTCTTTAGTGACTTGGTAGGAACAGTAGTACCAGGAAGAACCGAAACGACAAGGCTAGGATTTGAGCAACAAAAGTAATGTTCTTCGAATGTCTTTGCATAACATCTCCCTCAAAATGATATGATTATTGAAAGGAAGAATTCAATTCAAGAAGATTAACCAGAAATGGAGATGAAGATAAAGGAGAGGGTGTTCTGAAGAGTTTAGAGATAAAAGAAATTAGTTTTTCATGTAATAAACCTTTGGTTGGATATTTGGATGACTTAGTTACACTTCTTTCTTGTTTAGATACAAGGGTGGGGAAAGGAAGTGTTTTATCACTCCTTCCCATGTCCAAGCTTCTCTATATAAGGAGAGTATATGTCAACTTTGGCCACAACTTTGATCATAAGAAATCTAGAGTGATTTTTGTGAAGAATGAGTCTTTTTTCTTTCTTAGAGTTTTTATCTTGAGCAGAGACTCAAGTGGCCATCCTCCTTCCTTTGTTTATCTCATGGTGAGGGGGTGCATAGCTCAAAGTTCAATGATGAAGCTTCTAAGTGTACTTATTCTTTCTAGAAGCTAATTTATCCCAGGATGAACCACAGTTAGAAGCCATGTTTTTCAATAATGACGAGCAAGAAGGACGAAGGACTTAGATTAATATTAGCAAGTTATTATTTTGCTTTGCAATGATGATAAAGAATGAATGTTTCTCAAAGTATTTCTTTTTTGTGAGACTCTTTTATTAGTAGGATTTCTTCAAATTCGCTTAGCTTTTATGAATTTTGAAAATGAGGTCTCCTTGTACTTTTGCTTATGAAACTTGGCATTATATGAATAAATAAATTTATTTTCATATTTAATAATATTTAAAACTTTTTTGTCATATTGATCATATTTTCTATAAATCTTTTATATACAATTCATGTCTCCATGTCACATGATTTTTAATTCAGTTGTGTCACCGGATCCATATCTTAGATCGTGTTTCCCGGGCCATGCCAAACATGTGTCTAGTCTAATGTATAAACATAACACCAAAATTGAGTGTCCATGCTATACAATTTGCAACAAATAAAAACATTGAAGAAACATTAGTCAACAAATTTACCTGACTTCCTTCCGTAATAGCTAATGTAGAACTTTGATCTCCATTAACTACATTTTGCATGAAGTTTAATGAAGTAGGGTACCAAAGCCTGAAAGGACAAATTAATTAAGGGAAAATTTTCAAAAAGAAATATAAACAGAAAAACATTTGTCAACAATATTCCTGTTGCTTTTAGGGCATATTTGTCAAAACCATGATTGCCATCTTGAAATAGATAACCATTTTGTTTGAGAGAATTCCAAAAAAGAGAAGGAATGTTCAAAATAGTTATAGTGATTAGAGTGTCCTTGGAAAGAATGAGTCATAGGAAATAGTTCAACTTTTTATCATTATGTTTAGCGAAAATTACACTAACACCTACATTTTGTCAAATTTCTCCTAATACCCCTCTCTTGTCAATTTGAAGGGCATTATTGACATCTTTTATTCATTACACTAAACTTAATTACTTAAAAAATATTATATCATATACCACTATAAGGAAGATTGATGTAATCATAAAGAAGGAGGGTTTTGTGTTATCTCAAGAAAACCACACAGGGATTTAAGTGTAATTTACTCCTGTTCTCAATGTAAAATAATTTACTATTTAAAACATATATATATATATATAGAGAGAGAGAGAGAGAGAGGATAATGAATACAATAACTCAAGTAATCTACCCAACCCTTACTAAATCTTTTCCTGGACCCTTCTCAAGTATGTATCAAATGTTTTCGAGGTGCATGTCATCAATATTACATCAGCCACATGGAAAGAACTAGAATGTGAATGAATAGTGGAAAGTAAATATTTCCACAGAACTGAACTGGAAAACAGAAAATAAAAACCGCTTACGGTCGTAATGTGCGAATGTGCATGTCTTGATCATAAATATCAATGGTCTTGCAAAAGCTACGGGCAACAGCTGTCTGGATAAAGTAAAAACTGAATGAGGTACTTTAAGGGTTTTCCAAAATCAATTCTGTAAATGGAACCACCATCAATTGTACTAAAGTGCTTACCGTAGACCATTGGTTTGGGCAAAAGCAGAGCCCTGACCAACTGCCTTCCCCAATACCATTATCATGAGGCAATGCAGAATATGTTAGCTTATCAACATCTGCAGATATGTTCAACAAAACTAAGGCAATGATTCAGTGATAACTTAAAAGATGGATAAAATTAAAATCTCGGAGAAGGAAAATGCAGACAGCTAAGGTTAATTTGACAAAGCAGGTTGATTCTATCAACACTGTCATGGACATTAGGCAAGTAAATGGCTATGGCGATTTCCTTCACAAACTTAATAGGTCATTTCCCTTGGCATCAGACTATCTGTAGAATGAACAGATAGGATGCTAATATGGAAACCCAGGCTTCTTATTTTAGTTATCAGAAAATTATCTCCCATCAATGTCAACTTTACGTCTGTGCCTACCTTGAAGATATGCAAGGGTTCTCGTGTCAAATTTTCTAGAGGAGTCTTGGGGGGGAGATTCCACCTTTTAGTAAGCTATCCAACGCCTTTAAATAGGTGTGACTATATTTTTGTAGAAAAACATCATAATCAAGTGCCAGTTGGTCTACTTCAAATTATATTTCAAGTTAAATTTAATTATCTACACAGGGAAAGCCAGAATGGTTAAGATAAAAGAAAAAGAAAAAGAAAATACCTTCACCAGATGCATCTAGTTTAGACACAATGAGATGACCATATGAATCCACACTTCCCAACATTACATCACCGCAGCCTAAAATCATAGCAGGATAAAATATAGAACTGTTATATCCATGCAAATTTTGATGACAGACACAGTGCGGCAAAACAAAAAATTAAAGAAACACTCAGAATGGAAAAGTCACTTACTCTCCACCTCAGCAAGAGCAATACTCTGAATTTCTGAACGATGAGGGCATCGGTTGAGTAATGAAGAGGCAATAATCTGTAAGAGACAACAATATGCAGACTTATTAAATTAATAAATAAGTAAACATTTGCAAATATCAAGAAAGTAGGATTTTCTTTACAAGACTATATATACCTCAGTGTGTTCAGGTATCAACAGGCTATCTTTTCCTTCATTGACTGAAGACTCTCCCAAAGCAATCTAGAGAGTAAATATAAACCATAGTTAAGCAAAAAATACCCAAAATAAATCAGAAAAGTGATATTTTGTGTTTTCGCACAACCAAGTTTACTTAAGTATGTTAGGATGAATTTGTCAATGAACACTTACAAATTAAAAAAAAAAAAAAAAAGGTAAAGCAAATTGAATTCGTCTCTCATAAGTTAAAATAATATTTTTGCATAAGTTCTAATCAGTTTTTAAAGAAGCTAAATGAGATAGCTTCTATATATTGGCTCGTTCATAATCTAATATTTATTTTCTGACACTAGATAATCCTACTCGTGTCAAGTAAGATCACATCCGTGATAAAATTCTTCATTGTAGTATTTAACAAATCTGTGCACATAGGACTCAAACTCGAGATTATTGATTAAGCTAGAAAATTCATGTACTCCAATAATGCATAGGCTAATTTCAACTAATGGGAGAAACTTATCCAATTTTAATGTCTTACTTTCTTTTCTGTTAAGTGCTTATTGAGAAATTCATCCAATCACGCCCTATCTAACAAACACAATGAATTTCACTAGAACAAGAAACAAACTCCATCCCAAGTCTCTATCATAATTATTAAATACCATCCAAACCAAATAACTCAATTAGATGCATTTCCAAACTTTCTGTCTTTTGTTCTATCGATGGTTTCCTTACCAGTGTCATTTCACCACTTCAAAAACCACATCACATCAAGAAAGGGGCTGCTAGCAACAAAAGTCTAAAACTGAAGCAAAAAAAAAAAAAAAAATACTAAAATTCCACATTTCGGGTAGAGAAAATGAAGAAGGGGAACATACGTGGAGCTTATAAATGTGGGGACCGGAAGCTATGTAGACAACACAAGAACGTCGATCCTCACTAACCTGAGAAGTCATCACAAACAAAATAAGTTACAGTGATTGAAAAAGGGATAAGAAAAAAAGATGAGAGAAATGGTAACGGTAATGGTACTCACACGAAGTGCAAGGCGAGTGCATTGAAGGCTTCCGGGAGAAGGGTCGTCAATCAGAGTGGAAGGAACCACTGCTTTCTTCAAACACTTAGCCTCCAACATCTCTCTCTTTCGAAGGTGTTGGCGCTGTGCGTGTGTTTGTGCTAAGGTTCTGAGTTAGCCAACACGAGAAACTTGGTTTGACTTGGATGGTGAGAATCACAAGAGTTATGTGCTGGATTCAGCGTCAGAATGTTCTGAAGTTCATTCCTGCTGCTACCTCTTGAATTTGGCTATTTATTCCTACGAGTGTGAACAAATATTCCATCCAAAAAGCCTTCCAAGTGAACGAATGAAAGTATAAGCATTTAGGGAAGAAAAAAACTGAACTGGAACTCTATCTGTAAATTAAATTTGTTTTTGAGTTTATGCTCGTAATTTTTATTATATTATTCTATTTTAATATATTAAAATTCAATACTTAGGAATAAACAATAAATATATATATATATATATATATATATATAAGTACAAACTTCACATTTTTTTTAGTTAGATTTAATCGGGAATGACAAATATATTTATATTTGTGATGGATAATAAATTTATCTATAATATTATATCTATATTATATTATATTATATAAATATTATATAAAGATATTTTGGTGTAGACATTTTTTTCCAAGTTTATCAATTTTATCCTTGACCGTTTTTTATTTTCATTTAACCGTTTTTCTAAATCAATTTTATTTTTAAATTTAAACATTTTTAAACTAAAATAATTGTTTATAATAAAATATTATACACCAAAAAAATAAAAAATAATAAAACATATTCATATTTATCTGTATAATTTAATTATTTTTTTATCATAAAAAGTGAACACTGTTATCAAATAAAACTAATAAGAGATAGAAGAGCTGAGAATAAAACTAAGAATAAATAATGGGATAATAGGGGACAACTTTTCTGAGTATCTTAATACTGGGAAGAGTCTTATTTATAGATACAACATGTATTCCATAAAGGAAACAAATCAACTAGTTAATACAAATATTTACATAAATAATCATATCAATCATAACACACCCCCTTAAGTGTCTATTAATAAAAAGAATATGCCTTGTTAAAACCTTACTAGGAAACACCCTTTGTATAGAAAATTGTAGTGAAGGAAAAAAAAGTACAAAACTCTGTATTTTTTAATACAATATTGTTTATCACATATTTTATTTCTCCCCTCATGTAAACTTACATCATTAAGGTCACGAAGTCCAAACTTGTGAATCATTTTCTCAAAAGTTCTTATTGGCTAAAACTTTATAAATAGACATGTCATATTTTCACATGAATGAATTTTTTGTATATCTATATCATCCTTTCAATTGAACAATACATTATTGTCTTCATATATGTTGATTCCATCTTTGTCGGGACAATCACAAGTTTCTTGCACATGTTGAATTATAAACATTAACCAAACATATTCACAACTTTCCTCGTAATTATGTATGATTAGACGATGTTGCTACTATGGTTTGTTTCATATACCATCATGAAATCATTGTGCTACCACATGTGAACAAACATCTTGTTTGTGATCAACCATTGTGACATTGGAAGAATATGTAAAATAACATGCATATACATAATCCATTAGATCCAATTTTGAATCATTTGGATAAAATAATTTCATATTCGTAGTACCCTTAAGGTGATAAAGTATATTTTTTACTCTAATCTATTGTCTTCTTGTAGGTGAAGAACTATATATTGCTTAACAAATTACAGCAAATGCAATATCACATCAAGTATAATTAGCAAGATACATGTGTTCTTATAACACTAAGATATGGTACTTCTGGACCAAGAAGATCTTCATCATTTTCTTGAGGTCTAAGAAGAACATTTATCAACATCTAACAACCTCACAACTATTAGAGTGCATAATGGATGTGACTTGCCAATTTAGAACATTTTACACACCTTAAATATATAAGGTTCTTGATGTATAAAAAACATCTTTATTTAAATACTCAATTTCTAATTTCAAACAAGACTTTTACCCTTCAAAGATCCTTCATCTCAAATTATTTCTTTGAACGATCAATTGCCTTTGTGAGCTCATTAGGAGTTCCAACAATGTTTATGTCATCTACATAAACAAAAATTATGGTAAATTCATTCTCGGATCTTTTCATATATATACAAGGACAAATAAGGTCTTTTTTATACCATTCCTTTAACAAGTACCCACTAAAACGATTATACCACATACGTCTTTATTGTTTCAATCCATAAAAGGACTTATTCAATTTTACTGAATAATCCTCTTTAGAATTTACCTTGTTGGGCAAATAAACTCCTTCAGGGATTTTCATATAAATATGATTCTTAAGAGAACCATACAAATAGGTTGTAACATCATCCATAAGATGTAAATGCAAACTTTGTTGTGCAACTAGGATAATCAAATATTGCAATGTTTTTGCATTAAATACTAGTGAATATGTCTTTTCACAAATCAATATCAGGTTTTGTGAAAAACCTTGAGTAACCAATTGTGCTTTGTATCTAACAATTTCATCATTCTTAATTTGATTTTTGCACAAAAATCCATATGTACCCAACGGGTTTGACACCTTCAGGTGTGCAAACTATAAGTCCAAAAACCTTTCTTTTAGCAAGCAAATCTAGTTATGCTTCTTTGCATATTTTCATTTTGACAAATAATTTATTTGTCGACAATCTTCAATGATTATTGATTATTGATCCTTATTGTCATTCATAGCATTCATCGCTATATTATATGTAAAAGTTTCGTCAATGTTGACTTCATTTTGGTTCCATATTATATGATTCATGACATAATTTATTGAGATCTCATCATTTTCAACAATTTCAGGTACTTGGGGTTCTTCTGAAATTGAATCATTAATTATGTCAAATGAATCTTTTGGGATTTCAACCTTTTTTATTAGGTTATCTTGCATTTTAGCTCCATTTCTCATTCAAAAGTTTTTATCTTTGGAACCAATAGGCCTACCACGCTTCAAAGATGTCTTTGGAACTAACAGGCTTATCACGCTTCAGGCGTGTTATGAATTAATATCAAATATACTAAAAGCATTAGCAGCTGGTATATATGATTTGATTACCCTTTTTGTCAGTAAGAACATTTGGTAATTGATTGACTAATTTTGTAAATGAATTATCTTTTGAATTTCTAGTTCACATTCTTTTATATGAGGATCAAGATAAGATAATGATAATTCATTTCAACCAATATTCTTTTTCAATAGTTTTCTTTCTCCCCCTAATGTTAGAAAAACTTATTCATCAAAGTGACAATCGAAAAGTCGAACTTTAAATAAGTCAAATTATTGGTAGTTCAAGATATTTTATTATTGAGGGAGAATCATATCCAGCATATATTCTCAATCGTCTTTGAGGACCCATCATAGTCCCTTTTGGTAGGGAAATTGAAACATATACACCACACTTAAAAAATTCTTACATGAAAATATTAGGTCACCGACCAAAAACCAACTGCATAATAGATTATTTGTGATAACTTTTTGCTTTATGCGAATCAATAATGCAACATGCAAAATTGCATATCTCCAAGTAGCCATCAAAAGATTAGCTCTCATAAGTAATGGTCTTGCAACCAATTTTAGACGTTCTAGTAATGATTTCGTAAGTCTATTTGAGTATGAACATGTGTTATTGGATGCTCAACTTCAATTCCAATTGATATACAATACTCATGAAAAGCATGAGATCTAATTTCACCAGTATTATCAAAACATATTTTTTTAATTAGATAATCTAGGAAGTGAGCTCTTAATTGTACAAATAATTTTGCAAATACTTGATTGGGAGTTGATAATAAACAAATATGTGGCCATCTAGTTGATGCATCAATCAAAACCATGAAATGATCCACATGGTGGGTATATTGGACCACAAATATCACCCTGCATTCGTTTTGAAAATGAGATTGACTAATTTCTAATTTTTCTTGTGATGATCTTATTATCAACTTTCCTTTGTGAACGTATAGTACATGAGAACTCATTGGTATGAAGAAGTCTTTTGACTTTTAAATGTGCGTCCACATGAGTTTTTCAACCCTTTTTTTTCCGCATCATAATAATTGATTATGCCAACCAAGGAATTCATTATGATTTGTAAACTTTTGGTTTACTTTGAGATGCATTTTAATTGTATTGATATATGTGTAGTACAAACCATCTAACTGATCATGTCAAACAAGACATTCACATTGATTTGTAAACTTTTGGTTTACCATGACATGCATCTCAATTGTACTAATATATGTGTAGACCATGAGAGAAGTTTGATAATTTCTCCAATACATTTTTTTTAACTCAATCGTAGAGATATAAAGATATTTCATATCTTTTTCATTGTTTATCTTAATTAGAAAAATATCTTTGAAACTTAATAAGTTTATATTCAACTTCTTGGTAGAATTATAATAGCTCTTTCAGAGAGCCTTCACATATATTTATAATACTATAAATAATACTAACATTAATGTCTCGCATCACCAAACAAGAAAAAACTTTATTACTCTTGATAATTGTATAAGTTGTTGCACTATTAATAAGATACATATCATCACCATTTGTGTTAATGCCAACATTCATTCTTCATATAAACATAAATATCAATATGAGAAAATCCTTTTTTTTAACACTCTCATAACCAATGAGGTGATTCTTGCTTCCATTTGGTTTAGCAAATAAAATAATAATATCAAGATGAGTACAAATATTTACATAAAGGGTATTGAATCATATAAGTATCAATCATACGAGTAAATGTATCAAATCAATGGATAATCATTAATTCATAACAAACACAATTTTTACTTGTATTTTTAATAGATATTCATGTTGTCCTATTTAATTAGAGATTTTATTGAAAGGGTGAATGAGTATAGGTATCTTAATATTCTTTTCACCGATGAATACTTTCTATTTATTAATAATTATTAATGAATTTTATTTGAATTTTTTAATTCAAATAACCAAAATACAATTATTAATAAAAAATCATACATTTTATTTAAAATTTGATTATATATATATATTATTTAAATTAATGAAATTTAAGTTTTTTGTAGAAGATTAATTTTATTAAAATTTATATTTTGTCTTAGTTTATTTAAATTATTCAATTTATTTATATTACTATTTTATTGAGTAATTTGATTTTAATTGTGTTTAAAATTTATTACATTTTATTTAAGTTTATATTTTAAATAGTTTTATTTAAAATTTGAAAAAATAATATAAAAATATTTACTGTATACATAAATTATGGATTACACCAAAATTGTGCAAACTGACACAATCTTAGATTTGTAAACTTGTAATGTCAATCGTTCCAATACAATTCAAGATATTACTTTATTTCATTAAGACCTTTATTTCATTAAGACCATAGAAAATATGATTTATTACTATAAATAGTATTTCATAGATTATTTTTCCTTACAAATTGTTAAAAAAATTGTAAGAAAAAACTTTTCTTTTGTTATTTTTTTAAGAATTTTAATTGATACGTAATTTTTCGTCTATAATTATTTCTTACAAAATTATAAAATTTGTAAGTATTTTTTACGAAAAGTGTTTTATATAATATATTTTGCAAAAAAATTGGTAGTAAATTCTTGCAAATTATTCTTCACAGCAAAATTTGGAAGTATTTTCTACAAAAAAAAATTCAAATCAAAATTGGCACGAAATATGTGTTTTCTTAGTAGTGATTCTCTTAGTAGTCACCATTTAGAGAAGCAGTGTTTACATCCATCTGGTGAAGCTCCAAATCATAATGAGTCACCAAAGCCAAAATGTTTCTTAAAGAGTCCTTTTTAGAAATAGGAGAGAATGTCTCTTTGTAGTCAATGTCATCCTTTTGAGTGAAACTCTTTGCAACAAATCTAGCTTTACACCTTTCAATATTTCCTTTTGAGTGACGTTTAGTCTTAAAGATTCATTTATAACCGACTCTTTTTGAATCTTTGAGCAATTCAACTATATCCCATACTTTATTATCATCCATTGATTTCAACTCTTTTTTCATAGCTTTCAACCATTTTTATTAATTGTCATTTTCCATGG
>Ga0099822_1001662_pt1 | contig 26491 bp, 13 predicted proteins | sample CowpeawhiteBW_FD_76839 | JGI IMG/M metagenome (GOLD analysis project Ga0099822, IMG submission 76839) | Root nodule microbial communities of legume samples collected from California USA - Cow pea white BW | ecosystem: Host-associated > Plants > Roots > Nodule | place: USA: California | collected... | reverse complement strand
GAATTGCAATTCATAACATTACCCAGGAATTAAAACTTGGGTGGTCAACAACAATATATAGTTCACAATTTACATCAATGTAATCTTGCGCTTTAATCGCATACAACGAAAAATTTTCGATGAAAGTTGGACCTATCTATATCTATATAATCTATATAATCTATGATAGAACAAACTTGGTAGAGCGAAGAGTATGAGAAGAAAAGAAGAAACAACAATTTGGTTTGAGAGAAAAATTTGATATATTTATGAGCGTGCCCAAGACTGATTTTGTAACTGTCAACTCGTGGCTATAAGTGGGACGATCACGGGGAATTGGGCCAAACCCCATTCAGGCCCAATAAGATTACAATTCGTTCGAAGTAAAACGACGCCGTAGAAACTGTTTCGATATTAAAAACCATAACATTTATATATAAAATATAAAATCCATTAGTCTAAAAAAAACATAAACTTAATAATTAAAAGAGAAAAATAAATTTAAACGTGAAAATAAAAACAATAAAGTTTTCGTCTTTGTTTTCCAAAAAAAAACTTTGACAAATTTTAAAAATATCAATAACTAAGAAAATATAAATCTTCCATCAAAATTTAAATAACTTATTATTTATTATTATTTAGGGATCGCCCCACAATCACCATAGGACAATCACTGCATTTTTAAGATACCGTACGTTTTGGAGTATTTGAGCTCCTTTATAATTTTATCCTTAAAAGATATTGGTTGTACTGAAACATATAATAAATCATTTAAATATAATAAAATATAAAGAATTCATGTGAAATTACAAATATAATAAAAATATTAGATTAATAATTTATCATTTAACTATTCAATATCTCTAATGTTTTGAATTAGGAACGTTGAAAACTCAAAAAAATAAATATATGTCGGGTAACCTGGTTTAACCCAGCTCAACCCATCACGGGTTGATAATTTAGTGAGTCAACCCAACCCGACTCATTTTTTAGCGAGCCAAAAAAAATTCGAAGCCGACCCTATTCACTACGGGTTGCCGGATTAAACGGGTTGGCTCACAGGTTCACTTAATTAAAAAAATACAATTTTTTTATTTTTTTTCCAGTCAAAACTAAATTATAATTCTAATTAAAATCTAAATAAACTTTAATACAATTCAAATACAAACCAAAATATAAAAAAATACAAATTATTTATGTGTTGGCTAAAAAAAATGTAATATGATCCAAATGTAAAGCCCAACTTAATATTTTTTTTATCGGCAAGAACAAATATATTAATAGGAGGTAATTGGGTTACCTCAACCCATAAACAATAAAAAAAAATACTATGACTTTCCTTCATAATTTTTCACATGGAGTAGTATCTCATAATCATCACAACTTAAACATCCTCCCCCAATAGCATTATATGTTGCACATGTGCAAATATGCAACCCAACTTAATAAAAGATACTTGTGTGATTTATCTACGGGTTGGTGAGTCAACCTGACTCCTCACGGGTTCAACCCGAATGAATCGGATTCTAGATCAGCAAGGTCAAAAATCAACCCGTATTGAAATTTGTAAAAAAAATTTAACATAATCCAACCCGGTAATAAACCAAATTGACTTATAAATTTCAACCCATTTTGACAATTCTACTGTCAATCCACGGTCCCATAAACCATGCAGGACGGACCAGACTACTAAACCTAAACTTTTAGCATGAAAGACTAGCCCATTCCACATTTAAAAAATTAATAACTTAAAAAATTAATAACGGGTCTAAACGGACCGATCCTAAATGGGTCGCTCTAACGTAATTATACCGAAAGATTTCCAAGATAAGTTCATAAACAGTAATAAGCACATTTATTTTCCCTCCATGCTCTGCATTCAATTTCAGCTAATACAGTCAACTCAAACTAAACTCTTTTCATAACAGTGCCACTCAACAAATTAATAATCTTGTTTTACCAAATAAAGCATACATGAAAGACTTCGTTACACCGTTCATTCAACGATCAGAAATCAACCATTAAAAATAGTATTCTCGAAGAAAAATCGAGTAAAAAACCAGAAATAAACTATAAAATACATTACCAGAGGTGTTAATTTTGATTTGTGGGTTTCGGCGCTGCCGGCGACGGTGCTCTCGTCTCTCGGCGGTGGCAGCACCTTCTCTTAGGGCAAGTGTTGAGAGTCAGAAAACAAATGTTAAGTCTCTTTTCGCTTAGGCTTCGGATTCGATAAAAAAAAAAATATTATTGGCTATTTAAAAAAATTTCTCGTGGATTTTTTTTTTTATAATGGACCGGTTCACTGAACCGGACCGGTAAGTTTTTGAACACATTAAAACCTAAGCATGCTCGTATATCCTTATTCTTTCTCTTTCGCACACGCAAACATTTGTTCCGGTGGTCCCTCTCTCTTTGGTTTCTCCTTCATCTTCAACTTTAGGTCTTCTCTGACTCTGAGGGACACCGCTGAACGTCTTTGGTGAGTATTTGTAGCTTCAATTTGTGGAACTTTCAATTCATCTGATTGCTTCGGTGTTGATAACTGACTTCTAGGAGAGCCTAATTTGTCAATTTTGTTTTCATCGTTTTATCAATTATGGCTTCTTCAATTTCTCAGATTCGTTCTCTTATCATATAACGCTTTACGAAATTGAGAATTGGAATAAGGGTGTTTTACTATTTGGACAGGTTTGAATCCTGTGCAGGGTTCACACATTAGGTCTTAGCACAATTGTTTGAATTTTATTACTCGCAATGATTTTGTTTTACTAATGTTTAATTTTAGTCTCTCTTTGCAGTGTTGTCTTATCTAACACTTTTGTTTTTGTCTTGTCTTTTTCTTTGCTGTACAAATCAATTGAACAAATGCAACTTCTCATTGTTTATCTCTACAGTTGCACTAATTAGTTTGCAGTATGTGTGTGTGAGATCGGTTGATGGTTTGTGTGTACGTTTTGTGCTTGTAATTTGGTGGATGCTGGATTAACTTCTTTTTCCCCTGTTATTGTTGCACAGTATCTTGTGCTGATCTGAAAACACTATTGGTTTGTTCAGAGAGTTAACACTGAGCAGTTCAGCTTCACCTGGAAACTCTGTTGAATTGAATTCAGTTTCCATTGGTAAGTCATTTTCAGGCCTTGGGGTAAGCAACTTACCAACATGGGAACACAACCCCGGCAACCATTTCGAGAGGAGGAGGAGGAGGAGCCGCCATGCCGAGGAACTATCTCGGGTCAATCAATGTCAACTAGCAGAAGTGTTGGGTCACCATCCAGCCGGAGTGAGCAGACAATGGCAACACCAGCTAGTGATAACACCTTTCTTAGGTTAAATAATCTTGACATACATGGTGATGACGCTGGATCACAGGGTGCAGTTGCGTGAGTTCCCATTGTCCTTTGAGCTTGTAGAAATGTATAATTATGTGATGTGCTGCGGAGCAGATGCCATTTCTTTTGAAGTTTGTGACTTTTGACATTTCTCATGAATGTACCATTTCAAATAAACATGGATTTGAATAATTTTTCGGCAAACAATTTCTTAAATACTTATGAAGAAAACTTCGTAAAAGTCAGATTGGAAAAGGAAAATAATTAAAACAATCACTCATTTGTTAGATAATCATGGCATATCTTTTTAATCCGCGTGAGGGATAAGAGTGGGAAAAATGTTGTCAAACTTTCTCTTTGTTTGCAATCTTAAATAAAAAATTAGATGGTTTTCTTTTATGCCCTAATAATTTCATTTGCTTCTTGCATTTTTCATTTTCTTGTATGCCCTTAATCCATTCTCATGTAAATTTTTTTTTTCTGTCTGTATCTGACCCATCTAAAGACTTGATTTCCTCTACAATTGCATTTTGAAGAACAAACCCTGTATGAGCTCAAGGCTTTTGCAGTAGTCTTTTTATATGTATAAATGTGAGGAAATGTTCTATGTATGAAGCTATTGATTCTTGATGGCATGTCGTGTCTGATTGTGTAGTATTATATTTGTGACACTCAATTGTCATCTTTTTTTTTTTTGTTAGTTATTTACCAAATAAGACATGCTGTACAGTCACCCAAAATTGATTGAGGATTTCTGTTGTTGAATCAATATAGTGTGTATTGTTGTATTGTGATCCTGCCTTTCATAGTTTTTTCTTTTTTTAATTTTTCGTTGCCTATATCTCCTGGTATGATGGGTTTTTGTTTTATGTCTTATCCTGAGTATGACAGTGAAATCATCTTAGGTTTGTTTAGAGTCATGTAAAGGAATATAAAAGTGTATTTATGCTTAACTTGGGGCTTTTTGGGCAGTTGGAAATGTTAACACTTTATCCACTAAATGCTTTTTGCATGATGTATGCATGAAGTTCTATCTATTACTTGCTCGTGCCTGTGATCTCAGAATACCATTATATACTGTTCTTCTTACCTATTGTGTCCTTTTAACCAGTAGCAAGAAGAAAAAGAGGGGCCAACGCACTGTTGGTGGTGACAAGAGTGGAAGAGGTCTCCGCCAATTTAGTATGAAAGGTCTTTAACCTAATCCCATGACATTTTCTCTTTAATGAAAAGGTGTTTTGACCTTTTCTAGTTAATAGCTTTGGCCTTTCAAAGATGCATATAACAAGTTGTGCAGATTGTGATAAGTGTTTGGTTTAATTTATTTTGTAAAAATAACTGCTTTTGACCAGTTTTTTCAGAGAACTTTTGTAATATATATGATTTCCCTCCTCCCCTCTCCCCCCACCCCCCACCCCCTCAAACCCCCCTCCCCTCTTCGGAACTAATCTCTTTCCAAAGATGCACTAACTCGATCTGCATCTGTGGTGTTTTAGTTCATTGTGTTCCTTAGATTGTCATATTTTTTAGGACATCGTGATTATATGTTTCCCTTACTGGTTTTGTTTCTCATTTATTGGCTGTTCAGTCTGTGAGAAGGTAGAAAGCAAGGGGAGAACAACTTACAATGAGGTCAGCTAGTTACTTCAAGTCAGTTTGTGCTAAACTGGAATTAAATTTTGGATTCAGTTTTATATGCCATATGCACGTAAAATGAATGTGTACTATAACTTCTACATTTTTCAAATTAATTTCTTAATATATTTTTGTGAATGCATTTGCACTACCATGTTTATGTTTCTAGTTCTAATGTTTTGTACCTAATTTAAATTGTATGCATTGAAAAATTGAATGTTGGTTTGAATTGGGCTTCTCCTCAGATTGTCGTAGCTCTTATCTTCACATTTTCTTGGTTATCCAGCATAACCATGATATATATGAGTCGTAGCCTTTGACTTCTTAGATGCCTATACGATGTTATTGAGAATTCTTCAAGAAGTACAGTCTGTATATGGTGTTTTCATGTCACATTTGCAATTCATCGTGTCACAAATTTTGGGTTGAATTCCTCAAATGAACCTATTCTTTATTTTTATAAATTTGATGTCGATTGTGCTTGTATTCAGGTAGCTGATGAACTTGTAGCTGAATTTGCTGATCCAAGCAATGGTGCTTCAACTCCTGATCAGGTTTTTTCTTTTGTATAAATTCTTTCAGACCAAGTGTAAAGATAAATATTATGGATTTGATGTTTTTGGGTTAACATTTGACAGCAACAATATGACGAGAAAAACATCCGTCGGAGGGTGTATGATGCTTTGAATGTTCTAATGGCAATGGATATTATTTCTAAGGATAAAAAGGAAATACAATGGAAGGGTCTTCCTCGCACAAGTCTAAGCGATATTGAAGATCTAAAGGTTTGTAAACAGTATTCAGTTGTATAATTTTTGTGGTACATGATTTACCGTGATGCTCTCTGTTATTCTAAATAATACAATTAAAATGATAATTTTAACTCAATCAATTCAACAGACAGAACGTCTTGGGCTAAGGAATAGAATTGAAAAGAAGGCATCCTATTTGCAAGAGCTGGAGGATCAAGTAAGGACCGCTATCAATAGTGGATTTATTCTGGGTTTTGAACTCCTGTGCCTAGTTTACGTTTTGAAATTTGCAACTGTTTTGTAAGAAGGCCCTATGGATTTTTGTCCATAATGATTGATTCTGTTTGCTAACTTTTGTATTAATTTATGAAGTACATAGGTCTTCAGAAACTTATTGAACGAAATGAGCAATTATATAGCTCCGGGAATGCTCCCAATGGAGGTGTATCTTTACCCTTCATTCTGGTGCAGGTATGCTATGATGTACTGTCTTTTGGTTATTTTGTCCACTAGAAATTGTTTCAAATTTTTCCCCTTTGGATCTTTGATTTGTTAGATAATGCCTATGCTTATATCTCCTTGGTCTTACGTCTGATAAAACTGGTCACCATTTATTTAATATGTTGGCTTAAGGCCTAAAGTTTAGATTACAAGTGATCTATATCAGATGAGACCTCAGTCCTGCTTCTTGGGTAAATTAAGTAGAATATTTTTTTCTTGACCATTGTTATGAACTTTTCTTAGAATTTGTCATTTTGAAAATAAATCTAGTTGCTAGGGTTATATTTAATAATATTTATTCCATTTATTTCGCTTTTCTCAGGTTAAGTTAGTCACTTTTTCTGCTCTAGGCTTATGGATATCTATACAAGATGATAGTTGTAGACTACGAAGGGTTAGGAAGATCCAGCTCACCCTTAAGCAAGAAAGTAACTAACTAAAGAATTATATGTTGAGCAGCCAATTGCAAATTGCTATGATTTGTTGGATAACTAACTTTTAGTTTTTAGTGGTTGTGTGGAACTAATTTGAGCCTATGAACTTCTTATAAGCATTTTTTAACTTGTTAAGCTTGTGGATAAGTATTCAATAAAGTAGTTTACTCAAACATGTTATTAATTAATGTTATTTTGGGCTTGTAGACACGCCCCCATGCAACTGTTGAAGTGGAAATATCAGAAGATATGCAGCTTGTGCATTTTGATTTCAATAGGTAAGAAGGCTTTTATTACACGACTTTTTTTCTCTTCGAATAATGTTGTCATCTTGTCATCTTACCCCTTTTGCTGTCCTGAATGCGATCCTAATTCTCTTGTATTATACATTCAATCATACGTGATATACTGTTACTGTGGACAAACACAGGCAGCATTGGGAAATCCATGTCATTTTTTTTTTATTTATAAATCCAGGAGTCTTTTCTGTATCATCTTTCTGTTATTATAACTTTCTATAATTCAAAATATTTTTTTGTGTATGCTTACTTTCTATTTGCTCATTCTCTCTCTATAGCACTCCCTTTGAGCTGCATGATGATAACTATGTTCTCAAGGCAATGAAATTTTGTGAGAGATCTCAGAATGATAACAAACCAGACAATCCTCCAGATGGCGGGGAAGGTTCTAGCATGTCTAGTTTGTATCATGCACAGATTCCTAGTTCAGTTTCAAACCCTCCTGCTAGACCTCCTTCATCTCCACCACTCCCTGGAATATTGAAGGCAAGAGTTAAGAACGAGCATTGATCTGCAATTTTGTACTGCATTGCCTTGTTTAAGCATGTTTGTATATTTTGTAAAGTAATTTGTCGGTAATTAGTTGCCCTTTATAATAATTAATTAGTACAGCCAATTCACTCAGTGGGTTAGAAGCGAACTGGTCTGCTTGAGTCTATATTCTTCTGAGATGATTTTGGCAAATTCTTTTCTAACCATATCCGTTATTTACTACCTTAGACCTTAACTGATTTCTCCCCATAATTTTTTTTATTTGCCCTCTTGTACTTATAATAGATGAATTGGTTTGTACTAGTCCATAGCGATCATGGAATGCAATACATCAGCGTAGGATTAAGTTTGGAATACACAGATTCTGTGTAAATTATCTCTTCATATGTCAATCTTTTGATATTTTGGCAAATGCATTGTATGATATCTTGGTCTGTGTTACTTGCATCAACTTCATGCACTGTTTTTTGTATTCCTAGAAAAATGTCATAAAACATTGATCATGCAAATATACTCAAACTCCTCAATAAATCTGTAATTGTAAAATGAGAAGGTTGAACATATGCTCAAACTAAAAGGGTTTTTATTTCTGGTATAACAGACGTTCTAGTTGTTATATGGTGTTGCGTCTTAATTTAACTGTTTTATTTAACGAGAAATTCCTATGATATGTAAGGGAGAACATGATTTCAGGATTCACAGCATGACTGTATTCAATCTTCATCGCACTTGTGTCTATCTTAAAATTATTTTGTTTGTGGTGTTGTTAGTTACGAAATGGTAACATTTTTCTAGTGAGAATTTGAGCTGTATCAATTCTTTTCGTTATGAATTTTTAGTTTGGTTTGAAGTAAACTGTTAAAAGATGGTATTTATGGCAGCAATCCACCTCTGCATTAGGGCTATCAACTCATTCTGACGCTTTTCCTTTTGAATTTGTTCTTCTGTTACATGTGTCTTACCCTTGATCTCCTTGTAGATTCACTCTGGTAATCCGCAAATTGCAGATTAATGTAATGATGTAGTTTATTTTTGTGTGATAATGTTAACTTAGTAAGGCATGCATTATTTTCTTAATGTGTACTATAATTATATTATTTGTAATTGTTATTGGTGTTTTTTTATAACATAATCACTGCAATGATGTGACTGGGTTCAAGTTCACATAAAAAAACATGATGAAACATTTATTTTTCATGATGTTTTAATATAAAAGATTTTTGCATGGAAAATGTGTTAACTAATTTAAAGTTAAAAACATCTATCCTGCCCTGGCAGTGTACATCTTTTTATACACCTTTTTATGTTACCTACCTTTGACGTCTTTTCATTTTTTTATTTAAAATCAGTTTTAATTTTTTTTACATATATCAATTAAATTATTGCTTTTTTATTTAAATTTAAAATGTTAATCTTATTATTATTATTATTTAATTTAAATTTAAATATAATTTGTTATATAGTTATTATATTGTCTAAAAGCTAAATAGACCGATAATGCTACTTTTAAAGATTTATTTATTTATTTTATTTAAAAATAATTTTAAAAAATTTAACGTATATTATTTAAATTATTGCTATTTATTTGAATTTAAATGTTAATTTTGTATTTATTATTTTAATTATATTTTCATTTTAATTTTAAGATAATTTTTTATATAAATATTATATTTCTGTTTTTAATAAAATGTTTTGTTTTGTTATGTTTTTAAATTTCCAATTTAAAATATAATTTTTATAATTTCTTTTTAAATGATAAATTAAAGTTTTACTACTAATAAATATTATAAAAGTATAAATTAAATATGTACTTCAAAAATTAAATCTTAAAAATATTTCTTTTTTACCATCCACAACCTTTATGTCACTGTTGCTTGATCATGTTACGTGGGTTTATTTATAAAAGTGGATCACTTTATAATTTAATTTAAAAAAAAAAATATAAGTCCGTTTAAGAAAACTTTATTACTGATTTGACTTTTTTTTTTAATTTTACATAATTTCTAAAGTTTGTATACTTTTTTTAAAAACAATTTTTTAATAATTTGATTAAATATAATTTTTTAGAATATCAAAATTTTAATAAAATTTTATTTTAAATATTTTAATCAAATTTTATTATTATAAATTTTATAATAAAATATAATAATAAAATTTAAAATATTAAGTTTTAAAATTTTATTTAAAATATTTTTAATCAAATTATTACTAGGCTAACCCTAAGATATAATTAATTAGTAAAGTAATCATTTTCCTAATAAATGGATCAAAGCCATATAAAAAAGTTAAATATTGTATACAGCTAATTATTATGTTGTTATGGAGCTGATAGATTAGTGTATTAATTCTTAAAATACCAATTTATTAGGTTAATGTAAAGATTTTCCTAAATTGGTTTATCATCACAACAAAAGAGTAATAAATGAAATAATACTTTTTATGTACAAGTTTTTTTTTATACTTATTTTAATAAAAAAATTTATATATGATTTAAACGAAAACAATGTCAAAGAAGCAAGATGAACAGAAGTGCTTAATTTTTATGTAGTAGAACACAATTTTCATTGAAGTGCTTTTTTTTTTCACTTTTCTTTTTTTAACTTTTATTGTTACATACATTACAGAATAATAATTTTGAAATTCAAAATGTTAAGATTTTAAAATGTAATCAAGGTAAAAATAGGAACATAAACTATATACATCAAAATATGAAGAATTCCATTATATACATTAAGAACTAGTAGTGTACACTAATTTCTAGTAGAGTGACAGATTTTCTACACTAGTTTCTTTTTCTTTTGTTGTTGCTGACATAATAGAATAAAAGTTTTGAGATTCAACATGTAATCAAAAGGCAAAATAGAAACATGTGTATAACAATAAAAAAATTCCAAAAATCATTCTGCCTCAGTAGACCTCACTACAGCTGAAACAGTGCAGCTGCGTCTGAATCACTTCGAAAGAAACATTTTGGAACCTGTAAGATAAGAGATAAGAATTTCGCTGATGCTGATCAACAAAGGTTGCCTTGTACCTTTCCTTCATTGGACATAAAAATTTATAAAAATGTTTCCTTTTCACATCTTCAGAACAGGCATTGGCAAAGGAGAGAGACGTTTGATAACATAAGATTAAGCCAGATTTGATAAATCCATCCCGGTACCATGGCCATCTATTGATGGCAGAAGCCAGTGAAGGAAACCCACATTGGTTTCTCCTTTTGATCTACTTGTTGAGTACTCAACTAGCATGTTCCATAGGTCCCCAACTGTCCATCTTTGTGACAAAATCCAATGAGCAACCTGTCACAACATCAATCAAAGTACCTAGTAAGAAATTTTGAAAGAAAGTCCAAATTGAGTGGGAATCCTCCTGGTAGTAACATTTCAGATGCCTATCAGGAAGCTATCTACTGTAGGATCGATATTGTTACTACAAAAGGAAGACCAAATTACCTCATCTAGGCTCTGTAATGCCTCCAAGCCAAATGTGTAGTATGATATGAAAGGTCTTAGAGCCTGTCAGGAAAGAACCAAGACAAAATTGGTTTTCAAGCATGATAATTCAAAGGTAAACAGAATTTCAGAGTATGATTTTCTGCCACATGTTTGACCTAATTCCTCACCACCTCATCTTAAGAATCAAATCCACACTACACAAAACATCCAATAGTTTGAGTAATCCACCAGACCATATCTATGCTGGTGAGCAAGCAAACCACAAAGATAAGCCTCCATGCCAAGCACCCTCTTGTCTGTCTGCATTTCATACTCTTTTATCTTTTTCTTTTTAGAAATAAGTTTAAAACTATTTATGAAATGGCGATAGAAAATGTCTGACCTCATCTTAAAATATCCATATTATCCTCTAGGATTGGCTTCTGTCATCATCTCTTAGGATTTGCAACTATATTTCCTTATGTTATGATTTAGCTTTAGTTTCCTCATTATATATTATTAAGATTAGTTATCGTATTTCCTTATATCATGATTTGTTTCCCCTATTAGCTGGACTCTGATCAGTATAAATAAGGGTTAGTGTTCCAGGTTTTCTGAACATATCAAACACAATAATACATTGTTAGATTGATTACATTGTAATACATCTCACTTAATATCAATACAGTTTTTCATTCTCTTCAACCTTTCTCCGCCTTCCAAGCTTAAAATCACATAATTTCATGTATCAACAAATAGTTAGCATAATTAATCACAACCTTATCTTGTTGAGCCAATTCCAATAACTCATTTTCATTAACCTTTTGTCAATAAGGTGATTTTTGTGATCCTTCAGCTATCAAAACTTTCAATACTTTAATCGCATCGGTCATCCAAAAGAGAGAAAGAAATCAAACTCGGATACTAGTTAAATCAAACATGAGCTGTATGGCCACAACATTTACAACAAGAACGTATAAACAAATTTACCACAATAAAAGGGCCAAAACAGTAGTATATAATTGAGCATGGATAACTAGGGGTAGAGGAATTTCTAAATGCCCACTTCTACCCTAGCAAATATTTCAACTCTTACTGAAAACTAACAGGGAAAATAAGTAGTTTTCCGTAATGTAAGGGTAAACACAAAAGAAATCACAGTGCATTCAGAACACTCACAGTTATAACTGCCTCATTCTCATACAGTGATGGCTAAAAATATAAAATTACCTGAGAAGCTGCAAGCCACTGAATTATTGTCTTTACTTCAGGATCTCCTCCAAATGCACCACATCCCCAGTTTCCAGTTGCAACCCCAATATTATTACCCTGATCCAGGCTATGGTAATCGTTTTGAGAATTAGTAGTTTTGTGATCTGAAAATTTTCCTTCACTTGTTTCCATAGATGTTGAGGTGGCAGCATCAAACTATGAAAAAGAAAGTGTTGCCTTTAGATAAATGAACAAAGACCAATGGAGATAGATGGCAGATAAGGATACCTGAATCCTAATACTAAGTAAAGTTGCTTAACATAAATTGACTAATACAGTATCGTACAGCAGAAAAAACATCGGAAAAGACCAACCAGTGCAGATGAACATCCATTATCTTGCAACTTTTTCTGATATAGTTGATATTTACAATGGTACAGAAAACCACAGAATGCTTTATTGATCTCACTGCAGAAATGAACATGTTCAGTTTAGATTTTATTTTACGTAAGTACTTTGAACAGTCTTAAATACTTAAAGGGTAAATTATTAATAAGTTAGGAATAATTCTCCCAGTAATTCCTTTATCAAAATCTCTTAATTTTGGGGTATAAGACTGAGCTGACATAAAGAAAAAGCTGTTTTCATGAAAGAACAAATACTCTGTAGTAAAACAGGCACATTGTTCAAAAGGAATGAGAAAAAGAAACTAAAGGCAACTCTAGAAAGTGTTTCCACCTTGCACGGAATGCATGCATGTAAAATACACCTTTCATAAACAAGCACAATTTTCAAAGTGTAAATATCAAATATAATGAATTTAAGATTATAAATTTGATCTTCATATATTCTCATAGTCCACAAATATATGTGATTTTGCATCCACAAAAGCAGTAGCCCCATAAACCAATACCAACAGACCGGAGGAGAAAATTCGTCCTGTATTGTCTCATCCCTGGGCTACATAATGCATCGATTGCAACAATCCTAGTCTTCCTTCTTCCAAGATCGTCTACTTCCCTTTCATCCACATAATCACCAGAAAATCGAAATGATGATGCGTACCTAAAGAATAAGGAAATATTATCACCATAAGAATATGGAGAAAGCACCCAGTAATTATAACAGTGAGTAAAGTAAACACTTGAAAAACATTAATTGACATCATATTAAAATAAGTATATTTTTTTAAATTTAGTGCACCCAATCATATGCATATCGTATATACATAATAACAAATTAAAAGTAAAATGTAAAAATCTTTATGTTCTTGCCATGATATAAACCAAGTATCAAACATGTGTCCTACGCAGCAAACAAACAACAAGGAGAAGAAAGATTAACGCAAACTATTGGCCAACATAGACAGACAAAGACAAAAACAAGAAAAATTCACCATGCAAAGCTTAAGAATCAATAAACATGTTTTTCTTCCTCCATATTCGAATAGAAATTGAAAAAAACTACCCATCACATTTTTTAAGTAAATAAATCTAGTAGTAGACATCAACAATAACAATATCTTATACAGGTCATATCCATTAAGTAGCACTAACCCTGTATAACTTGAGAACCTTTCCACACCAACAATTTCTATAGCCTCGTTATCTGCCATGGCTGGCAAGAAAAGCATCCCAGCAATCAATTCTGGACTGACCATGAAACGGATTTCCTCCTATATCATACATTTACAACCAAATTTATCAAACATCAATAGAACAAATGTTCATGTGACAAAAGAAAATATCTCAACAATCTAAAAAATGAAGGAAGGTGGCAAATGCAATATGTACACAAAGACAACACGAATATACTTATACCAGAAACTATGGGATAAAAGGTTATACAAGGAGGAAATAAAAACATATCGTACCTGTACACAGCCCCTACCAAGAGCTCCTCCCCCAAGATATTTATTTGCAAAATCGACTTCAACAGCGTCACTTGATTGATCTTCTATGAGCCCTGAATTGTGAACCTATTGAAAATGCTAAAGGATTAACTATTAAAAACCAAATAGATGATTTAAAAATAAATACTAAAATATATTAATTTTTTAAAAATTTTCAAATAAATTCCCTTCAACTACCTCAACTCTGCATAGAGGAACAGTAGAAGTGCTCCAAAAATTGGCATCTGGGCAAGAAATGTGAGTATAATCATTTTTTAAGTGAAGTACTTTTCGCTCAAATGAGACAATACCCTTGGGCATGTTAGAACTTATTCTTTGAAAATAGTGAATGATGCACCAAATCTTATTTTCCTGTTTTTGATTGTAATCTTCATACAGACTCCTGAAAACATAAAAATTATAATAATGACGTATGAAATAAGAAAATAACTCTTCCATATAGAATAGGCCAATAGCTCTCTCACTCTTTCATACTCCCACAGACACTCTCACACACAAGCACGCATCTAAGATACATCAAGTGCCACAGCATGTTGACACCACTAGGATATCTAAATTAAGACTAAAACAAGCAACTGAATAGGCGGGTACGAATACTTGGGAGGTAAAAAAAAAACAAAAATATATATAGCTAAAGTTTCTTACGCAAACAATTCATCAAAGTTGATCACCGGAAGATGATTCACATATCTGTCTTTGACTGGGAATAGACAAAAGAACGAGCACCCAAGAAGTGCAGCAATCAACTCCTGAAAAGCAAGAAATTGGTAATATTAACCACAATCGTCTCCATCGAAGCATGAATGCATGTTAAAATCATGCATCATACAATAAGATCGCATGGCAGTAGAAATTGGTAGCGTTAACCATCTCCAGCATGCATGCATGCATGCCACAATCAACCTTAGTAACCTTAGTCATGCAAGCAACCTTAGTCATGTGTGACAGCGTTGACCGCCGCAAATCAATGGTAATAACAATATCAGTAGCAGTAAAGTGTTACTATTGTGTGAGTGATTTAAGAAGTGCAACTTATTTGAAGTAAAAAATACAAAAGAGTAACATTTAAGAAAGTAACCTGGCTAAGGAAGATTATCCCCGGTAGCTGCGAATCCAATAAACGAAGAGCAGTTGCTGTGCGCATAGAATTATGAGGGTTTTGATAATGTGTTTCCAACAAAGAGGGCAATCTCAAGAGCAAATTGCCCAATACCGGAACCACCTCCCGAAACCACTTCCTAGATTCCTCTCCAGACATAACCTGAAACAAATCCATGAATGTGCGCAATTGAAATGATGAAATTGAAAAGTGAGGGAGAAAAGAAGCATTACCTCGTCGAAAAAGAGTGCGTACCCAAGCGCAGTGGAAGGGGATAAGGGTTCGGAAGAGAGAGAAAGAGCGTTTCTGAGGTGAGAAATAGCCTGGAACAAGAGGTGGCCCGAGTCAACTCGGCCGCCTCCGAGTTCTCTGAGCGTTTCCACCGCTTGGGATGGCCAAAACAGAGAAGAAGAACGCATGAGAAGTGGTAGATACGACAGAATCGATTGCAACTCCTCACTTTCTTCCATTCTCTGCACTCAAACCAAACCAACGCCGGAAGGAAGCCACCACTGCCGCTGCCCTCTGCTCCGACGCACGCCGGCCACGGCCTTCTTCTCCGCCGCAGAAAACGCAGCCCACAACTTGCAAGGAGCTGCCACAGTCAACTGGAGATGCACCTCGATGTGGTTGCAGTTTGGGGATGAAGATTAAACTGTTAAAAAATTAGGGTTAAAGTCATACATGTCAAAAGGGTTATCTATGGTATTTCACACCATTGATAGGGTGCAGGAAGGAAAAAGATTGGGGCAGAAAGTAATACCCATGTTTAAATTCTGAATTAACATTCTACTCCAAGAAGTAAACGTATTGATTATTTTTCATCTTTACAAAACTATTTTAGCCTTAATTGCAATTTTGACTTTCGACAAATCACTTTATTGTTTCTTTCAATTTTACTTTTGATGTACTTTATATTTAATTTCCTTTAAATGTTGTGAAGTTTAGTCTTTCATTATTTTCGTTCAAAGCCACCAAGACTAATTAATGATTTCTTTCATTATACATTTACCATTTTACCCTTATAATAAGTTATCAAATGATTATTTTGTGTCAAAACAACTTTTTCTTCATGAAACTCAACATTCTTTGAGATAAATGAATAAAAAAAATAAATTATCTTTAATTGTCTATAAACTCATGATATAACACAATTAAAAATATTTATTATACCAAAATAAAATTATATGTACTAAAGTTGTTCACATAAAAAATATAAATTATTGATATCATAAAAGTACCATTACAAGAAAATTCTTAAATAATAACTAATTTTAGTAGCAAAAAATATGTTGAAAATCAAATTTCTAACTGCAAACCAATTTAGAAACTAATTATATTGGTAGTCAAAATCTGGTAAATAATATTATTGACCAATTTAGAAATCATTTATTTTGGTAGTCAAAACCTTAGTAGTGGCTAATGTTAGTGATCCAACATAGAAATCAATTCATAATAAAAAAATATTTAAATTATCAATTTAGAGACAAATTATAATTTTTTGAAACTATTTTAGTTGTTAATTTTTAGTTTTTAAATTGGTACCTAAATTTGGTCATTATATAGTAACTAATTATTTTTTTCTTACTAAAATTGATCATTATTCAAATAATTCATGGTAGTATACTACGATTTTATAAATTAGATACTTCATTAATAAATATGAATAAAGTAATACATGTCTGACATGGATACGTGACTCATATTGAAATGTCGGTGCATCATAAATATCAATTATAGTTAAAATAAAAAAGAGTGTATTGAAATAAAATAGTAATATAAACATAAATATAAAAATTGAACTCACATTTAAAAAAAATCTATTAAAAATATTAAGTATATCAAATATGAATGAAAAGGTTGAATAATATATAATAAAATTAAAAAAAAATCTCAAGGATTTCATCATAACACTAATATTAATTCCTCTTGGACTTTTCTCCAACATCTCTTGGACATGTTTTTAAGAATAGTTAAAGTCGATGTCGTAGTGGATGAATGGTGTTTGACCAAAGATGACCTTGTTGAGGCAAAAATGACGAACACACTTGAATTCTCGCTCACTTCACTCTAACTGTCAACGATTTGTGTTGTTGTACACTGCACCCTCTCCATCTTCTTCTTGTTTACGCCAATTTGAAGAAGAAAAACATGACGAGAGAGAATAGGGGAAAAATAAAAAGTCACTATCCATGTGATCCACTTTTATTTCACAGCTAACTGTGTGACAAACGCATTAGGTCCACCCAATAAATTATACGTGATTTATATTCACATATTTTTGTGAACGAGAAATGTCATAAATGTGTAATGGAACAAGGTACACGCTATTTTAGGTAATTTTTATTTTCATAAATTTGTGAATAAGACAGTTGATATAATTGCCGATAACTGATGTGCTTTATAATGATGTTTATAGAAAGATTTTTTAGTTGTTTATAAAAGTCAAAATATTAAAACTTTATAAATACTTTACTTTTATTATTATAATTATTATTAATATTATTATTAGAAGACTGAAATTATATGAAGAACTACGATTTTAGTCGACTTAAAATAGTATTTGTTAGTTTCCGCTTATAATTAATATATTTTGTAACTTTTTAAATTTTATCTATTTTAATAATTTAAAAAAAAATAAAGTATACTATTTCAACAACAACAAAAATATACACAACCAACTATATCATAAATATTGTAAAGTGAAAATACATAACCAATAATTTGTTATATGTACTTTGTAAAATTACTTGTGTATATCATTCAAATCTCTCAAACTTACAATTTAGAATTGAGATTTTATATATAAGAGAAAATAATATAAATATAAGTTTTTAGTTAGAGTGTTTGTACTTTTATTTTTGAAGCTAAATTGTGAGTTATAACAAATCTCTACCGAACAAGTATATACCAAGATCTGATAACATCAATATATAAGATCTGAAACAGTTATCTAAAGTTACAATATTACCAGAGAAGCTCAGGTAATACACATAAGAATACAGTGAATATATGCAAGTGCAACTGCTTCTCGGATTCAATTTATGTTTCAAGCATTCACACGTAAATTACACGTGTTAAACCAATAATTTAAATAAAAAATCTGGAAAACTCGCCAAAAAGAAAAAGGGGCAGGTTCTGGCCTTATGCCGTCGGAGTGGCGGCGGCGGCAGCTTCTAGCTTTGCTCTCAAGTCTTTCCTTAATATCTTTCCCGATGGGGACTTGGGAATAGCATGAACAAAATAAACTTTGTGCAGTCTTTTGTAAAACACCACCTGTTCATAATCAAAACCGCGTCTTCAAGATTAATTAACCTCTCATTAAATTTCTCAAACACTTAATGTTTTTATGGTTGCATTTGATCGACGTGATGATGTAAATGAAGTTAGATTTTATATACCTGTTTGGCTATAAACTCTTTCACAGCCTCTTCTGTTAGATCAAAGCCGTTAGATCTAACAACGAAAGCAACGGGAACTTCACCAGCAGCAACATCCTTTTGTCTGTTAACATCGATAAAATGAAAGTTTAGTACGTTAGAAGTAGATTTTTTTAAGCCCGATAAGGTTTGCATCTTAAATTATGATTTTGATATCAGGTTAGAAATGAATTTTAAACTTATTTTCATCGATAAAATCGCCTATGATGTTTGTTGTTTGCACCTCACATATGAAATGACTCTATTTGTAGTCGGTTTGAAACTTTTATCCGAGTCATGTAAATGCACATATACAGTATTAGTAAGCCATTGAAATTCAGAAGATTAAGAAGCTTACGGGACAACTGCTGCGTCTGCAATGGAGGGATGGCTAACGAGAAGCCCTTCAAGTTCTGCAGGGGGCACCTGACAGGAAAAAGAAATTACTTGTCACATTTTTATTTATTTTTTTCTCTAAAACTTTTAGGTAAATTTTTTAATTTAGATTTTAATTTGTATGTATATATATATATATATATATATATATATAATATACCTGGAAGCCTTTAAATTTAATGAGTTCTTTCACCCTGTCAACGATGAAAATTTCATCGTCATCATCTACATAGCCAACATCACCGGTGTGAAGCCAACCCTCTGCGTCGATGGTCAATGCTGTCGCTTGATCATCGTTCAGATATCCTGAATTTGAAAAAATAATTAATAATTGCTTGAAAAAACAGATTATAGAAAAACGCCAAAAAAAAAAAGGAATATTATTATACCTTTCATGATCTGAAGCCCTCGGATGCAAATTTCACCGGGTTGATTGTACCCGAGAGAACGACCCGTTTCAGGGTCAACAACTTTTAGTTCTGCGTTTCTGACAACAGTTCCACAAGAACCCGATTTTGTTGGGAATGGTTGCTTTGCAAAGCCCAAGCACATGGAAAGCACTGGCCCTGCTTCTGTCATCCCGTAACCCTGTAGTAACACATGGAAAGTATTTAATGGTAAATTTAATTTGGTAACATATTTTTCATGCCATTATTATTATGAAAATGTTTAAAATTAAATAAATCAGGTTGCAGTGGAGTGGCGTTGACCGAATTGGGGTGAGTTGTTGACTAGTCTACGGTGAGTTTGGCTTACGTCACCGAGCCAAATCAAGTATTACACGTCACTAAAAGTCTTGTGTTGATGCTTGTGCACCGATTTCACTATTTTGGTAGTTGGAGTTTGGGGGTTGGTGGGGTTAGCTACATTTGAAAAATTAAAAACACGGTTATCATGCACACACACTGTATTTATTTTCTTAACCCACCTTATTACCAATCCTAATCCTTTTCACATTTATAATGAAATATCTTAATGATTTATTTAGATTTATATTCTTAATAATAAACACTCTCCTCTTTGTTATAATTATATCACAGCTAATTGCAAAATTGATTGATCTATCTGTAATACTTAATATATGTTTATCCATATATAACAAGTTTTTAAGGTATCCCCCACATGTCCCAAAGATGTGTTTAGTGTGGCCTCATAATTATGGTCGCATGCAAAAGCTTTATAAGAAATAAGTATCAGCAGAAAATATAGGTGGGATAGTTAAATGTTAAATGAAAACGACTCCTTGTCTCCTATAATTTGGCCTTAATTATTAGGATCCCCTTAATTATCAGATCTTGTTAACCAATGCCCACGAGCAGTGATTATGGAATCATATAAATATACATAATTAAGTATAATATTAATTAAAATCTGACCTAACAATTTTTAATGTAATTTTATTTTAATTAAATGACAAAAATCTCATAAGTATTATATATGTATGTTTAATATTTTATTTAATGTTTATCAATAAAAATTAAAAATCAATTAAATAATAAAATAAATATATTTTAATGTTATTAAAATTAAATATAATGAAACATAAGAAAATTTAAATTAACAGAAAAATCAAAAAAAAATATAATGTTAAATATCTAAAATTATAAGAGAAAAAATTATTAAAATATCAATCTGAATAAAGATTTTAAAAATCTTAAAGTCCTTATCTTGCATCAAAAAATTATTATTTAAAAATTAAAAGGGTATTTTTATCTTTAAGAAAATCTATAATATATATTTATACTATTTTAATTAATATATTTAATTATTTTAATTTTTAATATAAAAATAATGTTATCAATATACATTAATAATTTCTTAATTAGTGTTCGTGGTGCTTTAAGTCAATGGTCAGTATTATCCTGATTATTATTATCACGTAACTTCCACATCTATTGTTGTTTTTATGGCGCTAATTTTTATTATTCTTATCATAATTTAATTTAGAGTATTTCGTGGATAATAATAATTTAAGTTTGTTTTGTTAAAATAAAATTAAGAAGGGATTGTGTACGGTAATTAGTTACCTGTCCCAAAACGGCGTGAGGCACCCTGCTGTGGAGAGCCTCTTCGAGTTCCTTACCCAAGGGAGCGGCACCGGAGAGAACTAACCGTATTGAACTGAGGTCAAAATTCGCCACCATCGGATTCTTGGCCAGCGCCAGCACCAGCGGCGGCACCACCATCGCCACCGACACGCGGTAGCGCTGTATGAGCTCCAGCAGCGTCCCAATCTCGAACTTCTGCATCAGCAAAACGCCACTCCCGGCCCTCAGCGCGCATAACAGCACACTGTTGAGCGAGAATATGTGAAACAGCGGGAGCACGCAGAGGAGCACGTCGTCGGTAGTGAGGTAGAGGTTAGGGTTCTCGCCGTCCACCTGTTGCGCCACGCTCGTGGTTAAGCTCTTGTGAGTCAGAATCACTCCTTTCGGCAACCCCGTGGTGCCGGAGGAGAACGGAAGCGCCACCGCGTCGTCCGGGTGGATCTCCACCTCCGGAACGTCGCTCTCGTCGGCCTCCGAGAGCACCGAGAAGTGGAGGCAATTCTCCGGCGGATCGTCGACGGTCACGACCTTGAAGTCCTCGCCGAGGGTCCATCCGGCGTCGTGGTTGCGGAGCTTGTCCACGTACATTGCCTGAGTTATGATCAGCTTCGCCTTGGAGGCGGTGAACTGCTTGAAGATCTCGGCGGCGGTGTAGAACGGGTTGGCGGTGGTGGCAACAGCCCCGATCATGGAGGCCGCGAGGAAGGATAAAACGAACTCGGCGGAGTTCTGGAGGAGGATCATGACGACGTCGCCCTTCCGGATTCCGAGGTTCGAGAATCCGGCGGCAATCTTGCGCGATATAAGGTGAGTCTCTGCGTACGTGTAGGTTTTGGCGGCGGAGCCGACGATGAGGCAAGGACGGTCTGCGAATTTGGAGAGGTTTTCGAAGCAGTAGGCATGGAGGGGGAGGTGGTTGGAGATTGGTATGTCTGGTAACTTTGATTTGAATACATGAGTAGTCTCAGAAATTTGGTTCTGCTGATTTTTCGTTGCAGGAACCTCTTTGGTAGTGTTGGTATCAACAGAAGGAGCCACACTTAACATGGTGTGTTGGATTGAAAGGTGGTTACTATGGTGGGGAGAATTTGAGAGAGAGAGAAAGTGATTGCAGAGAGAAATAAGAGGATGAAGTAATATAGGGAAGGAAGGTGAAGGGTGTTAGGTGAGAATGAATGAATGAATAAATCAGTAGATGGAGAAGAGGCAGCCACGCATTGGATCACGTTTTGAGAACAAGCGTTCTTCTTCCAGCCACTCTTACTTACCTACCTACCCCATTTTCTGTCATTTTCTTGCAGCCTACCTTTGTGGATTCTCTACAAAATTATTCTATTCAATTCCATGCCTCAACTAATTAATTAACAATTATTACTTCAACTACACGGACACCTCGCTTCAACTCATTCACATTCACATTCACTGCAGTGATTAATATATTTTATATTAAGAATTAAGTATGAGGATAAGATCATAAAATTCAGCATTAACATTTTATTCTAATTTCTGCATGCCAAAACCTTATAGAATCATGTTTTTGAAGAGTTTTATATGTTTTTTCAGTTGCATTGCACGCGCAATGATATTTTGACTACTAAATTTTGACAATTTTCTTTTTTAACAAAAAATGTTATCTTCTAAGTAGTTTTGAAATACTGAGAATGAAAAAATAAAAAAATAAAAAATTACTTAAAAGATGTTACATAAAGTTATAATAAAAAATTGTCAAAATTTTTAGTAGTCAAAAAATCATTTTGGATTACTGGTTAAGTGTTTGATGTGTTTGGACAAGGTAGCTTGGGAATGACAGTAAGTGAGGCCTAAGTTGCATATGGTATTGTATTTGAAAATGGAAAAACTCAAACCAGGTCCTACAAGTGGATATTTGCCTTTATTTCTCGTCGTTGTCTTTACTTGCTGTGTTTTTGGTCCCACTACAATTTAACTTGTCAATCTTATATTATTTTACCACCAAAAATTGTTGCATAGATTTTTACAGTATTTTTTACATTTTCCCTTTCCTGTTGTTAGTGCTGGATGATATATAGAAACAAAGTGTACATCTGAAAAGAATAATTTAATGCTTTTAAGAAGATATAAAATGTTTTATAGTATGAGACCAATCCCTTTCTAGACTGTAACATCTTTTTTTTCTTTATCACGTGATATTATTTATTGATATATATGATATAGAGAATGGAAAAATAACGAAAATTTTTAATTTATATCAAAAATAAAATAAAGGGCTACTCTAATTTAACTAGGATGTCAAAAAAGCTGAATACGTGGATATTAACAAAATTCACAACGGATAAAGAATGAATATTATAAATGAATACTTGTGGATAATGAATATGGATATCTTTTATACTTGGAGTGATACAAGTATTATAATATCCGTACTCATAAATATTTGTACCGTTATACTCAAATTTAAATATAAAAAAAATAGAAAACATGATTAAAATATTAATATATTGATTTTTGTATTAGTTGTTTTTTTTCTCGATTAATTTTAAAAATTATTCATTTTTTTGTAAATTATCATTTAACATTATTTAAATGGATTATTCACACTTTGATTTAAAATTTATAAATATTATGTATTGTATTTTTATTTGAATTTATGATTAAAATATATTATTTAATATTAAAATTTTCTTTTATAAATACTTACAAATATTCATCAATATCCGTAAATATTAAAAAGAATAGACATCCATATATATATATAAATTCAGGTACAAGAAAAATATTTATTCAATAAATAAAATATGAGAAACTACTGTTCGTAATCTATTTGTACGGTTGAATTCAACCTCCAATATTTGTTTATAATCATCAATTTAAAATTGTCATGGGAAAGAATTTCTAGAATTGTTAGGTAAATGTAAAAGTCATTAATGATCTGAAATGATAAAATATACGGTTAATTTTTACTTTGCCTGATAAATTATTAGATACCGACTTAAATGAAATTTTAATTGATTATTTAAATACCTCGACTTCTCACGTAATTTTATTGTAACGTTATCTCTGTGATTACAGTTTTTTTTTTTTTCATTTTTATGTTTAAACATTATCGTTTGGCTCATCCATTTATTATATCAACCCTTCTGCTTCTTCGAAGATTAAAAGTAATTAAAAATTGTACGTTTGTAGACTAAAATCATGTTTTTAAGTATGTAGACAAAAAAGGAAAAGTTTTGCAACTATAGGTTTATTTTATAAGGATAATTATTTTTTGACTATTAAATTTTAACGACTTTCTCTTACGGTCTTATATGATATCTTCTAAATAATTTTCTATTTTTCCATTCTCTTATTTTTAATATTTCAAAATTAATTAAAATATAATATATTATATGGTAAAAAAAAATTATCAAAATTTAATAATTAAAATATAATTTTCCATTTCATAATTCTAGAAAATAAACAACATCCATCAAAACTTATAATTTTACATTTCTGAAAAGTATATTTTATCAATAGAAAGACATATATATTCATACTTCTCAACTTTGATGTAAATGTTTACAAGCATCCGTTTGGTAGTTAGATTGTCAAATCAAAGAAAACATGGTCTGTCCGAGTTCAAGATTATCCTGGTCCTCAATTAATATTTTATGATTATTCTTAATAAAAAAAATGTGTAAATTGTTTATGTGAATTATACTCTCTTTTTTATGAAGAAAACTACCAATCCAATACTTAAAATTGTAACGGTTAATCATATTCGTTACTGAAATCAATAAAATAACAGATAATTCCTGAAACTATCAAGTGATTACTTGTTAGAATTATAACTAATAATTAAATTGATTCCTAAAATTGATTAATGAAAATGTAAATTATTAATAATTTATTCATTAAAATTACAATATTAAAATAAATTGGACCTTAACTATGACTGGATTAGAATAAGACAAATTGGAACTTAAGAAGAAAAAATTGAAATACGACTGTTAGGAAATTTGAATTACAAAAACATTACAAAATATATATTTCTTATCAACAACATAACACACTAACTCATCATTTGAATGAGACTATCTCAAAAAAAAAATGATAGAAAACTCTTTTTTCTCTTCAAATACTCAATTCATTACTACTCTTCAAAGTTGAATTACTCGCTTACTCTTATATAATTCCGATTGTCTCTCGACTCATAGGAAGGATTAAGGTTTCTACTTGAAGAATAATAATGGATATTAAATGTTCTTCGCATATTTAAAAATGACTATTCATTTCTCGAAAATTCAAATAAATCATTCCAATAACTTGAAATAAAAAATTTATTAGTTTCTATACATGTAAATTATATTCTTTAATTCAAATATAATTCCAAGACGTTGAAATAAATAATTTATTACTTTCCATGAAATATATCCATTAATTAATGAGAGATATATTTCCAACATTCTTCCCGCGCTCATTTTCTATCAAAATCACTGTCAAAAGCATGAAATGAAATAAGCTGGATAAGGACCACCTAATTATAGATGATTTATATCCACATAATTTTGTAAATGAGAAACGTGATAAACAAGAAGTGAAATAAGGTGAATGTTATTTTCGGTAATTTATATTTTCATAAAGGTGAATATTAACGGCTACTCTAAAGATATGGTTAGGGATGCTAAGTAAGTGGAGTGAGACCGATTTTGTTATCACGTACCTATTTTTGTGAAAAAGAAAAAAAATTCTCATATCCAAGTTTAATGATTATCAAATTTTTGTTTTATTTTCATTTTTATCGGATAATAGATATAATCTCGTACTCATATTCGTACCTATTTTCTTAATACTTTAATATTAATTTTAATTAATTTTTATAAAATAAAAAAAAAATTATGGTAAAAGAAAGGTAATATTATCACATATTTAATATTAGAAAAATTGTTGTTTCTTCTATATCAAATACTTTGAAATAAATTATAATTATTTACCTTTTATATTAGAACATCGAAAAAAATTTGATCAGAAACAAAACATTTATTAAATTTGCAAACTTTAATGAAACCTAATTGATAAAATTTTAAAATATTTTTTAAAAAAATATAAAAAGAAAACAAATATTCAAATTAAAATATATTTTAAATGTGTATTTACTTGTTGATTATATTTTAATTTTTAGCAACATTAAAATATAGTTATTTTATTAATTAATATGTTTTTAACTTTTATGGATAAATACTAAATAAAATATTAGATGCAATTGTATAACTCATTTTTATTTTTAAATAAAATAATATATACTAATGATTATTAATTCAAATTTTATTTATTATCAAAATTAATTATAAACTTTTACAAAATTCAATAATATTAGTTATATTTAACCTGTGTCCTTATAACTCGTTAATAAGACCCTTTCATAAATTTGTAAAAAAAATATTTGAGATATGTTTTTTAAATAAAAGTTATAGACTTTTATATATATATATATATATATATATATATATATATATATATATATATATTTTCTATATATATATAATATATATTCATTTATGTTTTAAAAAAAATATTAAATAAATATTT
>Ga0099822_1001658_pt1 | contig 26499 bp, 21 predicted proteins | sample CowpeawhiteBW_FD_76839 | JGI IMG/M metagenome (GOLD analysis project Ga0099822, IMG submission 76839) | Root nodule microbial communities of legume samples collected from California USA - Cow pea white BW | ecosystem: Host-associated > Plants > Roots > Nodule | place: USA: California | collected... | reverse complement strand
AAGGATTAGTAGAGGATAAAGAAGAGAACAAAGATTTGTTACCAGTAATATGATCAGTGGCTCCTGAATCAAAAACCCAAGGACCAGGAGAAGAAGATTGAGTCAGACCAACAAAAGATGTACTGAAAGAGGCAGCGAAAGACGCCATGGAGGAATTGGAAGAGATGCGGCTTCGAATGGCGCGTGAGGGACGATCAGAACTGTATGGTCGCCGGTCGAAACTAACACTCCGGCGACGACGACTCGGCGGCGACGGTGGTGGCGGCTTCGACAGTGGCTCCGACGACGGCTCCGGCAGCAGCTCCGGCAGTGGCTCCGTCAACGGCTCCGGCAACGGCTCCGGTGGCAACAGCTGCGGTGGCAGCAGGGGCGGAGGCAGCGATAGCAAAGAAAAAAAAAAAAACCTTAAGCTCTAGATACCATGTTGAGAATAAAGAAAATAGGGATTGAGATTAATCTCCCTTGTGTATAAATCACACATAGGGTAATCTATTTATAATAGAGAGAGGTACAAGTAAAAAGTGTAACTGAAAATAAAAAGATTAAATAGAAGATATTGTTTGATATTGTGGTTATCAATATCTAACAATATCTTAATAATATCAAACAATATCTAACAGGGAACAAGATCAAATACTTTATTCATGGCTTCAATCTACTCTTTCTTCATTTTTTTTATCTCGGTTGATCGATTGTATTCACTCATATCAGCTTTGGGAGCAGCCTCACGAATATTTCTATAAACAGACACATGCGAAAGTGCGACAATTGCGAATTAAATTTCGGACTACGACACTTGAACAGAAGTCGATGATTGAGTTTCTTCTTCGAGTCAAGTGTACTTAGATGCTATTGGTGCTTGCAGTGATCCAATTCTTCCTCGTGAACACTTAGATGCTATTATTGAAAGCTTACCATAAGAGTATGGTTCGGTAATTTATGTTATTGAGAGCAATTTTGATCTTTTTCCTCGCGTCTACAAAAGTTTAAGGGAAAGTTAATTGAATCTCCAATTAACATTGCTCATGAATGTTTATCACTAGACTTATCCCGCCGATTCAAACAATTTTCGTTCTCAAAATCAGGACTCTACCAACAATTATCCTACAAATCACAATAGTACTAGTCATGCTGGCAACTTGGATCATAACAATTATTCCAATTATTCTCGTGGTAGTGGTGGTTCTGGCCATGGAACCAATCGTGGTCGCGACAGGAATGGTAGATTCCAATTATTCTCAGTATGCCAATTTTCAATGTCAAGTGTGTTTTAAATTTGGCCACATAACAGTTGTTTGTCATTATCGGTATGATTCTGACTATCAACTGCACTCATTCCTTAGCCTTCAAGAACCATTGTTCTTTAGTAGTGTACAAGATGCTCGACAAAATGTGTCATAGAACAAGAGCTCTTATCCAAGTGCTATGTTTGTTAATTTTGAAAATCATAATCTCAATCTCACTCATGGATTCTCAAAACATTCAACCATTGGAACCATTTGAAGGCCCTAACCAGATTTACATAGGCAATGACCAAGGTCTTCCAGTTCGATGCTCAAGATCCACAAAAATAATTTCTCCTTTGTCTTCTAGTGTTTCTCTTGTTCCTAATTAGTTGGTAAATGTGCCTTCCATCACTAAGATTTTAATTAGTGCCAATAAGTTTTCTAAAAAAACAATAAGTGTTGCTTCGTGGCTCCTTAAATTCTAAGGGTCTTTATGTTTTTCCAAAACTTCAAGTTTGCAATTGTACTGCTCCATCTTTCTCTGCTTACTCATTTTTGCATCATGATAACCATACCTCTGTTGATCGTTCAAATGTACCATGTTCTTCTTTTGTAAATTCACAGTTCAAAGAGCATGTTGCTCTTAGTTCTCAGACATTATGGCATCTTAGACTAAGTCATACCAATTCCAATGTACTGGAAATTGTTATAAATACTATAATATTCCTATCTCTAATAAAAATGTGAGTTCTGTTGTGTTGGAAAATTGCACAAATTGTCATCTTCCTTATCTCAAACTATTTACTGTACTCCTCTTGAGCTTATTTATAGTGATTTGTCAAGTCCTGCTCATGTTTTGTCTACTAATGCTTTCTCCTATTACTTAAGTTTTGTTGATGCCTTTTCCAAGTCTAAAATATAGTGTTTTTCAACAGTTTAAAGCCATGGTTGAACTGCAATTTGATACTAAAGTAGAAACTGTTCAAACAGTTTGGAGGAGTGAGTTTAGACTTCTTACTCAATTTTTTCATACTCATGGTATAATACATCAGTTGATTTGTACTCATACTCACCATCAGAATGGAGTTGTAGAGACAAGACAAAACATAGACATATTGTTGAGTTAGGTCTTACTCTTCTAATACAAGCTTCTTTTCCTTTGAAGTTTTAGGGCTTTGCTTTTCAAACCTTTGTTTATTTCATCAACAGGTTGCCATCTTTACCACTGCAGTTTAAAGTTCATTTTACTGTTTTTGTTTAATAAGTCTCATGATAATAATTTTCTCAGGAATTTTGGTTGCTCATGTTATCCTTTCTTGATCCCTATAATAAAAATAAACTGGAGTTTCGTTTTCATAAATGTGTATTTCTCGGCTATTCCACTTCTCATAAAGGTTATAATTGTTTGTCACCAAGTGGTTGGTAGGATGTATTTTTCGAAGGATGTTGTGTTTAATGAGTTGAGATATCCTTTTAATGACATGTCTCTCTCTTCTCAGTCTAATAATTCATATGATGTTGACTGTTTAACTCCTGCCACTATTCATGTTATTTTTCCTACTGCCAAAGCTTCTTCTCACTCTTCTCTTGACACCACTAGACATACTGTTGTTCCTAATATTTCTAATTCATCATCTCCTTCTGGTGCATATTCCTCTACATCTCATCTCAAGGTCCTTTGTCTGCTTCATCATCTCAGTCTCTTAATTCTCTTCCCAGGATAACCTTACATGTCCATCCCATGCAGACTAGATCTAATTATGGTAATTACAGACCTAAAATTCAATCTTCTCTTCTTTTGGCACATAAAACTGTGAAACAAGCTCTTCCTGATTCTCAATTGTTGCCTGTCATGAAACAAGCTCTGAATTTGAGACTTTTATTGCTAATAAACCATGGGATCTTGTTTCTCTTCCTAGTGGTAGACATACAGTGGGTTGTAAATAGGTTTTTTGGATTAAAGAGAATGTTGACAGTTCTGTCAACAAATATAAAGCCCGGTTAGTGGCTAAGGGATTTAATCAAGATGCTGGTGGTGATTTTAATGAGACTTTTTATCCTATTACCATCCGCTTGGTAATTACTCTTGCTCTTACAAATAAATGGGAATTGTTTCAACTCGATGTTAACAAAGTCATTTATGGTCTCAAGCAAGCCCCAAGACAGTGGTTTCATAGGCTTCAGGAGAACCTTCTTCAGCTTGGGTTTCCTGCCAGTAAATGTGATCCCTCTCTGTTTGTGTATAATGCAAACAAGCATACTGTATATATCTTGGTTTATGTAGTTGGTATCATAATTATTGGCAGTTCTATTTCTCTGGTACAGCAGCTCATTTCTCAGCTTCATTCTAATTTTTCTATCAAACAGTTGGGAAAGTTAGACTATTTTCTTGGTATTGAAATAAAACCAATGCTTGATGGTTCTCTTCTTTTAACCCAAAGCAAGGATATTAGAGATCTCTTAAAAACAACCAAGATGCATCAGGCTCAGTTTGTTTCTTCCCCCATGACAGCTCATTGCAAACATACTAAAGATGACTCAAATGATTTTCATGATCCTTCTTTTTATAGATCAGTTCTGAGTGCTCTTCAATATGTTACAGTTACTCGACCCGAGTTGAGTTATGTTGTGAATAAAGTGTCAGTGCTTCTCTGGATTTTCACTTGCTGGCAGTTAAGCATATCATGGGATACTTGAAAGGCTCAATTCATTATGGATTACGTCTTCAACCTGCTTCTTTTTCACAGTCCTTTTCAATAAAGGCTCTGTGATTCTGATTGGGCTTCAGACCTAGATGATAAACGCTCTACTTCAGGTGCTGCTATTTATTTTGGTCCAAATCTGATTTCTTGGTGATCAAAGAAACAGTATGTTGTTAGATCTTCGACTGAAGCTGAATTTCGCTGCTTGGCTAGTGCTGCTGCTGAAATAACCTGGATACAAATGCTGCTCATTGAATTATCTGTCTCTTCTCTTGTCCCAGCTCTGTATTGTGACAACCAAAGTGCAGTTGCAGTCACTCACAGTCCTGTTCTTCACTCAAAAACTAAACATTTGGAAATTGATATATTTTATGTTCAAGAAAAGGTTTTGTCCAAGAAACTTCATGTTTATCACATTCCTACGGCAGATCAGTAGGCAAATGCTCTTACAAAACCACTTTTTCCAAGTTGCTTTCCTTTTTTGCGTTCCAAACTCAATGTTGTTGAGTCTATTTGTAATTCTAAACGCCATTGAATTTAAGAGGGGCTCTTAGTGTATAGGAGAGCTGTCACTCTTAGGACAGTTGTCACTCCTTTGTGATAGCAAACTTTTATATAAGAAGTGTTGCCTTGCATTATAAAGCTTGACTTGAAATAGAAAATAAAACAGTTATACAGTCTCAATTCTTCTTTCATCTTTCCTCTGTTCGGTTTCGATTACATTAGTGTCACTTACAACACCATGGTAAAAATGTTATAACAGCCTAACAGAAAGAATAACAGACAGCTAACAAGATAGAGCCAAGCAAAAATAGCAGGTCTTAACATTCTGCTATATTCTCCGGCAGATCAATAGGAGATATAAGATTTGCTATTTGTGTCAAAAAACACAAGATTCTCTATTTAAAATGATCAAGAATAAAAACTACGAAATCTAAATAAAGAAAATTTCTTTTCTCATATTATCACATGGTATCAAAGCTCCTGATCCCCTGGTTCCACAAAAAGTTCATCAAGCTTTACTAGATTCTTTATGTTGTTAGACTTCTTTAATGACCGTCTGATTTTCCAAAAGCTGTTACAATTCTGTTGAGTTTGCCGGTAACAAGAGCAACTTTTCAGTGAGCATAAAAGAAAAATAAAGAAGCACTCCAATAACCCCAGCAGAACGAAATGGCTTAGCAGTTGCCACCATGTCTACTTAACTAAAGGAGATAAAAGTTTCTTCCCCCTATCTTCAGTATGCATAATGACCTACTAATAGCAGTTCAGTGTTTATCTTGGCTTTTGGCATTTATAGTTTTATTAATGCACTATGCTAGACAAACAACATGCACAAGTAGGGTGTTCATGACCCTATTTGAATTAGATATAGACAAAAATGAAATTTAAACCAATCAGTTTTCCCTGGTTTGATCTTTCCACCTTCCTTTAGCACAACTCAAGTTTTATATTTTTCAAACTTTTTGAAACAACTCAAAGCATCCAATTTTTGAATTTTTTTAACACAATTCAAACCAAACCAACCTGATCAAGAATGAGTTGATTCCATTCAGATCAATTAGGTTCCATAATCTACAAATGTTCAAAATTATGTTTTGGAAAAAAAAGAAGGTAATATTCAAATATTCACAAAATATTCTCTCATTAAAATATGTAAACAATATATTTCTTGTAATTTGCTTACATCAACTAAATAATAGTAAAAATAAAAACATATGATTATATAAGATTATATCATAAAGCTCCATGCATAGTAGTTAATTAATAATAGAAAAAACTCACATCATTGGTTTGGTTTGTGTTTATCAGATTTGTAAATCACGACTGATAACTGAATTTATAACTATCTCATTTGATTCATTTATTTTGGGTTGGGTCCAATTAGGCTAAAAGTATGAACCAATTTAATTGACTCGATTTGGATTTGAGTTAATTGGGTTTAATCCAAACTGATAAACACCTCTATTCTCAAATCAAGCCATCCAGTGTAGTAGTGTTTTTCAAATATGCTCAAATTTCTCAGAATAGGTAATATTCACAAAAATATAAGAGAACATTAAAGTAGCCAAATTTTAAAGAGACCTGTAAATAGAACCTCTTTAATTCATCATCACCATCAAGTCCGTCTATTCTTTGTGCCATTTGTTTATCCCCAAGAGTGACAACGGCTAGTGACTGCCAAGATAAAGCCAATTAATCACTCAGGTTAAGATGCAGATATAAGTATCACTACAAATAATGAAAGTCGAACTAGAAATAACGTACAAAAGTATAAAATTATAGATACTCTTCCCAAGACTAGTGACCAGACCCAAATTTATAATTGTAGAAACATACTCTTATGATTTTGGGTAAAGTCAGAATGAAAAAACATGTTTCTTACTAGTAGAAGCTTCTTAAAACAATAAAGTCACAATTGAAGTGTCTAGCATTCTTGAAGAGAATTTGGAGAAAAAAACTCTTCCCAAGGTGGGTTTTTTTTTTCGGGCAGCAATTAAGAGTAGCAGTTTATACACGGAAAACCTTAGAAATGTAAGCATAAATTATATGCGATACACAAGGTTCAACAGATAACACACTATTCTGTCATCATCAAGGCTGAGAAAATTATATAATTTCAAACTTCTAAGTCATGTAATAACCTGAATAAGCAATACATAGTTCCAATCACTTGTGTTTAAGGTCCAAAGATTTGATTTTATTATTTCTGTTCCTCCTTTGTTTTTGTTCATTCTATATCCCTTCTAATAAAACTAATAAACAAACTAAAAGAGATAATGAGACTGTATAAGCAAATACAGACACCAACATACATCATCCAGAGCATAAACTTGTAAACAAAAAGTTGGCTCAGACCTGTGTTTCGCCTCTTGTAAAAAGAGCACTTCCATGTGCTCTAGGTAATAGGCCACATCTAGAGTTGATTGGACGTATTTGATCAGGTGTTCGCCCATCACTCCTCTTTCCTCCCTGTTACATATAGAAAATAAATCAATAAACATGGATCCATTAAGTTCGGTAATGTTGAATATTCAGAAAAACTATATAGGGTTAATCTCCCTTGTGTCTAAAATACACATAAGGTGAATGTATTTATAATAAAGAGTGTTACAGGTATATATGGTAACCAAACATAAATATGGTAAATAGAAGATATTGTAATAAACAATATCAACAATATTTACTAATATCAAACAATGTCTATTTTCCCTAACAAAAAATAGACGCTATGTTTCATTAATTAACACAATATCTCTAACAGGTAATTCATCAAGCCAACAAGTTATTAGGGATTGCAACTTCATTGTATCAATTACATTTACTTAAACTTACAAAAATTATGAAAAAGAAATAAACCTATATCCTTTTTTGTAAAGAAATTCAACCCAAAAGATTAAGGTTAAAAGGAAGTACAAGAATTGTTTTATAACATGTTTCATAAGTAGAACTTTAGAAAGTATAGTATAGGCATGGCCAAGTTAATTGCTTAAAATACTGTCATAAAGAAATCATAGGAACTAGTTGCGAACTCATTGATAAAGCATGTTAGAATAATTTATCTTGATTCTATAACTTAACTTGTTTAGGTAGGCTAAGCAGTCTATCCTAAAAAGTTGTTTGGTTATTAGCACAAGTTACCCAGATATACCTTTTTCCTTGTACACTCTTGTTATTGTCATTTAAGAGACAATCAATCTCTTAAGCCTGTTTATCATATAGTCTTAAGATGGTATCAAGGTGGGTTGATTCCCCTGTACTTGTTTTGTAGTTGTCCACTATTGCCTACAATTGTTCACCATTATTCTCTGCTATTGTCTCTCTACCCATCTCTTGTTATGACAAACACCGTATGGTTCATCTCATTGAGATATAGCGATTCCACTGTGTTTACCATTGTCAATCGTCATTAACTGCCACTTTTTTAACTGACAACCACCGTATCTGGTGTGTCTCACCGTATGACATCAAACCTACTAGGTGTGTCTCAAAGCTCACGCAATCGCTATTCATCGCAACTCATCGCATAAAGACCACACACTTTGTTACCCTCACTAGAGCAATTTTATGTCTCCTCCACAAGGGTCGCCTACCTATTTGTCCCTATTTTTACCCTTGTTTCTCTGTTTTCAACTTTGATTGAGAGGCTTATCTCTCCTCTCTCTCAAGCTTCATTCTCTATCTCTCTCGGACTCTTCCTCCAATATTGTTTGATGTCTTTTACAATTGGCACTAGTTATGGAATGAAGAGTGTTGTTGTTTCCAACTATTGCTACTTGTTGTATTATGAGAGAGATACAAGTTGTTGGTTCCGAATAGTTATTGGTTTGCAATTCAGTGTTTTCTATATTGGGTTGTAATAAGTGTGTTGGCCTATTGATTTGGATGTTGATCTAGACCCTTTAGGTTGTTATAATTCTAATTATTGATGGATTCGTCTTTCAATATGCCTTTGCTAAAAATGGATTCCTCGATGCTCCTTTTGTAGGCGAATTGGTTACACTTGAAAGAACCACTTCTCTTTACATGGTATTCCTAACAAGACAACAAATATCTTTCAATCTAATAAAGTTGAAGCACAATATACCAAAGAATATCAAGAATATTTAAGGTTTAAAGTCCAACAACCAAGCACTATCTTTCACCCATTCTATTTTGTCAAAAGCTTGAAATATTGGTAATGGTTGTTTATTTTCTTCTACTTCTCATCCTAAAATTCCTCATGTTATTAGTTTAGCCAGCGAATCCAAAGTTACTGCTCAAGGACTTGGATAAAATTCCCTTTCTCCCTCTTTGAACCTAGAGCATGTTCTTCTTGTCTCTATGATCCTTTTAACTTAATTTCCTTAAGTCAAATAACTAAATCTTTAAATTGCTCCATAACCTTTGATGCAAGTTCATTTGTTATACAAAAGCACGGTTTAGGTCGACTAATTGTTGAAGGACATGAATCTAGACAATGCTACTATCTTGGCACTAGACCATCAATGTCTTGTTTAGCATCCCCATCTCCTTAGCTTTTGCATGATCGCATGGGTCATCCACATTTAACAAAATTCAAAAGGATAACTCTTGAACTTAGCAAAGTCCAAGTGACAAAATGAGTTATGTCAACTAAGAAAACATCCAGTCTACTTTTCCAAAAAGAATTGAAACAAGATGAAACTATGTCTTTTTTATAACTCATTGTGGCATTTGCGGTCCAAGCAAAGTCACATCCTTTGATTTTCATTATTTTCTAAAATTTATTGATGAATATTCTCATTATACTTGGGTTTAACTCATGAAAGGTCAATTTGCACTTTTAAATATTTGTCTTTTCTTCATGAAATTAAAAACCAATTTGGCCAAGTGTTCAAGATCTTAAGGAGTGATAATGCCAAAGAATTTTTTTTTTCTACTTTTTTACTCTTTTAAATTCACATGGCATCATTACACTAGTCCACCTATCCTCGACACCTCAACAAAATGGTATAGCAGAGAAAAAACTAGACACTTATGTATGCAAAATCATTGGATTGATAATTGGAATGATATCATCTACATCTAAAGGTACCTCGAAAAGGCTCCAAGACAAGGTTTGTTGCACATAGATAAAGGGAACCCAAAGTTTTGGGTATTGTGAAGATGATTGTGTAGGATCTACTATGGATAAACTTTCCACTATAGGGTATTGTGTCTTCATTAGAGACAACATCATTTCTTGGAAAAACATGAAACAAAATGTGTCTGCCCCGGTCTAGTGCTTAAGCTAAATATAGTGTTATGGCGTCTCTCACATTTAAACTTGTATAGGTGAATCAATTTCTTAAAGTAAATTTTTTTTAGATCCAACAAATGAAGATGTATTGTGATAATCAAGTAGCTCTCCACATTGCCTCTAACTTTGTATTCTATGAAAGGATCAAACATATAGAACTTGACTGTCATGTTATTCAAGAGAAGATGTAGCCCAAATAATGATCAACTTGCAAACGTTTTAACAAATTCCTAAGAGAACCTCATACTTTGTAGATACAATCTACATGCTCCAACTTGAAGGGGAGTGTTAGAATAATATATCTTGATTATATAACTTCACCTGTTTGAATAGGGTAAGTAGTCTGCCCTAGAAAGTTTTGGTTATTATTGTTAATTACCTAGATATAGCCTTTTACTTGTACATTGCTATCTAATCTAGAAATGAGCTACATCACTCTGTTTATCAAATGATGCAAACAACATCCATAAAAATAAAAGTGTTGCATTATCCTATTCCCATTCAGCCATTACAGATAGGTTTATCTTCTATTTTAGCATCCAAATATATTGCGAAAAGCAATGCTGCTGAAATTTGCTAATTTTAATTAAAGGGATAAATGAACCAGGGCTCAACAACATCCTCAAGTTGATATAACCAAATCATACGACAATTCCCTATTTAATGTAATCAAATCATACCTTTAACACTCCCCAATCAAATGTATCATATGAGTCAAGCTTGTTACAAAATCTTATCACACAAAAAGGCCTTGAGAGACTTGGTGAACTTGACAATCAATTGGTTGCTGAAGCTAACAAAGTCAATGATGACAAAGCTTCACGCATCAATTTGGTGCAAGTGTGCGAAGATGACATGTTAAGGAACTAACAGAACATGATGGCAGTTGGCCAATAGTCTCGCAGCATAGTGAGAACCACAGAAATTGAGGGGTAGCATCTGAGGTTGAAGTACACAAAGATTTCCAAAGAGAAAAACTGCTTTAGAGAGTTCTATATCTTCTCGAGAGCTAAAATGGTAAATGTGCATGGCAGTTGCAGAAGAGAAAAATTAATTAAATAGTGCAATAGTCGCTGAAGAGAAAAATTGCTTAGATAGTGCGACATATGACAGAGAGTAAAACTACTTGAAGAGCACACAAGCTGCTAGAGAGTAAGACAGCTTCTTGAGAGAAAAAATGTGTGGAGGGTGCAGTGGGGAGAAAAAATAAGGTAACTAATTAGCCCTTCATAATTTTTTCTTTTTGTTTAGGAGAACTACGCAATGAAATAGTGAGAAAGCAAGTCATTGAGGACAGTACCCTTATGATACCATATAGAAATTATTTTCCTCGTCATTGTGTGTCCTGTACAGACGTGAGTACTCTTATAATGAAGAAGAGAATCAATAATAAGGAACAAAATCGAAAACTATTATTGGAGAATATTTGCTAACATATTTTCTTATTTGATGTGATCAAATCATATTATATTTCTCTACTTTATGTAATCAAATAATACCATATTTCCCTATTTAATGCAATCAAATCATATTTTTAACAATATTTAAAAATATTTTTACTTCATAATGCCTTTTGTTTATTAGAACCAACTCAAACTAAAAGCTTAATAAGCTAGCCGCATGACTTAGAATAGTTTTACAGGAAATATGAGATTTCAGTCTAACACTATGTCAACAAATTGTTTAAGCTGTTTAACATGCATGCCCACAACTAAATTTATATCAAACGGGTTTCTGTTTGCTATACTAAAATCATGATAAATAGTAAGCCATTTCCTGCCTCATTGGCCATTGAAACGATTGATGCATTTTGGTAACATGGAATGGAACAATCTCACAAGTTTAAGTTTCAATAGTTGAGAAGAGCAACTCCGTTAAGACTCTTTTGAAGGAATACATGTTTCATTTGTGATTCCACAAAGGCTAACAGATCTGTTTGGCACAATTATTAGATTGTTCACTTTGGCTCATTATGAAGAAAACAGAAACCCAGCCTATTTGACACAACTCTACCAAAGACAGCAAAAACCACACAAACTATTATGTCGCATAGTAATCTTAATTATTTCATTGTAAGTATTCATACCTCTACTATGCGCTTCCTCCAAAATTTGGATGTCACTTCCTTAAATACCAACTTGACATCTACCTCAGAAAACTGTAGAGGGAAAATAAATAGATATATGTTAAATAGTAAAACTGAATGGATTCAGAAAATCAGGGATACAACAGGGCAAGCATGGTCTCTACATGATGATGAGACCGATGATGAGAAGCTTTGTGCACACAAGCAGAGGAGAAACAACAAAAATATTTGCCAATAGAGGTTTAGCAAAAGTATACACTAAGAAAACAATGAGAGAAGTGCAAACAAGTCTCCTCAGGCCACAGAGAAACTACATAACCAAAAAAAGAGAACGAGAATAATCAACTTATTTGAGCAATCCAGTCTGCTTGCATGTAAATCTTAGAAATGGCCTTAAAAAATAACTATGAACTGAGAGCACTGAGCTTAAGTTAACCATATATACATCACCTAACAATACATTTCAAAAATATAGAGAAAAAAAAAATGAGAAATATGCATAGTACTTACTAAAAGTGCTGGTTTGTGTGATGTAAGCTTTATATGAACATCACCTTCGTCAACTTCACCATCAACAATTACTTCCTCATCTTCTTCCTCATCCTCAAGAACCTCTACAATGGTCTCAGAACTACTCCTCAGTTTTGAGTCATTAGAGACAAACCCTTTTTCTGTGAGTATATTCAGAACCTTTTCTTCTAATGATGAAAGGGCTTTTCTTCTAGGTATTTTGTTTCTAATATGAAGAACTTTGACTATCTCATCACCAGCAATTTCCTGCACATTCCCTCTCACTTCAGTTTCTATCCAAATATTAATAAAGTAAAAGCAGTCCTCTCAAACAAGGACATGCAAGAAACTACCAATAGCAATAAATGAGCAAAACCATATCATAAATGTCTAAGAAAACACAAGTAAACTTCACACCAGATAAAAGTAACAGCATGCTTGAGATTTTAAAAGAACAGTGTGGAGCAGGAGGGTGAAGTCTGAAGTGAAATGCAGCACATAATTGTTTGATCTCGATGACATTGTGAAAATGAAAAATCTGGCCTGAGTCCAGAGAAGTATATAAATGGTACTGCGTGCTTTTAAAATCCTCCCACAATCTCAGCTTGAGTTTCAATGGAAAATTTTCAGTATGATAAAATTTACACAAGAGGAGGAATTGTCTATGGAATAAGGTCAAATTTGAGGACCCAACTTATTTCAAGGCAGAGCAGCTGACCACAACAACACCATAGCTATGTCTTGAGACTATCCCATGAAAATAAACTCAATTCAAGGGAAAAATAGGGTTGTTAACCCCTGTTCATCAAAGTGGCCATAACAGCCACATTTTTTTCCACTATAGTGGCTGTGATTGAGCACAGTGACCACATCCCATAAATGCAACGCAATTGAGCACCTGGTGCAGCCACCTGCCACTACTTGACAGCACTATATAGTGCCTCCAATGCCCACAATTTATAACTCTGATTCAAGGATGTCATCTTTGGGCCCACTGGCGCAATCAGTAGTGGCACTAGCCCAACACATTTAAAAAAAAATCACAGAAAAAAGGCAACAGAATGCAGAGTTGTAAGAGTAGAAAAAGAGATGCAATAAGGGTTAAAAGACTTTATTATTATTATTATCAAAGTGATAAGGTGGCTTAGTGGTTAGATGGAAGGGAAGGGAGGGAAAATTTGTGGGTTCAATCCCCGTACTAACAATTTTGAGAAATAAGATTGGTTTGATGGATTCAGAAGGGAAGGTGGGAGAGGTTGTGAGTTCAACTCTCCCCACTAACAAAGACATTCACAAATCATGAATAATTCTAAACTTTTGGGCTAAAATAATAGCAGAACATGATAAAGGATAGGGAGGATTATACTTCAACATGTTCATAAAGTTCAGGAGGAGGTAACTTGATGGCATCCAACATCTTTGGCTTCCCACACTTCTTAACCAAAGCTTCTACCTCATTACAGATTGCTCGTACTGCATCCTGACAGTGAAGAACAGGAAAAATATAATACAATCAACCTTAAGCAGGAATATTGATAAACTATCAAAGAAAACAGATCACAAAAAGATGTGAATGTCTAAAAAGTAAACATTATAAATCCAATATAACTAAACCTGTAATGGAGGCAAGTAGCTTACTCTTGTACTATATAAGTTTATGGTGAAATATTCATATGCTCAAAGCAATAATAGTCATTGAAAAATGAATTGAAGTTTTAACAACACAGACAGATGTAGAAAGAAAAAAGGTTGCTTAGAAATATTTTCAAATTGTTAAATTTTTAATTGAGAATGAAGACAATTTAGAGATCAAAATCCTCTGGTGATTCCTTGCTTACAGTGCTGTATATCCAACAGCCACAAATAAATGTCTTGCATGATGCAGTGCAAAGAATAATTTAAGAAACAAAGGGTTTCATAAGCTTGTTGAGTAGCACTACACCTGACCAACTTCGACAGCCCTGAGTAACTTTTCTTCTGGAATAAAATTGCTATATCCCTGCAATGAAAGTATATACCAGTTGAGCCAGCATAAAAGTACAACCATAAGAGTTTCCAGAATCATGATTCACATTAAACATATTTTCGATTCTGTAAAGATATGGTTTCATCATTACTATTTTATACCAACCAATGCAGATTCCTGCAATTTGACTCTAAGACAGCTGAAATGGTGAAAGGTCTTGGCTTTTCAAATACTGACATATTACAAGAGCAGGAAATATTTTGAATCTGTTTTCTGCGGAAAGCTGCAGGTGAAGTAAAAATAATTGTTGAGATTGCTAGTACATGATTTGGATAAGGATTACAAATATGTTAATTAGGGGTTTCGATTATTTGATCTTAATCACATAGAACTTCATCTACCATCTGCTTTCACAATTAAATTTGCTTCAAAGTAAATATCCAAAAGGCTAACTCAGCTGGCCTTCCTGGAAACCTCTTCTTTTTGCAATTCACAGTTGGTCTTTATCTGTGATAATGAACTTATATGTCAAGTTGAAACTGAAAGAGAATGATGTGGAAAGGAGACAAATTTAGAACTTTGAATCACTTCCAACGAATTTGCAGGCTAAGTATAGTATTAATATCACAAATCAGCTAGCAGGTGTTGAAATGTAATGTTATTTTATTATTACTTCTTTTTAGTATACCCAGCTTTATGGTTAGGGTTTAAGGAAAGTGTCTTGCCTCTTTTTCTAACCTACATATAAATATATATATATATATACACACACACACACACACTTCGATAAAAGGTACAACAGTGTAGGTTGAACAGGCTGTTTTCTTCAACTTAATTATTCAAGTGAAGAAATGAGGATAATTGGAATTTTCGTATTTGTATTCTGGCATCAAAACACACGGCAAGCTATTATACATCAAAACACACTAGGCTCGTCCTTTGAGTCTGGGTGATATCAGAGTTTATCATAATAACTAGGAAAAAACGCTAAAGAAAAAAATATACAGAACAAATAGTTGTATTAATGAAGTGTAAGATAATATCTATGAATTTCACAGAATCTTCTATTTTCTATTTCCAAAATATTAGGACAGTTATATTTATTGCAAGCAAGTTACAAATAATTATGAAACATGTTCTATCAGTATATTGGTATTCCTATCATGTTATTGTTCACAAGAAAGGACAATGTTTTACCTCTATCATCAGTATTGCACTATCTGTGCCGGCTAGCAAGAGGTCCAATTCAGAGTGTTCCATCTCCTTGGTTGTAGGATTTACTATATACTTATCACCAACAAGACCAACACGAACCCCAGCAATTGCTTTCGACATTGGCACTTCTGAAAGTGCACTGGAAATTAAATGATTAAGATTAATATTCTTAAATGTGAGTTTAGACATATTTATAACCCTACAAATGACTGTTTTCTAGAAGGGTTGTCATCACCTATGTATTATAATTTAACCATAACTCTAGTGAGCATGTTTAGATAGCATAATGCATGTGACAAAAATATCTCAGGACTACTTATATGCATACTTGTCCTATTTTTACATCTTCTATTGGATTATCCCATCATCTCATCCTCCTTTCTTCTTTTTTATTTCCCCTTTCATTGAATTGTCATCAATTTTATGCATTGGCAAACAAAAATTAGAGCAAGGTACCTTTTTAATAATTTAAATAAAAAAAAAAAAGCATTTTGCATGGGGTCTCAAGTCCTTCAGTTGCCAGAAAACAGAATGACCAACTTACACTGCTATACCAGCTGCAGTGACAGCCAAAGAATCAGGGGAGTGCAGTCCGTCATAGCTCAAAACCTAAAATCATCAATTTATAGTAGACAAAAAGCATCTGAAATTACTACAAGGTACAGTCATTTTAATATACCAAATAAAAATGAACAACAGCATGATAAATACATAATTTGATTACAGCAGAGTACTGAAATAAACATCATTATGTTCTTAACTGACAAAGAACAAAGCAAAGGGTAACTAAAACGATACAAGCATGGTTTTGAAGGTTAACTAAAATTACGATAGGTTTGGGCTTCAAACAAAACCAAGGAGACCACACACTGTTTGTTATAAACACAGAGTCAGGTAAAGTAACAATGTTACTGCTGTACGTGAATGATATTATAATGTTAGGTCATGAATCATGATGAAGAGGAGCCACAACTATTAAGCCAACATCTAGCCAAGGAATTTGAAATCACGACCAAGGTAAAATTGGATACTTTTTTCGGGATTGAAGTAGCCACTCTAAAAAGGATATTTTCATATCCCAAAAGAAATACATTACTGATTTGCTAAAGGAAACGGGTAACATAGCATGCAGGCCTGAAAGTACACTAATTGATCTAAATCTGATGTTGGGAAATGAAAAGATATCGTTGTTGACAAGGAAATGTAATAGAGATTAGTTGGCAAACTCGTATAATTGTCCCCCCACTAGACCTGATTTGCTTTAGCGGAGTCTAGTCAGCCACTTCATGCACCAACCAAAAGAGATTCATTTACCGGCTGCACTAAGAATTGTGCAATATCTGAAAAGGACTATAGGCAAGGAATTCTGTTCAAACAAAATAATCTCAAAGTATGTACAGATGCTGACTGTGTTGGGTCACTTAGGAATAGGAGATAAACTACTGGATATTGTACTTTCTTTAGTGGGAATTTTTTACCTTGGAATAGTAAAAATAAAAACTGTGGTAGCCAGAACCAAAGTGAAGCAGAGTTCAAGACAATGGCACAAGGGATATGTGAACTACTACGGATGAAGATCATCCAGAAAACTTAAGAATAAAGTGAGATGAATCAACAAGGCTTTAGTGTGATTAAAAATCTACTATCAGCATTGCCCATGGTCTGGTGCAACATGATAGAACCAAACACATTAAAATTGGCCAGCACTCTATCAAAGAAAAATTACACATTGGTATAATATTCATTACATATGTCTCCTCACAAGACAACCTTGCAGACCTTCTAACCAAAGAGCAGAATAGCAACAACTCTCAAAGGATTGTTTCCAAGTTGGGAATTGAAAATACATATTCACCAGCTTGACAGGGGTGTCAACAATTACATTTAATTACTTCCGTATTTAGCATATAATAATTAAAGTCTATAACAAAAATATCCCTAAATCATAAGGATCTAATTATATCCCTGAATCATAGCGATCATATTACAGTAGTGTTGTTATTATATTTCCTTAATTAGTCTTCCAATCTTGTGTGCGTGTGTGTGTATATATATTGTATATTCTTAGCAATAAAACCATTTTATTGTACCCTAGTATTTGAGAATTATCAATGATGGGTGAACAAACAAAAAAAGACATTCAATTAGTAACTATTTGCAAACAATCAAGAGATTGTATTTCTTCATTCATTGGATACTCCAACATCTAAAAAACAACAAATAAAGTTTTTAAGATGTTGGTGATGTTGCAGAATTGGATGGAGAGGAAAATGTAGTGCAAGTGATCACTAATAATAATGCTGCAAATTTGAACAGGTGCCTAGAGAATTTTGATGCAAAAACAGGAGCCTTTGCATTGAACCCCATGTGTTGCCCATTGCATTTATTTGATCTTTAAAGAGTTTGTGAAGCATTTGTAGGTCCATCAAGTTACTGTCAAGTAGGGAAGAAGGACCACCAACTTGAATTCCGACCTATGGCACATGAGGTCAGCAAATTGTTATGGCTATGAATCATTCTAAATAATCTTAAAGTGGCAAGTGAAAAGAGTCTATGATTCTTTATTGTGATAATAAATCAACTATTAGCATTTGCTCACAATCCAATTTAGCATGATAGGACCAAGCACACAAAAGATAGATTGACACTTTACTAAAGAGAACTAGATAGTGGTCTTATCACTACTTCTTATGTCCCATCTAGGCTTCAGTTAGCAAATTTGTTAACAAAAGATCTTCCTACCGAACGATTTCATGATCTCACATGTAAGTTGAGAATGATAGATATCCATTCACCGGTCTGAGAGGGAGTGTTATTGTAGGATATTAAGTGAACTACTACAAGGTGATAGTAGAGTCTGTTAGAAGCTCATAGAAGATTCTAGATATCTCTTTGTAATCATTACTCAAGGGTTAGACTCTGTATATTTAGAGGCCTATGTATTGCTTCAAATTAATCAGTTGAATAAAATCCTCTCATTCAGATTAATCCTTTTCAAGTGGGTGATTGGCACGATGAAGCCATTGTAGTTGAACCAAAAAGAGAAAAAAATACAGGTTTCATTGGAAGTTGCCGGTCAGCTAGGAATTACTGCTGGAAGCGCTACTAGGGACGTAATCGAAATCAATGTCTGAAACATTGTTGAGAGTTGAAAGAAAAACAAGGGAAGTTGAGAGGCAAAGTGGGAGAAGGAGGGCTGATTTTCTAAAGCTGGGGAATGAAAATAGTGGGTTATAGATGAAATTGAGTCCCTCAGGTTAAACATATATCGCAGCAAAGACCTACAAAAGACAATCTCCTGTGATTTTCGTCATGCAATGACTGCAACCCCAAGGTGCAATGTGATGCAACCTTCCTCCTTTCGGTGTGCTGCATTGGTGCAAATGCACACAATCACTACTCTGATTGGACTGTTTTTTTTTTTGTGTTTTAGCTTCATGCATTGTAAAAAAAATGTCTTTTATATTTGGATTTGTAACTTTAGCGCAGGTGAGTTTGTGATTCACGAGGAGCATTCAACCTACTAATTCATTTTCAAAAGACTATGGATCCAAATGGGCAGAATTTCATTACCTATTGTAATCCCATGGTTTGCATACTTTTCCTCATTTTCCAGTCCTAGGTAGGAGGATCTCAATTTTCGCAACTAACAAAATTATTGATAATTTATCCAAATATATAAATTGATTCAATTGGAAGAAAAAATTAACTTCCTCAATCTGATATTTTTCTTGAAATTTAATAATTGGTCAATGGATGTTATCTATCCCCAAGACAATAAATTTGGACCATCAGCACATAAAGCAACGGTAGTATGTGAACCAATTGAAGTAGACACTAGCAACAAAATTTTAAGAAGTCAAATTATAAGGACTATACCCAAGATAATATTTGAGTTTCATGATAGAATCCCTTTGGCATGGTAGGACGTAGAGGCCTGTCAATTAATCTACAAATAAGAACCTGCGAGCAACATATGGCAATGAAAAGTTAAGGAGAGGAATTGAAAGGAAAACCTTTAACAGATAACAAAACATTTATATAAATTAAGATGTCGTCTTCTCTATAAAATATATTGTACCAGAAAGCTCATGCAATTTGTAAATAATACATACAAGCCAAAATTAAGTGAAGTTGAATCAATCCAAAATGCTTAGAAACTTACCAACTACCAACTCATAGTACATAATGATAGAACTGGTTAAATCTATGCAAAGCTTTTGTTGGTATTTGAATATAAAAAGGACAGCAATGGGTCCTCCTAAGGCAAAAGCATAATAACACAGAGGAGGGGGAGCAGACTAGTCAGTGCAATATTCCAGTCACTCCACATTGCACTATTTTGTTGATTGGAAACTATAATGCAAGTGTTGATCATTATTGTGAGCATAGGACTCTGTCTGACATGTATTAGGTTCGTCAATGATGTTGTTTCAGTTAGACAGTTGCTTTTTGTTACTGCAGCAGTACGTTAGCAAGTAACTGTTCTATTAGACAGTAACAGCTAACTTGTAACTAAGCTCTGTATATAGTCTTATGTTAACAAAGTCTCATAGTCATGTTGTATATTCCAACCTTTCCATAATAACAAATCAGTGTATCAGTTTTCTATCAATAACAGACCCTGTAAGTAAAAGTGAATCTCAAAACCAAATAGAGGAAAGCAAATTACCAATACAAGTCACAAAGTGTTGAAATTTAAGATGGGTGCCCAGAATAAAAGATCATTTGGCAGTTGACATTACTGTAAAGCCAGAGTTAATGACTAGATAAGTAGTACCTCATGGTCTCTTGTCTTTCCTTCTCGCTTAAAAAACCCTCCACTGAAACAATTGTAAATTGAAGTATTATACAACTAAATGAAAAGAATCATGCAATAAGTAAAAAGAAATCTAGAAACAGAAATGTATATGCCATACCTAGTACGACCAGCTGCTGAAAATCGTTCTTGATAATGAACAGAAAGGGGAAAAAAGTCAGATGGTTCACTAGGAACATCATCCAAGCAAACAGTTGTGTACACGATCTGCAATATGAAAAACAGCAGCTTGAAATTTCAAAAGAATAAATGCTGAATTCCTCATCAACAAGTTAATGATTGTTTCCATCCTAAAACAATGAAAAATATTACCAATTTTATTCAATAAATAAAATAAAAGAGTTTACTTAAGCCAGCTAACAATATATTTGCAGAATGTACATAACAACAAATTTTGAACCATATTTGCAGAAGGTACATAAAAAAACTAACCATATTTTGAACCCACAACAAATTTTCTACAATTGCCTTCTTTGTAAAAGATTAATACTTAGGACGTGTAAACTAGTAAAGTAAAGCTGAACACTTAAACATAAAAGTTCAAACTTAGCCTGCAAATGTGATCCTCAAGCTGGACTCAATTGTTTAAACAAGCCAAATTTAAACCTTGCACTTGACTAGTCCGAAAAATATGAAGCTTCAGCTCCTTATAGGTCATTTAAAGTTTGATCATTTTTCCTAATAATTAATACATTCGTAATGAGTTTATGAAATCCATTATTTCAGTAATTAATAGGAGACATGCAATGCAATCATGGAGATTGGGCCAACAAATGTGGTACAAATTGTTATTGATAACACAGATATTTGTGAGGCAACACATATGCTCCCGAGTTAGAATTTTCTTCAATCTATTGGACTCCTTGTGTTGTAAACACCTTAAATCCTACATTACAAAATATTTTTGCTGCCAAAAATACAAAAAGAAATAATGATATTCGCCAACAATTTTCTCGGATCCCACAAATTGCAGTTGATGCTACCTACACTAAAAATTTAATTTGTGCGACACTCTTGAGATAATTGCGTTTTATGATAATAAGGGAAACATATGGTCTATTGTTTATTAGGGAAACATAGACATTGTTTGATATTGGTAGATATTGTTGACACTGTTTTTAACAATATCTTCTATTTACCATATTTATGTTTGGTTGCCATATATACTTGTATCACTATTATAAATATATTCACCTTGTGTATTTTAGATACAAGGGAGATTAACCCTATACAATTTTCTCTATATTTAACATGGTATCAAAGATTAGGTCTTTTTGGCATTTTTTTTCAGTCGCCTTTGTCACTGCAACTTTTGTCGTTGCTGGAGTGTCAATTCCAACTGGCGACCACACGGTTTTGATCGCCACGTCCAGACGACCTCCACGAGCCAGAATTGCCGCCATCGGAGCAGCCACACTCCCTCACACGCCGTTCAAAGTCGCGCTTCCTCTTGTTTCCCTATGGCGCATCACCACTCCTCTCCTGCAACGATCACCTGTGTCGGCATCACCTTGTCATCCTCTTTCTAGATTTGGTCTCATTGATCCAACCGGACCTCTTTAGTGTTTTAGGGTTTTTTCTTTCTCTTCGGCCATGGCGTCTTCCATTGCCTCCAATTCTGAAACCTCTTCTGCCACCGGTGTGTCTGACCTATCAATCTTTACTAACTATGCCAATGTGCACTTGCCCATTGATAAATTAGATGGCACAAATTATGCGACTTGGGCGTCAAACATTAAACTTTGACTTGAGAGTCAAGAGTGTCTTGATCATCTTACTCAAAAAGTGATTGATATTGCTCTCGGTGATTTTCCACGTTGGAAGAGAATTAATGCTCAACTATGCATGATTCTCAAGAATACCATCCAATCTTCTTTAAAATAAATGTTTCGTGCCTACAGCACATGTTCTTCAAATGTTTGGGAATAGGCCAAATTGTTATACACCAATGATACTCAAATGTCATTATGGTGTTTGTCACAACCTTTTTAATGTTGTTGCTCCTCGAAATCAAGATCCTATGGCTGATTATTTGGGTAAAATGCATACTCTTCTTCATGAATTTATTGAGATAATACCTCCTGCCCAAGAATTAGAGCAACAGTCAAAGTTCTTCATAGTTTTCACTTTACACGGACTTGCTAATAAATATTCCCATGTCCATGATCAAATTTTGGGTTCCCCTGTTATACCCAATTTTACTTCTATATGTTCCACCCTTTTGCGTGTGTCATGTAAACCTCTCAATGATACACCTATTTTTGTCGATGATTCCTCTACTTAGGCATCTCAACGAGATGAATGTATTCGTTCTCGCAAGCCAAGAAAAGGGCATCCCAAGTGAGACCATTGTGGCAAGCTAGCCCACAAAATTGACAGGTGTTATGCACTACATGGTTGTCCTCCTCGATCTACTGTTGTTGCTCAAAATGATCTTCCCTCACAATCATCTATTGTGGATCCTCCTTCATTTGATCCAACTGACAAATCTGTTATCATCAATGAATTTTTTAAATGGTGTAAGGACTGTAAGCCCTCAAGTTCCATCGCTTATGTTGCATGCAGAGCTACATCTTTTGTTGGCCTGACTCAATATTCGTTTATTGGTCCTTGGGTTCTCGACTCTTGAGGCATAGATCACATTACTGGTAAGCATGGTCTTTATCATCTCCGCCCTGCTACACATTATGGCATTATGATGAAGTCTCTATCTCTCCTCCAAGTTCAGCTAGGTCATCCCAATCTGGCAAAATTACAACAGTTTGTTTCTAGCTTATCCAAGTTGTCTAGTTTGGTATGTGTGAGTCATTTCAATTAGGAAAACATAGTTGTAGTTCCTTTCCTAGTAATATGTCACAACGTACTTCATCTCCTTTTGCCTTGGTTCACTCTAACATTTAAGGAACAAGTCGTATTAAGTCTAATTTAATTTTTCAATATTTTTTACTTTCATTGATAATTATTCCGGATGTACTTGGATATTTTTAATGAAAAATCGTTCTGATTATCTTTCAAACATTTTATAATGAAAACTCAATTTGGTGTTCCAATTCAAACTTTGCGAAGTGATAATGGTCGTCAATATCTTTCAAATTCTTTTAAACAATTTATGGCTTCTCATGGCATTCTACGTCAAACTTCATATGCTTATACACCTTAACAAAAGGGGTGGTTGAGCGCAATAGATACCTTATTGAAACAACTCGCACTTTTTTAATTCATGGTGAGGTTCATCAACATTTTTGGAGTGATGTTATTCTTATTGCATGTTATCTTATTAATCGTATGTCATTTTTAGTTTTAGATAACAAAATTCCCTTGCCTCTCAAAGTTTTTGGGTCTATATGTTTTGTTCATAATTTTGATCTTGTTCTTGATAAGTTATCTCTTAGAAGACAAAAATGTGTTTTTTTTTGGGTTTACTCAATCACAAAAATGATACAAGTGGTTTTCACGTTCTCTAACAACTATTTTGTGTCTGCAAATGTCATCTTCAATGAGTTTTCGTTTTACTTTAAGGATCCTTCTTCTTCTAATGTGTGTCCATCTACTATAGTTAATATTTATGTTATATGTGATCCTCCTATTGTCCATAGTCCACCGTCATATTCCCCTCCTCCACCACTCCTTAAGGTTTATAATCGAAGACATCATCCCCAATAACCACCAAGTGACTCACTTCAAGTGCCAATTATTTTGTCTCCTCCGACTCTGACAACTTAGTTTGACCTTCCCACTATTGTCCATAAAGATATATGTTCTACTTGTAATCTCTCTCCACATTATATTACTTTGAGTTACCATAGATTATCTTCACCTTTTTATAACTATCTTTCGTTTATTTTTTATGTGTCTATTCCTAAATCAGTCAGTGAAGTCTTAGTCCATCCTGGTTGGGATCAGACCATGCTAGATGAACAAAGTGCTCTTCAGAAATGTGGAACTTGGAAGTTCGTCCCATTACCGTCTGGGAAATTTGTTGTTCGTTGCAGGTGGATTTTTGTTATCAAAGTTAGTTTTGGTGGTAATATTGATCGCCTCAAAGCTTGACTTGTAGCCAAAGGCTACACAAATTTTTGGATTGGATTATGGTGATACTTTTTCTCTTGTCAGAAAGATGGCTTCTATTCGTTTATTTCTAGCCATGGCTGCTCTTCAACAATGGCCTTTATATCAATTGGATGTCAGAAATGCTTTCCTAAATAGAGATTTGTAGGAAGAAATTTATATGGAGCAACCTCCCGGATTTGTTGCTCAAGGGGAGTCTTTCTGATTAGTATGTAGTCTTCGCAAATCTTTATATGGCCTAAAACAATTTCCAAGGGTCTAGGATGGCAAACTTAGCAGTGTTGTTCAACAATTTGGCATGACTCAATAGTGTGGCAGATCATTTTGTCTTTTACCGTCACTCAAGTGTTGGATGTGTCTATTTGATAGTATATGTTGATGACAGTGTTCTTACAGGAAATGACCACCATGGCATCTCTCAGATGAAACAACACCTTTGCCACCATTTTTAGACAAAAGATCTTGACAAACTCATATCTCTTGGGTATTAAGGTAGCACAATCCAACAATAGTATTGTTATATCACAAAAGAAGTACACATTGGATATTTTGGAGGAAACTAGGTTGATAAATTCAAAACTTATTGACAAACCCATGGATCCTAATACCCAACTCCTACCAAATTAGGGGGAGCCTAGTTCCAATCCTGCACAATATAGAAGATTGGTTGGAAAATTAAATTACCTTACAGTTACTCGTTTTGACATTTCGTTTGTAGTTAGTGTGGTGAGCCAACTTCTCAATTTCCCATGTGAAGATCATTGGAATGCATTCATCCATATATTAAAGTACATTAAAGGATCTCTTGAAAAAGGTTTGTTATACGGTTCCAATAACCATACAAGAGTTGTTTGCTATTCAAATGTTGATTGGGCAGGATCTTCTATTAGAATATCTACTTCTGCATATTGTGTCTCCATTGATGGTAACTTGATTTCTTGGAAAAGAAAGAAACAAAATGTTGTGGCAAGATCTAGTGCAGAAGCAGAATATAGAGATATAGCCTCAGTCACTTGTAAACTTGTTCGACTTAACCAATTGCTTAAAGAGTTACAATTTGGAAATGTCACTCAAATAACACTTATATGCGACAATCAAGTTGCTCTTCAAACAATTCTAATTTTGTCTTTCACAAGAGGACCAAAAACATTGAGATTAATTGTCATTTCATTCGAGTAATTATTGTATCTGGAGACATCAAGACTGAGTTCGTTAACTCAAATGAGGGAGCCGAGAATGGATTATATTTGTAATCAGCTTGAGGGAGAGTGTTAGATATATTGCATTTTATGTTAATTAGGGAAACATAGCACCTATTGTTTATTAGGAAAACAAACATTGTTTCATATTGACAAATATTGTTGATACTGTTTTTAACAATATCTTCTATTTACCATATTTATGTTTGGTTGTCATATATACTTGCATCACTCTTTATTATAAATATATTTACCCTATGTGTATTTTAGACACAACGGAGTTTAACCCTATACAGTTTTTCTCAATATTTAACAAATTCAACTCATTCAAGTTGTTTGTTGTTGCTCCGACACAATTTACTTCAACTTAGTCATGCTCAAGAGGTCTAGTTTGAAAAAATGACATCACGAAATGGTTATTAGTGATCAATGGTCGTCTTACAAAGAAAAATATGGATAGAGCACAATTTGTGAAAGAAACTGTGTTGGTTGAGGATTGATAGATGAAGGTTGATTATACACTTACTTTCACTTCCCCTATTTATGATGTTCTCAAGAAAACAAATATGAATATAGTTTCCCTTTATTTGGTATATGAAATGTGGGATTCAATGATTAAAAATGCGAGAAAGGTCATATACCAAAGTGAAAGAAAGACAAAAATTGAGCATTCATCCTTTTATGAGGTATTAAACTCGATATTAATTGATTATTAAACTAAGAGTGGCACATCTCTTCATTGAGGTAATACATTATATTCTTAAATTAATTTTATGATTATATTTTGCTATGTACATTTTAACTTAAAATATTATAAATTTATCACATTATTTTCGGAGATCCCACAATGACAAGAGAATAAGCCAAATTATAATATATATATCTATATATATATATATATATATATATATATATATATATATATATATATATATATATATATTTTT
>Ga0099822_1001656_pt1 | contig 26512 bp, 10 predicted proteins | sample CowpeawhiteBW_FD_76839 | JGI IMG/M metagenome (GOLD analysis project Ga0099822, IMG submission 76839) | Root nodule microbial communities of legume samples collected from California USA - Cow pea white BW | ecosystem: Host-associated > Plants > Roots > Nodule | place: USA: California | collected... | reverse complement strand
TTTTTTTTATTTTTATAATAGATATTTTTTATATTATAAATTTTTTTTAATAAAAAAATTAAAATAATATAAATATATAAGCGAAATATAATGTATAAAATTTAAAAAATAATTTTAATATATATATATATATATATATATATATATATATTTTTTTTTTTTTCGAATTTCAATCTTGACAATATGGATCTTAATTTTGGAATAAGACTGAAGTTGAAATAGTTAATTGTTTTCCTATCTTTAAAAATTTAAGAAAATTATAATATTTTTTAAATTATATTTTAATTATTATAATTATTATCTTAATATTAATATGACATTTTATATTTATAATGGTATTAAATAGTGTTATATTTTATAACATATTATATAGTTATAAATCATCAAATTTTTTAATTATATATTTTTTATCAGAAATATTAAAAATGTTTATTAATTTTTTTTTGTATATTTCTGTTATTTTAAATGTTAAATTTCAGCTTTGTTCTCATATTTTTTTTTATTATCTTTTACTATTTCAAATTTAAATCCAAACTTTATTTTATATATATATATATATATATATATATATATATATATATATATATATTATATGAGAAATTTCTCATAATTTAAAATCAGACCAAATATTTTGATTTCCAATCAATTATAACAATATTTTAGAAATCCTGAATGCATTATAACATTAGTTTAGAAATCTTGAAATGAAGTATTGTAATGTTTTTTAGTGATAGAATGAAGAATATTTAATGAGCCTATTACTGAATAATGTAATGTATATTATTTATCTTTTTAAAATTAATTAATCTAAAAAATAAAATTTAAAGTAAGCATTTGAAGTGTAGAATCTCTAGTCTTCCAAATTTGATTGATGTTTGGCAATGCATTGAGTCTCACAAATTATAATTGTTGTTCATAATACATAGAGTTATAATTAAAATTGAATACGTGTTGGAAGAGACCAATTCTCTTCACGATGTTCATGAATCTTAGAGGAAAACATCTATCCAACAGAAATAAATACAAAAAAAAAGTAGTTACATATAATAAAAGAACAAAAAATTGTAAAGAAGAAGAAAAGTTATTACCTTTTTGGTGTTTTTTGCGGTGTTCATGAATCTCAGAGGAAAACATCCATCCAACAAAGAAATACAACACAGTAAAATAGTTAAATATGGTAGAAGAACAAAAAATTGCAGAGAAAAAGGAAAGTTGTTACCTTTATATGGTAGAAGAACAAAAATTCGTAGAGAAGAAGAAAAAGTGTTACCTTTTTAGTTTTCTTCACGGTGGTTCATGAATCTTAGAGAAAAACATTCATCCACCATAGAAAAACTACAAAGAAAAGTAGTTACATATAATAAAAGAACAAAAAATAGCAGAGAAGAAGAAAAGTTGTTACCTTTTTTATGTTCTTCACGGTGTTCATGAATCTCAGAGAAAAACATCAATCCAACAAAGAAATACAACAAAGTAAAGTAGTTAAATGTAGAAGAACAAAAAATCGCAAAAAAAAGAAGAAATGTTGTTACTTTTTTTTGTGTTCTTTACGGTATTCATGAATCTAACATGAAAATATTTATGAAACATAGAAAAACTAAGAAAAGAAGTTAAATATGGTAGAAGAACAAAAGATCGCAAAGAGAAAAAAAAACTGTTATCTTTTTTGTGTTCTTCACGGTGTTCATGAATCTGAGAGGAAAAACATTCATCCAACAGAGAAATACAACAAAGTAAAGTAGTTAAATATGGTAGAAGAACAAAAAATGGCAAAGAAAAAAAAATTGTTACATTTTTTGTGTTTTTCACGGTGTTCATGAATCTGAGAGTAAAACATACATACAACAAAGAAAAATAGTTAAATATTATAGAAGCACACAAAATCGGTGAGAAGAACAAAAGCTGATACATTTATGGTGTTCTTCATGGTGTAAGAGAGATGGAGGATGGTGAGTGATGGAGTAAGAGAGAAGAAGAAATGTTTGAGATGAAGAGTTAAATGAGATCAGAGAATGCTGAGAGGAGGAAAGAGGGGTGAGAAGTGATTTTGTTTCAGCTTCCAATTCCTTACTAGATGTCACGTATGTGCTATTCCATTTGTAGTAAAAAAAATTAAGTGCTTTTGTGTAGAAAATAATAAAATATAAAAAATTTCTAATTGTTAAATTCTCAATTGTATATTAGATTATATTTTTTCAACTTGTTCCTGCACCTTTCTAGTTTAAAATACAAAACCATTATGAAAGTAATCTTTAACTTATGTTTGAAGCGTATCCTTAGACATTTGGAATTTATGGAAAAAAGAATTTTAGTTTCTAGTTGACTAAAAACTTTATTTGGAGCATGTTTCAGAGTTTTTTTTATCCAAACTCGCTTACAAAACAGACAAAACTAAGTTCGACATCACATTCATATTTGCCACTCGCATCTGGTTGTTATTTTGTATTGCATTCTATTATTGTACAGTACATTACAGATTTATTTGTCGTATGCATTGTATAATCCATTTTCTTTTGCTTTTTACTAGGTTTATGTTTATTTTATAATAATTCTTTTATAAGAAAATTTAAACTAATTCTCCTTGAGATTTGCACATGACCTCCTACCATTTTAATGTTTATCGAAACTCCTTTATTGGATTACTTAATGGAATATTTTTAATCTAATTAGGACAAGAGGTTAGGTAGAGCCGTCAAAGTGGGTCAGAATCCGTGGGCTAACTCGGTCCACCACGGGTTTGAATCGGGTTGAGTTGAAATTTTTTTACAAATGTCAATTTTTGACCTGGCCCACCAAGAATCTGGCTCACCCGGATTGAACTCATGGTGAGCCGGGTTGGCCAACCAACCCGTATGGTCACACACATTATGTTGGGCTTCGCAATGTTGGGCTATTTTTTGAACCAAACACATTAGTGAGTTGACAAATGGAAACTTAGCTTCAACTCCAAATAGATGGGGATAAAGAAGATGCTTCAAGAGATGAAAATGTTGTGGATTTATCCATTCAAGACTCTAATATTATAGTTGGATAAGTGATAAGAATGCTTTGATCTTAGATAGTAATTTGTTTTTTTTTTTAATTTTGGTTTGTATTGGAGTTTAACATCATTTTGGATTGTACTTATATTATATTGAAGTTTATTTAAATTTTAATCCGAATTATAATTTATGACTTAAGAAAAAAATTATATTTTATTTTAATTAAGTGGGTTAGTGAGTCAACCCGTTTAACCCATCAACCCGTGGTGGGTCGGGTCGGGTTTGAAGTTTTTCGGCTCGCTTATAAGTGAACCGGGTTGGGTTGGTCCACCAAATGACCAACCTATAGTGGGTCAGATCGAATAACCCATTTTGACAACTCAAACAATGCGTATGGGACGCTATCTATAATGTTTCTCAAATAAAGGAAGGTTGTTGTAAAAATAAAAAGAAGAGAATCGAGAGGATTTGATAAAACATATCGGTGCTTTTTTTTAGTCTAGTTGAAATGTAAGTTCACATCGATGCCTAATATAAATTTATATATATAGGTAAATAAAAAAAGAATTCTTTTTTATTTTCAGAAATAAAAGGAAGAATATAACTTTAATGGATAAAAAAGTAGGCAGAAAAAGGCAGCCCAATTTGATTTGAGAATTTTAATCAAAGTTTGTTTTCCTATTTCTATTTTTCCCATTCCCTCTTTAATATTTATTGAGGTTTGATTTCTTTTTCCCATATTTTTGTTGTACTTTTTTTTTCCGAAATGTTCATTGAGACTTAATCACCTATATGAAAAAAATATATGATATATTTGCTAAGTATATTCTGTATTATTATGAACAAGCTTTTAAATAAGTTTTCAAAGGTTAAACTTTCAAAAGAATCAAGTCAAGCCTAAGAACAGAAGTCTATAGCATAAACAAACCAATTTAGATAATAGGTAGGTATCTCAACTTAGGCCATCTCCACCCATACCCACATTTAATGAACTCACTCAGTAGGGTTTAAATTCTAATAATAAAATCTAGACATAGATTACGACTAATAATCATATAATGTTGTAACAAAAACATTTTTATATGATTCAACAAAGCCAGCTTAAATGTGGCCCAATTTGCCGTTGCTCAAGCCTGGTTACTAAGCACACAGCTGTTTCTTCCTGCACCATAATTTTGTTGATCATGTCCCATTCACTTAAAAGTAAAATTTTCAGAATGTTTTACATTTTGAAAAACTCATTTCTAAGTGCATAAAATGTAGTGTAGGGAATTTTCGAAGTTCAAGAAGTCAGATCTTAGGCATACTTGGAGGGTGGGTTCTTGCTTGCGCCTTACTTTGTAGGAGTATCCGGTTTTATCTCAAATTAAAACCGTAAAGAAGTTCCGGAAATTTAAATGAATGGTACACCAAAGATACACAGTATAAAAATCTCTCTTAAAATAAAACAAGACAAATGCAACTGCAACTGCAACTCTGAAAAGATAACAAAAATTGCATTTAGGAACCGCGTGGTTTACATTAAGGAAATTGTTTAAGAGTTCAAATGTGAGAGGGAAAGAGAACAACGGAATATCCCCTTCATCTGTTCGCTACTACGTTTATTCCATAAGGCAAAATACTCTGGTTCGACATAAAGACAGACGTGAAATCATACATTTGGTGGTGGCCAGATTTTCTCAAATAGATCTTCCACCCGCTTTGCTTGATCAGCATGGCCATCCAGTCCAGCAGCCAAAAGCTGCACAGCTGCAGGCCCCATGGCATTTACCATGCTATCATGGTCCCATTTAACAAGCTGAATATAAAAGAATGCAAAATTATTATTAGTAAAGAATCCCGATTAATTAGCAAATATGACAAACTTCAGAACGAAAACGAGATTTTATTTAAACTATCCGGCTGATGATTGAGGTGAGAAAGGAAACTGGAAATGGCGTTATTGTGGATGGTGGTTAACGCTCACATTTCGTATTACACTGGCACTGATACAAATCAAACTTTCAAAGCCAATAAAGTGACCGAAGTTAGGGTCGGTTGATTTCGATTTTCCTGAGTCTCTTGATGGGAGACTTAACACCTTGTTGAAATAATAAGATTAGAGAACAGACAACATGCAGTTTGAAGTTGCTCTTCGTCTAATTGGTTTTAGATTTTCCATTTGAGTAAAAGGAGCAAGGGACATGCCATCATGTTTTTGCAATTATGAGGTGTGCGGACATATATCGACGCCAACTTAATTTTGCAGTTTCAACTAAGAATTGCTGCTTTGTAAAGGTGAAGAGCAAATGAAATCAGAAGCTGAAACCATACCTCTTCCTCACGAAATTGGTACTGTGCAGCAGACTGAGGGGATAACCTCCTGACAAAAGAGTACTTCTCATCAGGAGAAGCAACAGATTCTTTGAGAGACTGCAATACCTTTAATGGAGCGATGATATAGTCAACCCTATACAAGGAGGAAAAAGCAAATAAATTGATAGTATATCATGCAAATAAAACTTCGATCAGGTATTAAATTGGATCTGACTGAAAGGAAGTCTTTGAATACCCCAGAAGACTAAATAGATCTTGCTTGTTGCGAACAGCTGCTGCCATCAACTTTGACTTATGTCCATATTTGTGAATATAATTGTAAGCTTTTGTCACCTGAAACAATAATAATGGTTTCAAGCAAACGCTTTGTTGGTGATCACAATAACTATTTTAGCAAAGATCTGATTCTTGCAATAGCCAAGCTGCTTTCCACAAGTCATATACCAGTATTTTTTCATTTTCACCAGGAGTTTTATAAGTTGATTTTTATTTGACCAAAAGCTCTATAAGTTAGTATTCACAAAAATAAACAAATTTCAATTCTAAGAATAGAGAAATAGGCAATTAACAAAAGAGTAATATTGAAGAACATACCAATGCCAACCCTGGATCCTCTCCTCTTAGCTGGGCAGATTCTATCTCTGCGTCACCAGAATGATTACGTGCCCAATCCTGAAAAATTACGAAGTTTAAATAGGATACCCTAAAACCTTAACCTGTTGTTAAACACTCTTATGAAGTTTGACACAAATAAAGATAGAAATTACCCTTATACGACCAACAAAAATTTGAATAACAGATGCACCAGCTTGAGCTGCAGCAGCGGCTTGAGCAAAACTGCCGAAATAGAACCAATCCATGGAAGGATTAAAAATACAAAAAAATAAAAATAAAAATAAAACTCAATTCAAACGGCATAACACATAGCCACTAGATCCAAGGTTACACAAACTTAGATCTTTGAATTTTAACAAGAAAATGGGAAAAATTTTCACATCAGTCAGTAGTCATTATCCAAACATGTAATTGTCATTAAAGTTTTTCCTTTTGACATAACAGAACGCAGAACATTTCACAAAATTTCTAGTAAGAGAGCATGATGCCATGCTTCATAGCATTAGCTATCTGATATTCAAATTGGTGGTCCAGAGTCAAAAAAAGAGTAACGATTGTACTTCTAACAAACAATGACTTCGATTGAGCAGGTTTTTAAGGATAGTTTTGCCACACTCACGTAAAATGTTAAAAGATAACGGTCAAGAAAAAAAATCATAAACAGACTTGCTAATATTTTAAGCAACTGAAATTTAACATCAACAAATCGCAGAAATAAAGCTTCAGTATTATTTTTTCCAATACATAAAATATCTGTGTTCAGGGGAAATATGGCTTTTATTTTTCTATATATGGGAATATGACCAGAACTTTGCATCAATTTATATATTCTATAAGTTCTGTTACACGGATAGTTTTTCATTTATTGTTAGAAGATTGAGATGTGCACATACTCCCAGATTCGAAGCTAATATGCGCAACATCAACCTACTGCAAACTAGTAAATTTATCATTGTTACGGAATAAAGATATAAGATAAAAGATTCTGCTGAATAAAAAAAAATTAGTTCATTCAAGCTCAGATGAAACCATTTTGAGATTAATAAAAACAACAGTGAAACTATGCCCTTGAGAATAGTGAACATGCATATCAGTTAAATAAAATTCATTATGGATATAACTACCAAATTGCTGAATATTTTTTCTCATATAATGAAACAAAAAATTATACTATCGTAAGATTCATGAGGTTCAGAGACAACATTGCAATGTATTAAGAGCATTCAAAATAGAAAAATCGGTGTACTACACATAATGAAAAAGATCCAAGTCTTTTAAGCAGTATACTAATATGGCATCGCACTTATATTAACCTCGAGAGCTTTTTAAAAATACTTAACAAAACTACCTATAGACAAAGGTCAAATGTGTTTGTATGCCTTCAGATTCCAGCAACCTTGCAGCCTCTATTCCCTAAATAAAAGTAAGCAAGCCATCAGTACATGAATCAAGTATCAGTATATCTGGATTTAGCTAGCACTACAATTCTATTTTTCAGATTGCTCACTTGCCAAGTTGAAGGAATTTTAAACAACAGACGATGCGGAGGTACATTGCTATCATTATACAACTTTAACAAGTCATGCACCTGTAAAATTTGATAACAGTAGCATTAGATTTCACCAACTCACAACATATGTGTATTTTGTCATTGTAACTGTACAGAGCGACAAGGACTCACAAAACGTGAAGCTTGTTTCTAAACAGTCAAGCAGCCACTCAAAGCTTAGAATTTACAGAGAGAAAAAGAGAAAAGGAAAAGAGAGTCAGAGAGAAACACCTATCTCCTCAGTTTGGGCATTGCCTATATGAGAATGATGTGCAATCAACTAAAACAAATATTTTCCTAGATCTGGAGCCAAAATCGAAACTGTTTATAGCTCTTCTCTTACTCATGACTAGTATGGATAACCTCATAAGAACTATATAATCCTGAGAAATTACAAGACATATGATTGGCACCTGAGAAAGAAGCACTCAAACTACAAGTGTATAATTCAACAAGGTAATAGAATTTTAACATAATTAGTCATGAAACATGTCAAATACCTTCCTGATAATGGCGTGCGTGTCATAAGCAAGCCGCGCATCCACTTCTGTGGAAACACGGCCAGGGACAAGCTTTGCCAAGTCACTACCCACATTCGCGAAAGCCTACAGTTTCAGGATCAAATCCGCAAAACAACAACATATAGATTAGACTCATATGAGCATCACAAGTTATCATTAAATAAAAAATAAAATGAAAAACAGAAACAAATACCTTGTTGACAAAACAAGACACTCGTGCATTAGGATTTTCAATTCCATAACACTGAGAATCAGCCAAAGCCATTTCCACAGCATTCTATAATAATAATTAAAAACAAAAAACGTTAAACTCGTTAAGTCAGACTCAGATCAAAATGCACTAGTTAGGTTTTCCAAAGATTGAAATGCACATGTTACCCTAAAAATGGTGTCTGGAAGGCCACATATCCCCAAGAGAAGCGATGAACTGACAGTAGCAGCAGTAGGAGGAAATCTGCAGCAGCGTATACGCTCATTGATTAAGAATCAGATAAAAACTCATTCAAATTCCATAGGAATGAAGCAAAAAGAATAAAACGACATTACTTCTCGAAATCATCGAAAACGACAGTGTCTGGGACGACCTCGCTGAAGGCGGACACAGCATCGAGTTCAGTGGTGGAAGCTGCAACAGAAATTGCGAAATGAGAGAGAAAAGGAAAGCGCGAAATGAAGGAATGAAGAATGTATATAATATAATGAAATTATGAGTTACCGATATTGATAGAGGAAGCAGAAGCGCGAGTTTGAGGGTGAGACCTGCGGGAATTGAAATGGATAGTTTTTGGGGAAAGCGTGGAACGAATCGAGAAGTAGAAAGTGGATCTGGTTGTTGTCGAGTGAATGGAAGATGCAGAAGAGAGCGTTGTAGAGGACGGAGTTTGCAAAGTGAGTGACATTTTGAGATTAGAGATTAAGACGCTAAGCTCCGTTACCACTTCTGAATTAATAACTGCAGTAATAGGCCAGATCGACATCCAAAACCTGTCTAATTTTGGACACCAATCGTGTCAGATTTATTTATTTTCTGCTACATGTCTTTCTAACCGTTTTTAGACAATTCCTCCACTTTTAAGCAACTCATCCAATCACTTCTATTTAGTTTTTAATTTATTGTAATGAAATTACAAGGTAACTTTAATTAAACCCATGTTTTGATTTTGTTTTGTATTAATTTTTCAACTACTTTCTTAATTGCAAGATATAATTGTTCAGATAATTATCTCGCACAATTTTCCTTTGTTTTTTAAACACTCGCGCTATTAAATATTAAACAGAAGGTTTCAATATATATTTGCTCCCTAATTTCATTCTTTTTATTCAATATGGTCATCATTTTTGTATTATATTCAATTAGATTCTTATTTTCGTCAATTTTTGATCAATTTGATCCGTTTCAATAACGGTAATTACATAACGTAACAGATAAACCAGATAGACAAATAAGTGAGACATAATAAACAAATAAGTGGGGAGCTACGTATTATTTTTCGTACAATTTTTTAAAATTTACTAATATTTTTTTATCATCCAAGGAGATATACCCATATGTACCCCAAATTTGATTATAACATACAAAAATCAACACTTATTGCTTGCACTAGGTGACTGACTTGAAAGAAAAAATAGGCCAAACCAAATAGAGAAATAAGCAGGGCACAAATAACAAATAAGTGAGGAGCTACGTATTACTTTTCCTACAATTTTTTAAAATTTACTTATTAATTTTTTTTTATCATTCAAAGAGATGAAACTTCTTATGTACCACAAATTTGATTATAAGTCACAAAAATCAACCCTTATTACTTGCACTGGCTGATGCTGACTTGAAGGAAAAAATAGGCCAAACCAAATAGAGAAATAAGTAGGGCACAAAAAAAAAAGTGAGGAGTTGCATATTACTTTTCCTACCATTTTTTAAAATTTACTTATCATTTTTTTTATCATCCAAAGAGATGACACTTCTTATGTACTATAAATTTGATTATAAGTCACAAAAATCAACCCTTAATACTTGCACTAGGTTGCTAGCTTGAAGAAAAAAACAGGCCAAACTAGATAGATAAATAAGTGGGGAGATGCGTAATATTTTTCGTAAAATTTTTTAAAATTTACTAATCAATCTTTTTTTATCATCCAAAGGGATACACTTCTTATGTAACACAAATTTGATTATAAGTTACACAAATCAACCTTATTACTTTCACTAGGTTGCTGGCTTCAAGAAAAAAAGTGGGGAGTTGTGTATTACTTTTCGTACAATTTTTTAACATTTATTAATTAATCTTTCTTTTATCATCCAATAGGATGTACTCTTATGTACCTGATTTTGATTATAAGTTACAAAAATCAACCCTTTTTGCTTGCATAGGTGGCTGGCTTGAAAAAAAAAAAAGAGGTCAGATAGATAAAAAAGTGGGGCATAATCAATAAATAAGTGGAGAGTAACATACTACTTTTCGTATAATTTTTTAAAATTTATTAATTAATCATTTTTTATCATCCAACGGATGTACCTCTTATGTACCACGAATTTGATTATAAATTACAAGAATCAACCTTATTGCTGCACTAGGTTGCTGACTTGAAGAAAAAAAAATGGTCCAAACCAGAATGGTAAATCAGTGGGACATAATAAACAAAGAGGTGGGAACTGTGTATTACTTCCCGTAAAATTTTTTAAAATTTACTAATCAATCTTTTTTTTTTATCATCCAAAATCCAAAGGGATGCATTTTTTATGTACCACAAATTTGATTATAACTTACACAAATCAACCCTTATTGTTTCCACTATGTGGCTGGCTTGAAATAAAAAAATTGTCTAAACCAAATAGAAGTGGGGTAATAAACAAATAAGTGGGGAACTGCATATCACTTTTCGCACAATTTCTTACAATTTATTAATCAATCTTTTTCTTATCATCCATTGCGGTGTACCTCTTATGTATCCCGAATTTGGTTATAAGTTACAAAAATAAACCTTTATTGCTTGCATTAGATGGCTGACTTAAAAAAAAAGTCCAAACGAGATAGGAAAATCAGTAGGGCATAATAAACAAATAAGTGGAGAACTGCGTATTACTTTTCATAAATTTTTTGAAGATTTATTAATCAATCTTTTTCTTATCATCCAATGGGATGTATGTACCCGAATTTGATTATAAGTTACAAAAATCAACCATTGTTACTTGCACTAGGTGGATGACTTGAAAAAAAAAATAGGCCAAACCAGATAGGCAAATAAGTGAGGCATAATAAACAAATAAGTGTGGAATTGCGTATTACTTTTCATACAATTTTTTAAAATTTATTAATAATTTTTTTTATCATCCAATGGATGTATGTACCTCTTATGTACCCCAAATTTTATTATAAGTTATTAAAATCAACCATTAATGCTTGCACTAGGTGGTTGGCTTGAAAAAAAAATAGGCCAACCAGATAGGTCAAAAGTGGGACATGATAAATAAATAAGTAGGGTGTTGCGTATTACTTTTTGTGCAATTTTTTTAAATTTACTAATCAATCTTTTTTTTTATCATCCAAATTGATGTACCTCTTATGTACCCCGAATTTGATTATAAGTTACAAAAATCAACCTTTATTTCTTGCACTAGGTGGCTCACTTGAAGAAAAAAATAGGCCAAACCAGATAGACAAATAAGTGGGGCACAAAGAACAACCCTTATTGCTTGCACTAGGTGACTGGCTTGAAAAAAAAAAAGGTCAAACCAGATAGGCAAAAAAGTGGGATATAATGAATAGATAAGTGGAGAGTTGCGTATAATTTTTTAAAATTTACTAATCAATATTTTTTTTATCATCCAATGAGATGTACCCTGAATTTAATTATAAGTTAAAAAAAATCAACACTGCTTATACTAGGTGGCTGGCTTGAAGAAAAAAATAGGCCAAACCAAAGAGGTAAATAAGTGGGGCATGCATGATAAACAAATAAGTAGGGAACTATGTATTACTTTACGTACAATTTTTTAAAATTTACTAATCAATCTTTTTGTTATCATCCAATGCAATGTACCTCTTATTACCCCGAATTTGATTATAAGTTACATAAATAAACCCTTATTGCTTGCACAAGGTGCTGTCTTGAAAAAAAAAACAAATAGGCAAAACCAGATAGAAAAATAAGTGAGGAATAATAAACAAATAAGTGGGGAGTTGCGTATTACTATTAGCACACTTTTTTAAAATTTATGAATCAATCTTTTTTTTTATCTTCCAAAGGGATGCACTTCTTATGTACCACAAATTTGATTATAAGTTACAAAAATCAACATTCATTGCTTGCACTAGGTGGTTGTCTTAAAAAAATTTATTGCTACGTATTACTTTTCGTACAATTTTTAAAAATTTATTGATCCATCTTTGTTTATCATTCAATGGGATGTGCATCTCAAATTTGATTATAAGTTAAAAAAAGCAACATTTATTGCTTATACTAGGTGGTTGATTGAAAAAAAAAAAAAGGCCAAACAAGATAGACAAATAAGTGGAACACAAAGAACAAATAATTAGGACTTGCGTATTACTTCTTATACAATTTTTTAAAATTTACTAAACAATATTTTTTTATCATTTAATGAGATTTACCTCTAATGTACCCCAAATTTAATTAAAAGTTACAAAAATCAACCCTTATTGCTTGCACTAGTTGGCTGACTTGAAAAAAAAATAGGTCAAACCAAATAGACAAATAAGTGGGACATAATAAACAGAGTTGGGTATTACTTTTCGTACAATTTTTTTTATCATCCAATGGGATATACGTCTTATGTACACCAAATTTGATTATAAGTTACAAAAATTAATCCTTATTGCTTGCAATAGGTGGCTGAGTTGAAGAAAAAAATAGGTCAAACTATATAGACAAATAAGTGGGACAAAATGAGCAAATAAGTGGAGAGCTGCGTATTACTTTTTGTACAATTTTGTAAGTTTACTGATCAATCTTTTTTTATCATCCAAAGGGATGCAATTCTTATGTACCACAAATTTGATTATAAGTTACAAAAATCAACCCTTATTACTTGTAGTAGGTGATTGACTTGAAGAAAAATATAGGCGAAACCAGATAGGCAAATAAGTGGGACATAATAAGCAAATAAGTGGGAAGCTGCGTATTACTTATCGTACAATTTTTTTAAATTTACTAATCAATCTTTTTTTATCATCTAATGGGATGTACCCTGAATTTTATTATAAGTTACAAAAATCAAACATTATTGCTGGGATTAGGTTGCTTGAAGAAACAAAATAGGCCAAACCAGATAGGCAAATAAGTGGGGTACAAAGAACAAATAAGTGGGGAGTTGTGTATAACTTTACGTACAATTTTTAACAATTTACTAATCAATTTTTTTTATCATCCAATGGGATGTACCCCTTATGTACCCCAAATTTGATTATAAGTTACAAAAATCAACTCCTATTGTTTACACTAGGTGGTTGGCTTGAAAAAAAAAATAGAGGCAAATAAGTGGGACATAATAAACAAATAAGTGAATAGCTGCGTATTACTTTTCGTATATTGTTTGAAAATTTATTAATTAATATTTTTTTTATCATCCAATGGAATGTACATCATATGTTCCCTGAAATTGATTATAAGTACAAAAATTAACCTTGTTGCTTGCACTAGGTGGTTGGCTTGAAGTAAAAAATAGACTGAGCCAGATAGACAAATAAGTGGAACACAAAGAACAAATAAGTTGGGAGCTACATATTACTTTTCGTACAATTTTTTAAAATTTACTTATCAATCTTTTTTTTAGCATCCAAACGATTGCACTTCTTATGTGCCACAAGTTTGACTATAAGTTACAAAAACAACCCTTATTAGTTGCACTAGGTGACTGTCTTGAAGAAAAAAAATAAGCCAGACCAAATAGGCAAACAAGTGGGACATAATAAACAAATAAGTGGAAAATTGCTTATTACTTTTCATTCAATTTTTTAAAATTTACTAATCAATCATTTTTTATCATTCAATGGGATGTACCCCTTATGTAACCCAAATTTGATAATAAGTTACAAAATTCAACCATTATTGCTTGCACTAAGAGGCTGACTTGAAAAAAAAAATAGGCCAAACTAGACAAGCAAATAAATGGGACACAAAGAACAAATAATTGGGGAATTGCATATTACTTTTCGTACAACTTTTTAAATTTTACTAATTAATCTTTTTTTATAATATAATGGGATGTACCTTTTATGAACCTCGAATTTGATTATAAGTTACAAAAATCAACACTTATTGCTTGCACTATGTAATTAGCTTGAAAATAAAAAGGCCAAACCAGATAGGCATATAAGTGGGACATAATAAACAAATAAGTGGAGAGTTGCGTATTACTTTTAGTACAATTTTTTAAAATTTATTAATCGATATTTTTTTATCATCCAATGAGATGTACCTCTTATGTACCTAAATTTGATTATAAGTTACAAAAATCAACCCTTATTGCTTGCATTAGGTGGCTGGCTTGGAAAAAATATAGGCCAATCCAGATAGACAAATAAGTGGGACACAAAGAACAAATAAGTGGGGAGCTTCCTATTACTTTAAGTACTATTTTTTAAAATTTACTAATCAATATTTTTTTTTTATCATCCATCGGGATTTAGCTCTTAAGTACCCCAAATTTGATTAAAAGTTACAAAAATCAACACTTATTTGTACTAGGTGACTGGCTTGAAAAAAAATTGGTCAAACCAGATGAACGAATAAGTAGGGCATAATAAACAAATAAGTGGGAAGTTTCGTATTAATTTTCGTAAAATTTTTAAAAAATTTTTAATTGAATTTTTTTTATAATCCAATGGGATGTAGCTCTTATGTACCTTGAATTTTATTATAAGTTACAAAAATCAATCCTTATTGCTTACAGTAAGCGGTTGACTTGAAAAAAAAAAATAGGTCAAACGAGATATGCAAATAAGTGGGGCATAATAAACAAATAAGTGGGATGTACTAATTAAAATTTACTAATTAAAATTTTTTTATCATCCAATGGGATGTACCCTGTATGTACCTTGAATTTAATTATAAGTTACAAAAATCAACACTTATTGCTTGCACTAGGTGGCTAGCTTGAAGAAAAAAATAGGCCAAAAAAATAGACAAATAGGAGAACAAAGAAAAAATAATTGGGGAGCTGCGTATTACTTTCCGTAAAATTTTTAAAATTTTCTACTCAATCTTTTTTTATCATCCAATGGAATGTACCTCTTATGTACCCCGAATTTGTTTATAAGTTACAAAAATCAACTCTTATTGCTTGCACTAGGTGGTTGGCTTGAAGTAAAAAATAGGCTAAACCAAATAGGCAAATAAGCGGGGCATAATAAACAAATAACTGGGAAGCTACGTATTACCTTTTGTACAATTTTTTAAAATCTACTAATAAATCTTTTTTTATGTACCCGGAATTTTATTATAAGTTACAAAAATCAACCATTATTTCTTGCACTAGGTGATAGAATTGAAGAAAAAAATAGACCAAACTAGATAGACAAATAAGTGGGACACAAAGAATAAATAAATGGGGAGCTGCTATTACTTTTCATAGAATTTTCTTAAAATTTACTCATCAATATTTTATTTTTATCATCTTGCACTAGGTGATAGAATTGAAGAAAAAATAGACCAAACTAGATAGACAAATAAGTGGGACACAAAGAACAAATAATTCAGGAGCTGCTATTACTTTTCATAGAATTTTCTTAAAATTTACTCATCAATATTTTATTTTTATCATCCATGGGATGCACTTCTTATGTACCACCAATTTGATTATAAGTTACAAAAATCAATCCTTATTTCTTGCACTAGGTGGTAGACTTAAACAAAAAAATAGGCCAAACTAGATAGGCAAATAAGTGGGACACAAAGAACAAATAAGTGGGGAGTTGCGTATTATTTTTCGTACAATTTTGTAAAATTTAATGATCAATTTTTTTTATCATTCAAAGGGATGCACTTCTTATGTACCACATACTTGATCATAAGTAAAAAAAAAACCCTTATTACTTGCAATAAGTGGCTGACCTGAAGAAAAAAAAATAGGTCAAACTAGATAAGCAAATAAGTGGAAAATAATAAACAAATAAGTGAGAAGTTGTGTATTACTTCACTTAATATTTTTTAAAATTTACTAATCAATTTTTTTTATCATCCAATGCGATGTACCCTTACGTACCCTGAATTTGATTATAAGTTACAAAAATTAACCCTTATTGCTTGCATTAGGTGACTAACTTGAAAAAAATAGGCCAAACTATTTGGGAAGCTGCTTATTTGTTTTGGTACAATTTTTTAAAATTTATTAATCAATCTTTTTTATCATTGAATTGGATGTACCTCTTATGTATCCCGAATTTGATTATAAGTTACAAAAGTCAACCCTTATTGTTTGCATGGGCTGTAATAGAAAATAAAAAAATAGGTAAAACCAAATAGGCAAATAAGTGGGGCACAAAGAACAATGAACAAATACGTGGGGAGTTGTGTATTACTTTACGTATAATTTTTCAAAATTTACTGATCAATCTCAATCTTTTTGTTATCATCCAATGAGATGTACCTCTTATGTACCCCGAATTTGATTATAAGTTACAAAAATAAACCATTATTGCTTGCACTAGATGGTTGAGTTGAAAAAAAAAATAGTCCAAACCAGCTAGGCAAATAAGTGGGGCATAATAAATAAATAAGTGGGGAGCTGCATATTACTTCTCGTAAAATTTTTTAAAATTTCCTAATCAATCTTATCATCCAATGAGATGTATCCCTTATGTACTTCAAATTTGATTATAAGTTTGAAAAACTCACTCTTATTGCTTGCACTAGGTTGCTGGCTTGAAAAAAAAATGTCAAACCACATAGGCAAATAAGTAAGGCATAATAAACAAATAAGTGGGGAGCTAATCTTTTTTTAAATTTTCTAATCAATCTTTTTTTATCATCCAATGGGATATATATCTTATGTACCTCGAATTTGATTATGAGTTACAAAAATCAACACTTATGGCTTGGACACCACAAGATTTAGTAATTTTAATAACATTTGCTCGATTACATCTAATAAAAATTTTACTAAATACATTCTATAACATTTTCTTACAAATGTTACTATATTTAATTTTAACAATAATATTGTAACATTTTTTAAAAATGTTACTGTAGGTAAATAAATTATTATATAGTATCATTTTAATAAAATATTACTAGTATTTTAAAAAATGAATTAAATATGAATTAATAATAACTTATTATTCTAGTGATTAAATTAATGTTTTTAATTAAAATTATCAAGTATCATGATGTTATATTTTTACTAATTAGCCCATCATTAAAAATATATTTGTTTATTTAAAAATAATATTCTTAGTGTCTTGTTTAGATGTAGTTAGAAATTTTTTTAGTCATTTTTAATTTATTTTAGAAACTAAATTTTAGTCAATAAAAATAATACAATTAAACCTTTTAGTTTTTAATTATCGTATTATTAAAAACTTAATTTTTTTATCTCTATTATCTAAACATTGATAATGCATTAACTAAAATTCGTGAAACCAATTATTTTCGTCTCAATTATAAATTTATTATATTTTAGATTAGTAACAATGTATTTACTAATTTGTTAATGTTAATATAACATTGAAATAGTTAATACTAATTTAGTAGTACATCCCTTTAGATGATAAAAAAAATGATTAATTAATAAATTTTAAAAAATTGAACGAAAAGTAACAAATAACTCCCCACATATTTGTTCATTGTGCCCATCTTGATTGAGATTTGATTTAACTTATTTTTTATCAAGTCAATCACCTTGTGCAAAAAATAAGGGTTGTTTTTGTGACTTTTAAGCAAATTTGTGGTACTTTAAAAAGTTATACGAAAAGTAATATGCAGCTCCCCTCCTATTTTTTCTTTATGTACCACTTATTTTCCTAGTGCAATCAATAATGATTGATTTTTGTAATTTATAATGAAATTCGTGGTACATAAGAAGTACATCCCATTAGACAAAAAAATTGATCAGTAAATTTTAAAAAATTGTACGAAAAGTAACAAGCAACTCCCCACATATTTGTTTATTATGCCCCACTTATATTGACATCTTATTTGACTTTTTTTCTCAAGGCAGTCTCCTTGTGCAAAAAATAAAGATTGTTTTTTGACTTGTAAGCAAAATCGTGGTACATAAAAAGTACATCTCATTGGATAAAAAAACAATTTATTAGTAAATTTTAAAAAATTGTTCAAAAAGTAACGTGCAGCTCCTCACATATATGTTCTTATACCTCACTTATTTGCCTATCTGATTTGGCCTATTTTTTTTTCCTTCTAGTCAACCTCCTTGTTCAAGCCAGCCTCCTTGTTCAAACAATAAGATTTGAATTTTGTGACTTGTAATCAAATTTGTGGTACATAAGAAGTACATCCTTTGGATGATAAAAAAATGATTAATTAGTAAATTTTAAAAAATTGTACGAAAAGTAACAAACGACTTCCCACATATTTGTTCATTGTGCTCAACTTAGATTGAGATCTCATTTGACTTATTTTTTTATCAATCCAGCCAACTTGTCCAAAAAATAAAGGTTGTTTTTGTGACTTGTAAGCAAATTTGTGGTATATAAGAAGTACATCCATTATGACAAAAAAGATTGATCAGTAAATTTTAAAAAATTGTACAAAAAGTAATACGCAGTTCTCCACTTGTTTGTTCATTGTGTCCCACTTTGATTCAGATCTTATTTGACTTATTTTATTTTCTAGGCAACCACCTTGAGCAAAAAATTCGAGTAGTTTTTATAAATTGTAACCAAATTCGTGATACATAAAAGGTACTTCCATTGGATGACAAAAAAAGATTAATCAGTACATTTTAAAAAAATTGTACGAAAAGTAACTAGCAACTTCCCACATATTAGTTCATTGTACCCAATTAGATTGAGATCTTATATGACTTATTTTATTTTCTAGGCAGCCACCTTAAGCAAAAAATAAAGGTTGTTTTAGTTACTTGTAACCAAATTCGTGATAGATAAGAGGTACATCTATTGATGACAAAAAATGATTGATCAGTAAATTTTAAAAAATTATACGAAAAGTAACAAGCAACTCCCCACATATTTGTTCATTGTGTACCACTTAGATTGAGATCTTATTTGACTTATTTTATTTTTTAGGCAGGCACCTTGTGAAAAAAATAAGGATTGTTTTTGTCACTTGTAACCAAATTCATCATACATAAGAGGTACATCCATTGGATGAAAAAAAAAAGATAGATCTGTAAATTTTAAAAATTTGTCCGAATAATAACAAGCAACTCCCCACATATTTGTTCATTGTGCCCCACTTAGATTGAGATGTTATTTGACTTATTTTATTTTCTAGGCAGCCACCTTGAGCAAAAAATAAGGGATGTTTCCAAATTCGTGATATATAAGAGGTACATCCATTGGACCATTGGATGACAAAAAAAGATTGATAAGTGAATTTTAAAAAAATGTACAAAAAGTAAGATGTAACTCCCCACATATTTGTTCATTGTACCCCACTTAGATCGAGATCTTATTTGACTTATTTTATTTTCCAAGCAGCCACATTGAGAAAAAAATGAGTGATGTTTCCAAATTAGTTTTACATAAGGGGTATATTCATTGGATGACAAAAAAAAATTGATTAGTAAATTTTAAAAAATTGTACAAAAAGTAACAAGCAACTCCATAAATTTTTCTTCATTGTGCCCCCACTTAGATTTAGATCTTATTTGACTTATTTTCTTTTCTAGGCAACCACCTTCTGCAAAAAATAAGAATTGTTTTTGTTATTTGTAACCAAATTCGTGATAGATAAGAGGTACATCCATTTGGATGAAAAAAATAGATTGATTAGTAAATTTTAAAAAATTGTACAAAAAGTAACGAGCAACTCCCCACATATTTGTTCATTGTGCCCCACTTAGATTGAGATCTTGTTTGACTTATTTTATTTTCTAAGCACCCACCTTGAGCAAAAAAAAGGATGTTTCCAAATTCGTGATATATAAGAGTTACATCCATGGCATGACAAAAAAATATTGATTAGTAAATTTTAAAAAATTCTACAAAAGTAACAACCAACTCCCCATATTTTTCTTTATTGTGTCCCACTTATATTGAGATGTTAGTTGACTTATTTTATTTTCTAGGCAGCCATCTTGTGCAAAAAATAAGGGTTATTTTTGTTAATTGTAACCAAATTCGTGATACATAAGAGGTACATCCATTGGATGACCAAAAAAAGATTGATTAGTAAAATTTAAAAAATAGTACGTAAAGTAAAAAGAAACTCCTCACATATTTGTTCATTGTGTCCCACTTAGATTGAGATCTTATTTGACTTATTTTATTTTCTAAGCAACCACCTTGAGCAAAAAATAAGGATTGTTTTTGTTACTTGTAACCAAATTTGTGATACATAAGAGGTACATCCATTGGATGACAAAAAAAGATGGATCACTAAATTTTAAAAATTTGTCCGAATAATAACAAGGAACTCCCCACATATTTGTTCATTGTGCCCAACTTAGACTGAGATCTTATTTCACTAATTTATTTTCTAGGTAGCCATCTTGAGCAAAAAATAAGGGTAATTTTTGTTACTTGTAACCAAATTCGAGATACCAAAAAGGTACATCCATTGGATGACAAAAAAATATTAATCAGCAAATTTTAAAAAATTGTACGAGAGGTAACTTGCAACTCCCCACATATTTGTTCATTGTGCCCAATTAGATTGAGATCTTACTTGACTTATTTTATTCTCTAGGCAGCACCTTGAGCAAAAAAGAAGGGATGTTTCAGAATTTGTGATATATAAGAGGTACATCCATTGGATGATAAAAAAAGATTGATCTGTAAATTTTAAAAAATTCTACAAAAAGTAACAAGCAACTCCCCACATACTTGTTCATTGTGCCTCATTTAGATTGAAATCTTATTTGACTTATTTTATTTTCTAGGCCCACCTTGAGCAAAAAATAAAGTTTGTTTTTGTTATTTGTAACCAAATTCGTGATACATAATTGATCAATAAATTTTAAAAATGTGTACAAAAAGTAACAAGCAACTTCCTACATATTTGTTCATTTTGCCCCACTTAGATTAGATTGAGATCCTATTTGACCTATTTTATTTTCTAGGCAGCCAACTTGTGCAAAAAATATGGGTTATTTTTGTTACTTGTAACTAAATTCGTGATACATAAGAGGTACATCCATTGGATGACAAAAAAAGATTCATCATTAAATTTTAGAAAATTTTACGAAATTAACAAGTAACTCCCCTCTTATTTGTTCATTATGCCCCACTTAAATTGAGATCTTATTTGACTTATTTTATTTTTTAAGGAGCCACCTTGAGCAAAAAATGAGTGATCTTTCCAAATTCGTGACTCATAAGAGGTACATCCATTGGATGACAAAAAAAAATTGATCAGCAAATTTTAAAAAATTGTGCAAAAAGTAACAAGCAACTCCCACATAGTTGTTTATAATGCCCACTTGGATTGAGATCTTATTTGACTTATTTTATTTTCTAAGCAACCTGAGCAAAAAATAAGGATTGTTTTTGTTACTTTGTAACCAAATTCGTGATACATAAGAGGTACATCCATTGGATTACAAAAAAAGATGGATCACTAAATTTTAAAAATTTGTCCGAATAATAACAAGGAACTCCCCACATATTTGTTCATTGTGCCCAACTTAGATTGAGATCTTATTTCACTAATTTATTTTCTAGGTAGCCATCTTGAGCAAAAAATAAGGGTAGTTTTTGTTACTTGTAACCAAATTCGAGATACAAAAAAGGTACATCCATTGGATGACAAAAAAATATTAATCAGCAAATTTTAAAAAATTGTACTAGAGGTAACTTGCAACTCCCCACATATTTGTTCATTGTGCCCAATTAGATTGAGATCTTACTTGACTTATTTTATTTTCTAGGCAGCCACCTTGAGCAAAAAAGAATGGATGTTTCAGAATTTGTGATATATAAGAGGTACATCCATTGGATGATAAAAAAAGATTGATCTATAAATTTTAAAAAATTTACAAAAAAGTAACAAGCAACTCCCCACATACTTGTTCATTGTGCCCCACTTAGATTGAAATCTTATTTGACTTAATTTATTTTCTAGGCCCACCTTGAGCAAAAAATAAAGTTTGTTTTTGTTATTTGTAACCAAATTCGTGATACATAAGAGGTACATCCATTGCATGACAAAAAATATTGATCAATAAATTTTAAAAAATTGTACAAAAAGTAACAAGCAACTCCCTACATATTTGTTCATTTTGCCCCACTTAGATTGAGATCCTATTTGACCTATTTTATTTTCTAGGCAACCACCTTGTGCAAAAAAGATGGGTTGTTTTTGTTACTTGTAAACAAATTCGTGATACATAAGAGGTACATCCATTGGATGACAAAAAAATATTGATTAGTAAATTTTAAAAAATTGTACAAAAAGTAACAAACAACTCCCCATATATTTGTTCTTTTTGTCTCACTTAAATTGAGATCTTATTTGATTTATTTTATTCACTTGGCAGCCACCTTGAGCAAAAAATAAGGGATGTTTCCAAATTCGTGATATGTAAGAGGTAAGTCCAGTGGACCATTGGATGACAAAAAAAGATTGATCAATAAATTTTAAAAAATTGAACAAAAAGTAACAAGCAACCCCCACATATTTGTTATTGTACTTCACTTAGATTAAGATCTTATTTTACTTATTTTATTTTCTAGGGAACCACCTTGAGCAAAAAATAAGGGATGTTTCCAAATTCGTGATATATAAGAGATACATCCATTGGATGACAAAAAAAGATTGATCAGTAAATTTTGAAAAATTGTACAAAAAGTAAGAATCAACTCCCACCATATTTGTTCATTGTGTCTCACTTAGATTGAGATCTTATTTGACTTATTTTATTTTCTAGGCAGCCACCTTGAGCAAAAAATAAGGTTTGTATTTATTACTTGTAACCAAATTAGTGATACATAAGCGGTACATCCATTGGATGACAAAAAAAGATTGATCAATAAATTTTAAAAAATTGAACAAAAAGTAACAAGCAACACCCACATATTTCTTCATTGTGTCCCACTTAGATTGATATCTTATATGACTTATTTTATTTTCTATGGAGCCACCTTGAGCAAAAAATAAGGGATATTTCCAAATTCATGATATATAAGAGTTACATCCATTGGATGACAAAAAAAGATTGATCAGTAAATTTCAAAAAATTGTACAAAAAGTAACAAGCAAATCCCTACATATTTGTTCATTGTGCGCCACTTAGATTGAGATCTTATTTGACTTATTTTATTTTCTAGGCAGCCACCTTGAGCAAAAAAAAAGAGTTATTTTTTATACTTGTAACCAAATTCGTGATACATAAAAGGTACATCCATTGGATGAAAAGAAAAGATTGATGAGTAAATTTTAAAAAATTGTAGAAAAAGTAAGAAGCAACTTCCGACATATTTGTTCAATTTGCCTCGATTAGATTGAGATCTTATTTGAATTATTTTATTTACTAGGCAGCCACCTTGAGCAAAAATTATGGTTTGTTTTTGTTACTTGTAACGAAATCCGTGATACATAAGAGGTACATCCATTGGATAACAAAAAAAGATTGATCAATGAATTTTAAAAAATTGAACAAAAAGTAACAAGCAACTCACCACATATTTGTTCATTGTGCCCCAGTTAGATTGAGATCTTATTTTACTTATTTTATTTTCTAGGGAGCCACCTTGAGAAAAAAATAAGTGATCTTTCCAAATTCGTGATATATAAGAGTTACATCCATTGGATGACAAAAAAGATTGATCAGTAAATTTTAGAAAATTGTACAAAATGTTACAAGCAACTCCCTACATATTTGTTCATTGTGCCCCACTTAGATTGAGATCTTATTTGACTTATTTTATTTTCTAGGCAGCCACCCTGAGCAAAAAATAAGAGTTGTTTTTTATACTTGTAAGCAAATTCGTGATACATAAGAGGCTAATCCATTGGATGACAAGAAAAGATTGATGAGTAAATTTTAAAAAATTATAGAAAATGTATGAAGCAACTCTCGACATATTTGTTCGTTGTGCCCACTTAGATTGAGATCTTACTTGACTTATTTTATTTGGTAGGCAGCAACCTTGAGCAAAAAATAAGGTTTGTTTATGTTACTTGTAACCAAATTCGTGATACATATGAGGTACATCCATTGGATCACAAAAAAATATTGATCAATAAAATTTAAAAAATTGAAAAAAAAGTAACAAGTAACTCCCTACATTTTTGTTCATTGTGCCCCACTTAGATTGAGATCCTATTTAACTTATTTTATTTTCTAGGCAGCCACCTTGTGCAAAAAAGAAGGGTTGTTTTTGTTACTTGTAACCAAATTCGTGATATATAAGAGGTACATCTATTGGATGACAATAAAAGATTGATAATTAAATTTTAGAAAATTTTATGAAAAGTAATAAGGACCTCCCCACATATTTGTTCATTGTGCCCCACTTAAATTGAGATCTTATTTGACTTATTTTATTTGTTAGGGAGCCACCTTGAGCAAAAAATAACTGATTATTCCAAATTCGTGATAGATAATAGTTACATCCATTGGATGACAAAAAAAAGATTGATCAGTTAATTTTAAAAAATATTGCAAAAAACTAACAAGCAACTCCCCATATATTTGTTCATTGTGTCCCACTTAGATTGAGATCTTATTTGACTTATTTTATTTTCTAGGCAGGCAAAAAATAAGGGATGTTTCCAAATTCATGATATATAAGAGGTACATCCATTGGATGACAAAAAAAGATTGATCAGTAAATTTTAAAAAATTGTACGAAAAGTAAGAAGCAACTCCCCACATATTTGTTCATTGTGCCCCACTTAGATTGAGATCTTATTTGACTTATTTTATTTTTTGGCAGCCTTTGAGCAAAAATAAGGTTTGTTTTTGTTATTTGTAACCAAATTCGTGATACATAACGTCCATTGGTTGACAAAAAAGGATTGATCAGTAAATTTTAAAAAATTGTACAAAAAGTAACAAGTAACTCCCCACATTTTTGTTCGTTGTGTCCCACTTAGATTGAGATCTTATTTGACTTATTTTATTTTCTAGGTAGCCACCTTGAGCAAAAAATAAGGTTGTTTTTGTTACTTGTAACCAAATTCATGATACATAAGAGGTACATCCATTGGATGACAAAAAAAGATTGATGAGTATATTTTAAAAAATTATAGAAAATGTAAGAAGCAACTTCTAACATATTTGTTCAATTTGCCTCACTTTGATTGAGATCTTATTTGACTTATTTTATTTAATAGGCATCCACCTTGAGAAAAAATAAGGGATGTTTCAAAATTCGTCATATATAAGAGGTACATCCATTGGATGAGAAAAAAAGATTGATCTATAAATTTTAAAAATTGCAAAAAGTAACAAGCAACTCCCCACATATTTGTTCATTGTGCCCCACTTAGATTGCGATCTTATTTGACTTATTTTATTTTCTAGGTAGCCATCTTGAGTAAAAAATAAGGGTTGTTTTAGTTACTTGTTTTGATTGAGTTCTTATTTGACTTTTTTTTTTCAAGGCAGTCTCCTTGTGCAAAAAATAAGGAAAATCGTGCTACATAAAAAGTACATCCCATTGGATGAAAAAACAATTTATTAGTAAATTTTAAAAAATTGTACGAAAAATAACATGCAGCTCCTCACTTATTTTTTTCATCATGCCTCACTTATTTGCCTATCCGGTTTGGCCTATTTTTTTTTTCTTCAAGTCAATCTCCTTGTTCAAGTCAGCCTCCTTATTTAAATAATAATAGTTGATTTTTGTGACTTGTAATCAAATTTGTGATACATAAATAGTACATCCCTTTGGATGATAAAAAAATGATTAATTAGTATATTTTAAAAAATTGTACGAAAAGTAACAAACAATTTCCCACATATTTGTTCTTTGTGCCCAACTTAGATTGAGATCTCATTTGACTTATTTTTTTATCAAGCCAGCCAGCCACCTTGTGCAAAAAATAGGGTTAAATATGTTTTTAGTCCCTCAAGTTTTAGTGGACTTTTAAATTAGTCCCTCTTCGAAATTTTTTACCAATTTAGTCCTTCATCTTTATAAATGCGTGGATTTAGTCCTTCTTATCAATTTTTGTTAAGTTTATTTGACATTTTAAACGTATTTTATAATAATATTTGAGTTAACAATGAAACGAAAATGTGTCAAACGGTGTAAACAATTCAAATATTATCATGAAATGCGCTTGAAATGTGACACCCTGACTATTATACTAAATAATTATTATCTGATAAAAAGATATGGAATTAATTTTTTTTTATAAGATTATCCTTGAGAGAACATTAATAATAACATAACATCATATTCATATATATGGTTTACATC
>Ga0099822_1001646_pt1 | contig 26559 bp, 12 predicted proteins | sample CowpeawhiteBW_FD_76839 | JGI IMG/M metagenome (GOLD analysis project Ga0099822, IMG submission 76839) | Root nodule microbial communities of legume samples collected from California USA - Cow pea white BW | ecosystem: Host-associated > Plants > Roots > Nodule | place: USA: California | collected... | reverse complement strand
ATATATATATATATATATATATATATATATATATATATATATATATATATATATATATATATATATATATATATATATATTCAAAGAGGTAATTAAGATGAAAACCCCACCTACACATGTAATTATTTGAATATTCAAAAATGATTTTTCTAATTCAACAATTGAATTTTAGTATTACCCTTCAAGATATGTCCATTTTTTTAAAATGATAAAAAGGAAATATACTGTGAAGATGAAAACAAGAGAGATTCTATGACCTTTTTTCTAAGTTTAAGAATAAAAATAATTTATCTAACTCTAATAAAAAAATGAGACGTAATTATTAAAAGAACAATATATGATAATTAAGTCACAATTAAAAAATTGTAATGAAAAACATATATGACATATTTTTTCCTTGTTTCCTTCTATATTCATACAAAAATAATCTTACAAAAACTCATAAGATGAAAAATACTATTTATTAAACTAATATTTCACTATCAAGTCAGACAAGAACAAAATTATCCTTATATCTTCTATAATGGAATAAAACATATGAAGAATAAGAATAAAAAGGATGACTTCGTATCTAAATTCATATTTTTCTTCCTAAACAAAAGAAAACATGTGAGAGTGAGAATATGTGAGAAAATCAAAAAATAATAAAGAATATAAAAAAATATCTCAATAAATTTGTTTATCCTTTATTATATCTAACTTTATCACTACAAGAAAATCATTAATTAGAAACCAATTTTAGAAATAAAAAATATTTAGTCACCAATAATCAATTTAGATACCAAGTTACAAAATTAAAAATTATTGGTTACTAAAATAGTCACTATTATGAATAAAATATTATAATTGGTCACTAATTAATTTGACACTAATTTAAAAACTAATTTATTTAATAAGCAAAACCTTGATAGCTAATTTTTAATGACCAATTTCTTTTAAAAATTAAAAGAAATACAAATTTACCTAATTTAATTTTTATCACTATAATATATATTATATATAATTTTTAAAAAAGATTAAAAATCTAGGGGTGCATGGCCCCTTTACAACAACACTAAAGTATATTGATGTGCATTAAGTGTGCAAATAAGACATATTAAAAATTTATTATAATATTTTTCTTAACATTGTCTGGTAAGTAAAAATCAATACAAAAAAAAATTGAAATTGTCGAAAGAATTTTCGACGAATATATTTTTGTCGGTAAATTTGAATTACCAACGAATTTTATCGACGGATTCTCAAATTTTAATTATCGACAGATTTATTTATTGACAGAAAATTCGTCGTTAAAATCTGTCGGTAATTCAAAAACTTTTTATTGACAAATTTAGACGAATTTATCCGTCGATAAAAGGAGCAAAAAATTTCCCGCTCAAATTTGTATTGTCGACGAATTATTTCGTCGGTAAAATCAGTCGATAATTTAAAATTTTTTTACCGACGAATTTATCGATGGATAAATTCGTCGGTAAAAGAAGCAGGAAATTTCCCGCCCAAATTTGAATTGATGACAGATTTTTTCGTCGCTAAAATCCGTCCGTGCTTACATAACTTAAAATTCATAAGTAAAATCCGTCGATAATTTAATTTTTTTATCAGCGAATTTATTGACGGATTGAAGAAGAAGAAGACAGCGACGACCGTGGCAGCGACGACGATGACGACCACGAAGAAGAAGAAAACGAAAAAAAAAAGGAAAGAGGGAGGAGGAAGAAGATGAACAATGCATGCTATTTACCGACATATATTTTGGTAATTACTGACGGATTTTGTGGTCGGTAATTACCGCAGATTTTACTGATGGATTTTTCTGTCGGTAATTATCGACATATTTACCGATGGATTTTTCCGTCAGTAATTATCGACAAATTTACTGACGGATTTTTCTGTTGGTAATTATCGACGAATCTTTTCATCGATAATTATCGATGAAACATGATTTTCGTCAATAAATTTTCACCGACAAGCATTTTACTGACAGATTTTTGACCGTCGATAATGTTGATTTAGCTACAGATTTTGACGATTACCGACAAATTTTGACTGTCGATAATATCAATTTTTCTTGTAGTGAATATTGCAGATCCGCTTACCAAAGTTTGATGCATCAACAAATATTTGAGTCGTCAAGGGGAATGAGATTAAAATCCATAAATTAGTTGTAACAACGGACACTCATCTCCACATGAATGACGATCTCATGAAATGGAGTTTAATAGGTAATAATGAAGTTGTTGTTGTTGACTAAAGTACACCAAATGATTTGAATAAATGTTATGCCTCATTCCTATGACGATATATACTATAAATTGTGACAATAATAAGGTTGATGTATATGCAGTATTATGTGCATAGGAAAAATACTCTTAAGTCTTTCTCTTTCATTTATGGATACCACCTATGTGCATAGGAAAAATACACAACATATATAACAAACACTACATTTCATACAAAAATATTGTCTCCTTTTCTGCACTTGATCAATCTCACGAGTTGCTATATATTGGGAGAAAAGTATAAATCATTTTATTTTATCCTATCTAGTGAGGACGTTTTCTCTCTAAGCACAACGTTAACTATTTCAACTCCTTATTTCATTTATAATATTGTTCTATATTGTTATTATCATTATTATTTATTGTTAGACTTTATGAATCTTTTGTTATTTATGTCTTATTCTTATTATTCTAAAATTATTATTATTTATTTTGATTAATATTTTTCTAACGATTAATTCGTAAAAAATACAGATAGAATATATATTTATAATAAAAAAATATGGCTAAATCCAAATACATATAATATTATAACTATCATAAGATATTATAACCCTCAATATCTAACATGAAGATGAACGTTCCGTCATCATCAAAATGTAATCATAATGACTAATCACTACGAGTGTTAACAATGGTTTATTATGATAATGATTGGGGTCTTCTCGGGTGCATTTAGATGTTGTGATGCCTTTGTGGACACATGATATGGTGGGATTACTTCTCATGGTAAGCCAATTTGGCATTACTATGAGTCATAGAAATATAACTACAATGTCCTCCCTCCTCTTGTTCATCTTATATTAGGTAATGCTGTAAGAACAATGAACTATAATGTAAATCAAGCCATCATATGCCCAATTTCAGCACCAAAGTTTGTACATGTCTGGTTCAAAACAGTGTAGTCAAACAAACCTGTGAAAACAAAAATTAAAAATTCTTCAGGAAAATACAACAATATTAATTAACAAACTAAAATTATTTACTAAAAGCCTAGAAAATATAATGGTATTTTTAAAACAATTAGCTAACCGTTTAAATATTAAACATACCTTATATTACTCGTATAAAAAGTACTGTGGAATTAACTTGGCTATAGTTCAGGTAAATTTAAGAACATCAGATATTAGAAAGTAAGGAAATGAAAGAAAATCTAGAGATTCACCAAAATATGAAGTACAAATCACATTGTTAAAAAAATAAAAAATGGAAAAATGCATACACTAACCTTATGCAGCAAAAGGCTCATGCCACTTCACCACTTCAAAAGAAACTATAATGTTGTGACATCTACACCAAGAATTAATTGAAAAGGCTATGAATTTAAAATCTTTAAACTTCTCCTGCAAACATACATATGCATTATATTATTATGATATAATAATTTAAAAGTGCATGACAAGAGAGTCACCCTTCATTATGTGAGCATTAATTATTTTATTCGTTGAATTCAATACAAGAAAAATGAAAAGATCATATAGAGACATAATGATTTATCATACAATCAAATGTTGCCCAAGTTGAAGGTGGCACTGTTGAGAAATTTTGGTTATCGTCATAGATGCAAAGCAAGTTGAAAATGTCCCCAGTAGCGATGCTCTTGGTGGACTTGTCAAAATCAACAGACGAGGATGGTCTTTTAAATGGAGGAGAGTTCTTCTTTTGCGTGTCTATAAAATCCTGAATTGCATAAATGCCCTTAAACAAACATATCCTTGTGTTTTCAGGATAAAGTAAATCTTGGAAGGCAATAAAAAACAAACGCACCAAAAAAGAGATATATGGTACTTAGAAAATGAAGTAATAACAATTGTGACCATCTATTAAAAAGATATAGTAGAATTAACTGCAATTCACTAGAAGGGTAAGCAATTCCATTAAACAACATCATTTATTTGAAGAGATTAATGGATAATGTATAACATGTTTACCCCTCGAGGTCTTGTTATTGGTGGTAGAATTTGTGCGACGTGGTTTGCAAGAATGCTTTCTTCAAGAGAGAGTCTCCTGTTGTTCTTCGGAATGCCTCCATTTGATGTTGAGTGCACTTCATCTTTTGAAGCCCATTTTTTCTCCACATACCTGAAACAACCTAAGCAAGTTAAGCAAATGGAAAGTCCAACCGTTACTTCCAAAAAATAATGTCCATCACAACTTACTTCATACGGATAAACTTCTCCATTGCCAATTTACTTCTATCAAAATTTAGTGGCATTTCTGCTTCCCAGTGCTTATTTGACTTTACATTACCCATACCTGTGTACAAAATGTGTGTATATATAGAGACACTAGTTATATCATGTGCAACCAAACACAAAGAGTTATAATTACAATATTACATGGTTTCTTACATTGCATGAAAGAAACTTGGTCTGGCAACCACGTATCTAAAGTTGTGGACCGCACCTAATTGCAAGATGAGAATACGCCATCACTATAAATTTACTATGTAATTAATAGATTAGCATATAGTGTTTTATTGTAACCCTCCATATAAAATAGAAATATCTGATATTGCTTAAAGAAAAATCATTTACATTACCAATTTGAACACTTTGTATGTATGCAGTAAAATAGAATTATAAACAATGTATATATTATTAACAATATTACAAAAACTTCATTACTAGAAAATCATCAAACAAATTTTGCAAAATTGAAAATAACTATGCCATCCATACCAAGTTATTGGTAGACTAACTCGGATTAAAAAAAGTTAAACTCATCTAAAAATAGTTAATTGAATTAAAATAAACTACAAAAATAATTATTTCTATTAAAATTAAATTAAATTTTAATGTAGTACTTTATAAGTGTTGAAAGAAATATTTATACAATATAAGTGTTCTTTTAAGTGAGTTTTCAATTGTGATTTTTTATCAATAAAATTAAATCTAATTGGTAAAAATAACTTCATCAATTTTTTAATAATATTATAGAATGCATATAGTCTGTAAAAAACTGGTGGTCCTACCTCTTCGATAAATAACGGAAGTAATATTTCGAGTCAAAAGAAATAGAATGGTAAAAACATTTTATATCTTCTGCTAATAAGAATGTAATTCAAATAATTATATTTGTTTAATTTCTAAAAAAATAGTTCATTTATAAAATATATCATTTAGTCAACTAATTAAAAAGTAATTTATCTAGAAATACATAATGTAGTTAACTAAATTAAAATTAGTTCAACTAACTTATTAACTATTTTTGCAAGACCTAGTTTCATGTATATTGGTTGATTTTAAAAAAATTATCAGCATTTTTAAAAATAAAAATAAAATTAAAATTTTGAGGTATGTTTAATATAAATTAGAAAATTAACTATTTAATATTTCTTTTACCATCTAAATTTTTTCAATAAAAATTCATTGTAAAAATGAGAACAGAATTTAGGACGATTTGAATCAATCAGACTTCATTGTATTAGTTTGTGTAAATGTGGTGTAGACTCTTGTGTTAAGACAGTTTAGAATTATTATGAAAACCAATTATATTATGTTTTAATATTTTTGTATATTTTTTGGAGTTTTCTTGAACTACATATTCTAAAAATATGGCATAAAAGAACTGGATACAAAAGTGTAAACCTTTGATATATGAACTCCGAGGCTTCGGTGAATTCCCGAACATTGCATGCAAATGAAAATCCCTAGGTTAACACTAGCCCATCGTGGTGCCCTGACAATATTTGAGAAAGGGAGGGTAAATTTAGAAACAACTAACATTGCAGGAAGAAAATTTTCAATAGATGGTGCAATATAAAGTGAAGGATTGGATACTATCCAAGATCGAGTTGTAAGTAATGTGATGTATGTGTCAAATATCATTACTCGTTCTGAAATGAAATGTATATACCTGTTCCGGCAGTCTGCACATTCCCTGTTCTCGGGCAGCTTAAGAAGTTCTTCCAAGATCTGCATAAGGCCAAAACGTAAAAGATGAATCTATGTTTATCGAGTAAAAAATCCCCAAACATGATCCTAAACCTGTTGATTTGAGTAAAATATTAGAGATTTTAGAGAATTTTACAGATAATATAAACAGATGAAACCTTGGCGTGTTTGGCATTGAGCTCCTTAGAGATGGAGGCTTTCCCGTTCATGTTGCGTGTGCAGTGCAGAGGGAGGGAAGAGCAAAACAAGAGTGAAGAGAGGAATGAAAATGTTAAGCAGGGAAGAGGAATGGTTTTATAGTCCAAAATACAAAAGCATTGGTGTGGCTGGCGTGACCTCCAACCCTGCCACCATCATCACTCCCTCTTTCTTTGTGACTTTCACATGTCAACTTTGCTGGCAGCACAATCGCATCCATCAGAATACAGATTAAATCAAGTGACACTTTCCAATGTTTTTTTTTCTTTCTCCTTTTCACTAAAATAATACTATAATATCACTTTTTTATTATCATTACGAGCAGGCACAATCCGGCAATCCCGTGGGCAGACGTACACCACTACTTTGGAATTCCTGCTGCTCATATTCCTTTATTGTTCAGATTCTTTATTGTTTTATTTTTGTGCTCTTCTTTGTGTATCTTCAAAATACATTTGATATTTCAATTTTTTTTAATATATAATAAAACATTAAAATAAGTATTCTATCTTGTTAATCCTATACAGTAGTATTGGTGATAGTTGCAGCGCGGTGATGTAGTAAGGAAGGGTATTTTAAATTTTTTTCAGTAGTAATAGTATGGGAGTGCAATTAGTAATGATGGGTACAGGAAAAAGCTGAAAACATGAGTTGGGCCTGAGCCTGGGCCTGGGTACAAGAAAAGCCTGAAAAATGAGTTGGTAGACAGAGAGAGACGGTGGGTGAAGGTGGCATTGGGGCAAGAAAAAGGATGAGGTGGTGCAGAGAGGTGTTCTCTGTGAGTGGGTCTGGGTTGGGTGCTCATGCCATTGCGCTCTCACTAGCACCTATAGTTACTGCTTCCTTTTGCAGCAAAAGTCTTGTGTTGCCATTCCAAAATTCTCCCTTCAAATTGAAATTCACTGACTCGTCTTCTCTTGCCCTCACCCATCGTAAGCAGCTCCTACCCGCCGCACTGCCACTAACACAGCCCTCTACTTCAAGGGAGGATGATTTTGATTTTTTGGTTGTCAATTTCTACCATTTTGTGTTCATCCAAGACCCACAAGCCGAAGTCGCCAAACACCGTTCTTTCTTAGAATTTCAGGTTCGCTTACACTTTTTTGCTGTTACTCTTTTCCTGTTACCATTGAATTGATTCTGGTTTTCTCAACAAGGTTACATATAGAAAGTATTGCTGTTACTAAATCTTTTCTTCTTCGTGAATGTATTGTTCACCCATGCTTTAATAAATCATACTTCAGAATCACAAGTGCATCGTTTGACCCGAACCCAAGTTCATTTTGAATCCTACCTTTCCCAGTCTGTAACTTCTTTCATTTAGCAGGACCTCGACATCAACGGAAGAGTCTATCTGAATGAACAAGGGATTAATGCCCAGGTCAGTTTTGCCCCATAGTATTTTGTAATTCTGTCATATATATCCATAGAGATATATTTTCTTTTTTAACCTGATTGGAAACGCCGAGGGTAATGTGAATTACACGCAAGAGCTCTTTTGCATTATAAATATGAAAAATGGTGATCTTAGACCCCATTTTTCTAGCGTATGGGTGGATAAAATCAGATATATAAGAAAAATAGGGTAACAATAAGATATACAAGAAATAAAATGTATGATAATAATAACTCTAAGGCACTACCTTGTTCATAGATGTGGCTACTAGACATTACAATATTCCAGGATCTACATATATTGTCTTTCTGGTCTGGTCTTATGTGTAATGAATGATAGTCAAATGACAAAAAAACAACTAAATTCTCCTTCATATTTGCAATGTAGGGTTAACCTCAAGTCATCTCACAGGTGCACAAATCAGTTGATTCCGATCTCACTAAAAGACTACAATTAGGGAACTTTTTAGACGCAATTATAGTTTTTGACTTATATTAAAAAAAAAGACTAATGAAATTCGTAACTAATTTTACCTCCCTTTTTAGAAAAGATATTTGGGAAAATCTTTGGGCCTCGACTACTATACGCCTAATTTGGATCTGATTTGAGGGAGTTATGTCCATTTATAAGATGAACAATCCAAAGAACAGCTCCTGCAATTTCAATTGTCATTGTGTCACAAAAATACTTCAAATTTGGATGAGGCTCTGAGAAACAAAATTAAAGAACTTTTCTTGTCTAGGCTGTGAGAAACAAAATTAAAGAACTTTTCTTGTCTTCCCAAAGACTTCAAAAGTGTTCAAATTCAATATTTGTAGTACCAGTTATGACCTACACAAGAAAAATATGTTTAAAGTGAGTTATGACCTACACAAGACAAATATGTTTAAAGTGACTAACAATCTGAACACCAGTGAAGATTAACAATCAAGTCCATTAAGGTCCACTAATTCTAGACTCACTTAGTATCTCAACATTAAGCCCATGTATATGTCAATTTTGTGCAAATAGGTCACAAATAAATGTCTCAAGTATGTTCTGTCAATGTGATATATTACTGCAGTATAGTGGACCATCAAAAGATGCTCTGGCATATGTCAACTGGTTAAGAGAGGATAACAGGTTTTCTGACATATTGGTTCAGATATCTCCATCAGAAAATGGACATACCTTTCCAGCATTAAAGTTGCGTTATAAGCCTTCATTGGTACAGGTAAGATATAAAATATTCTCTTATAAATTAAGTTTGTTTGCATTGAAATAGCTGTATTTCTTCTGGTTTTTGAAGCTATGATCCGTTTTTTCTTTTGAGGGCAATCAAATCTCATCTTCTGGATCGGACTTCGCTATGCTGTGGCTGTGTAACAAATGAACAAATTTGTGCATTTCTTTATCTTCATGATTGGCCTGTTTAATATTAATAATTAATAATTGTAGCTTGAAGACAACTTATCAACTTATGATTCTCAATTTTCTTCAGTTTGAAGGTGGTATGTCACATCTTCCGTTGCTTGATCCTTCAATGCGTGCAATACCTTTATCACCATCAGAATGGAAAGAAAGATTGGAAGCAGTCAATAAAACTGATCTTAACAGAGATTTCGTTTTATTGGATGTCAGAAATGGTATAAGTTCTAAAGTTCCAAAGTGAATCTACCATTATTTCCTTAATTTAAACTTTCCTCCCTGTTCTATTTCCTAAATTACATAGTATCTTATTTTGAACTATTTGGTGCTTGAATCAAATGTCATTTATAATTACTTGTCCTTTAAAGAAGAGGTCCCAATGAGCACCAATTTTGCTGAGTTATCATTATGAGATAACCTGCATCAGTTGTGACTTATTAGAGAGGCAGGATGTGAATGGTTTTCCAGTGACATTCTTTTGCCTTATATGCAATATTTTAAAATAGTGCAAAATTTGAAAAAAACAGCAATAACATACTAGTTAGTGATCTGTCCATGTAATTTGCAGGATTTGATGTGAAAAGTGAAACTAAAGGCCATGGTTTGAGCAGACCTTTAGCATGTATGTATATATGTTACACAGCCTAAACTGCCTTCTAAGGAAAATATTAGAGGATCTAGAGGGAAATTTATGAATTACTTGATTTTAAATTTGATGAAAGAGAGGAAAAAAACATATTTGTTATTGTTGACTGAGTCTATTACAACAGGAGGGAAGGACTATTTATGTTTACAAGAAGCTTGTCCTACAAGACTCTAAACAGTTGTAGCCAGTTGTCTGACAACTGGATAACTAAAATTCCATAATTAATTCTGTTAACTCCCTTACTCTGATAAATAGAGATAACAAACTGAATGAATTAAATAAATTTTATTTCAGATTATAATGGTCCAAACGAAAAACATTCATTTTTATCCATTAAATTCGTATTCATTAAACAAAAATCTAATTCATCCATTACCATTGTTTTCATAATTAGATATCCAATTCATTCATAAAAATATTTTATAGAAAATTTTTAAAATGATATTTTAAAACTTTTTTAAATTTGAAAAATAAACTTGTAAAACAAATTGAGAAAAAATATGAACATTTTTAAAAGAAATAAATTTTAATGAGATTGAATTGTGAAAAGACTGATTGGATTAGATTTTATCAGTTTTGTATTGATGGGAGTATTTATTGGATTTTATGAAATGATTGATAGGTCATTAGCTATCCATAAAAATAAATGGATGATTTTGATCTGTTTCATTTTTTTTTAATTTTATAATGGATGGATTGCATGAATTTACTCAGTTTGAGTTCTCCTAAGGGACTGCCCAGGAATGAGAGTGAGGAAAGAAATTTTAGATCACTTCTCTAGGTGTGGATTATTTCTTCCACTCAACTCAGAAACTCTCTAAAAAAAATTGTTATTACTATTATTATTAAATAGCCAAAACAAGATAAAGCAAAACCAGCTTCAGATGAAGCAAATCCCTAATTAATTCATCAAACCCTAATTATTAAATAAAACTTCACTACTTAATAACTAGCTCATTAATCATCCAATCTGCAACACTCCTCTTGATTCAGTAGAACTCTTCTCCAAATGTGGGTAATGAACCCATTAGCTAGGTAGAACTCTTCTCCAAATGTGGGTAATGAACCCATTAGCTAGTACTGACTACCGAACTGATTGAAGGTGTCTCCTGCAAACTTGGTGGCATTGAAAATGACATCATACAAAATGGACTAGTTTTGTCCTTAAGCCTGAGATAGTTAATGGGCATGTTTGCTTTTCAGTTGCAGTAATTCAAATCCTAGTTGAATTCAATTGACCAAGACATAAGTTTTGAGTTCAACTACGATTTTGGTTGTTCCAACATAAAAACAAATATTTCAATTCTCATATTTTCTTCTGTAGTCTATACTTTCCTCTTCGAATTATTTGGCAACCATAAGGATCACCTAGAGTGGAGATTGGGTACCTTGTCCTGAAGTGTTGCAGGTCATTAGCACAATGTTCTGGCTGGTTATAAAAAGGAGTAAGTATTTTCTCTCCCATGACTAAGGGTGTGCTTGCATCACTCACTGACTGCACGCACTGAACGTGAGTTAGAAAGTTAGATTTGGTTTGACAAACACAAGTACGTTGGTCATACATTCGTGGGCAAAGTGTTACAATTGATATGTTTATTGTAATTGCATTTTTCAAAGGGAACCTGATTTTGCTCCTTAAGTGTGAAAATGTCTTGTATCCCCATGTTACCTAAAAGGGGTGAGGGTGTGGTTATAGCCTTACTCTTAATCTGGACATACTTACATTAGTAATAGCACTCATTAACCTGGCTCTGTCAATGACTAACATACATGGAGCATCCATTAAGCAAATATACGTCTTAAAAATGTAGGAATAGGCTTCTAACCTATCATTTTGTTTCTTATGCCCTTGGTTGATATCTTTAATTCATATTTTTAAATATCTCAATATATTTTCCTTTTTTTGTTATAAGATATTTTTCCTAATCATAAGTTCCAACTTTAATACAGTATCGTTGCTGTTGTTCAGGTTATGAGTGGGATGTTGGACATTTTCGTGGGGCTCAACGACCTAGTGTGGACTGCTTTAGGAACACTTCATTTGGTCTTTCTCAGGAAGAGGTTGGGTCATTATCTGATGTCTCAGTGCCTAATGTGGACTGATTCAGGATTGATATGGTCTCCTGATAAGCTGAAACTTGCCATCAAGTTGTATGGCTTTTTCTTTTAATCAAAGTAATGCCATAAGATCTTGATTTTCTTGCATTAAATTTTAACATTGTTATTCACTTGGAAAAATAACATTTTTCATTTATTAAATTGCTTCGATGAATGTGGCACTGTAATTGTCAAATCTGATTTCATATAGATTTTTTCTCATTCGCTATGAGGTTTGCCTGGATGATAGGTTGGGATCTGTGAATCACTAATTCGAAGTCTTATCTCTCCATTATTGGTATTAATGTACTCCTCTCTGATATGCCCTCTTTAGATCACTGCTTCAGATCCTTTATCAAAAGTGGATAAAGAAAAGGCAAACATATTGATGTATTGCACAGGAGGGATTCGATGTGATGTATATTCTACAATACTAAGGTAAATTGTTATTATTATTAGAGAATGCTAACGCCTTGATGCATTGATTAAGAAACAAAAGTAGAAAGTGATTAACAAGAGGAAGAACATTCGTTACTTATGGTTCTAGAAACAGGATTGGGATAACCTATTTGACCAAAAAAACCTGAGTTAGCCTAGTGTTTGGTCCAAATAAACCATAAAATCAACCTTTCTCTCTTTTTTTTTCCCTACCTAGGCACTGTAATCTGATTCCTTATTCATAGAACTGAAGTTACTTAATCTTTCTACTCCTTTTCTTTTTGTTAATTTGGTGCCATGTGACAGGAGGCAGGGATTTCAGAATCTATATACCCTGAAGGGAGGTGTTTCTCACTATTTAAAGAACGAAGGTGCTGCTGAATGGGTGGGAAATTTATTTGTATTTGACTCCCGTTTGTCTCTCCCTCCTTCTGTTTACCATACTGGGGCCACAACCGAAGCAGAATTAACTCCAGTTTCTGGAGATGATAAGTTTGCAAATTGCCATGTATGTAATTTGGAAGTCAGTGAATTGAGACATAGGAACTGCGCAAATCTTGATTGTAATTTACTTTTTCTGTAAGACTCCCTTCTCTGTTTCATTTGTCATCTTTTTAAAAGACTTATGTTTTTGCATTTGGTGATTTTCATCTTGTGAAGAAGCATGTTAACCTTTGTCATGCAGATGCTGCACAAAATGTGTAAAGGATCTAAGAGGTTGTTGCTGTTTAACGTGCACTGCTGCTCCTCGGCTTAGACCTGTTTTAAATGGAATGCAGAGATACAAAAAATGGCACAACTATCGGGATATGGATTTGCCAGAGCAAGGACTAATTCAACTTAAATGCAGCAATGACTAATTCAACTTAAATGCCCTTGTTATCCAATGAATAAAACTAGTTTATCTACATTTTTGTTGTTTTCCAGCTGTGCATTGGTATCTATTGGAACACTATAACTGTCAATAAATTTTCATGCATACAGGAATTGAATTGATGAAGTTTGCAACTTGATGCAATGAAGCCTTACCTTTAAGTCTCAATACATCTTGCTCGAATAGGAAAGGTAAAGGTTGTGATGTAACATCCTGGACATTATCCATGCAGACCAGTTACGATTTGAAATGATAAAATTCATGTAGAGTATGTTGTGTAGACCTTGTTTTTCCAGTGTCCCGTGTAAACTTGAAATTGGTTTCATTAGAATCTGTTATCATCTTCTGTTCCACCTTATATACACGTACAAAAATTATGCATTATTAGGTACCATCTTATGTTCCATTTGTATATAAACCTTTTTAAACTATCAGATTAAATGTCTGTATTCTATCATATCAGGAGATATAATTTGAATTAAACTACAAAAAACTTAAAATTATGTTACTTATTTACACGTTTTCTTCTAATCTAGGTGCTTAGCACAAGGATGTCATTCCTCTAAAGTTGCATTCAGTGCAATACTGATTATGAGATCACTTGTAGTTATCTTAAATTTTTAATTTACTTAAAATAATATTGTCTGCAGAATAGGGAATTTTAATTGACTACTATATCGTTGTGTTTGAAAGAGAAAATTTCAAATTTTAGGGAACTGGAAATGTTTTGATTCAATGTTTTTTATGTTCTGTTTATAAAAATTAATTCAAACTTCTTATATTTTAAATTCTTAATTTAGCATGATAATTAATTTTACTATGTACAATAAAGTTAAATATATATTTTGAAAAATTAAAGTTCAAACATTGAACTTATGAGAATAAACTCCAACTAATTTTAAATAATTAGTAATTAAAAATTAATATAAATTAACATTTAGTAAGGGAAGGGAATATCATTTATGCATATATGGTGCAGCTTTTGTTGCATGTTAGTTAATGAAGGTTTTACTACGAGATATGATAACATTTCTTTTAACAACGTATATTATACTGTATTGAATTTCTTGAACAAAATATCTTGTAGACGAACAATTTGGACACTTCCCAACAAAAGACTTAAGTGATTCATGATTATATCGAATATGTCCGACAATCCATGAGGTATGATATTAATCGATTTTCTGACCCATAATTTATTTCATTTTATGTGAAATATTTATTTTATTTCCTTTTTTCCATTGAAGATTTGGGCTACACAATTACTAACTACAATTTTTTAAATATAAAAATCTATTTTAATTTTAATATTTCATTTTTATCATCAAATATCTAATCACATTTTTATTTCAAAAAATGCACTTAAGAAAATTAATTAAAACACTTTTTCAGAAGAATAAAATAAAATTACCTCTTTGCCACCCCCATGTAGTAAACGATGCTATGAGATACATACAAAAAATCGTCTGTATGGAATGCTAAACAAACATTTCAGTTTTTTTTTTCAAATTCCACAATTGTATGAATCAAATTTAAATTTAAAGAACCAAGATCAAACTTTGTTCAAGTCTAACCTTAAAAGCACGCTTAAATATAAGTTTCTATATAAAGATATGCACATTAAAAATTAGGGTTGAATATATTTGTATCCCTGAAAATTCGGCACTTTTGTTTTTTTATCCTTAAAATAATGAGTATTTGTTCTATTATCAAAACATCATTTATTTTAAGTAGCCTTAGTTAGAGAAAAAATAACCAGTATTATTAAACTTAAACAGCAACGAGTTTATGAATATATTTGCTGACTGCGTGTCAACTTACTTGTAAACTATCTTTTAATGTAAAAGTCGACTAAACTCGGACAGACTCAATACTCACAAGTGGCTTTTAAATTGTGAGTAATCCAAAAAAATTTCGACTAACAATATACGAATGATAACAAGGTGGACCTTATCTTCGGGATTACACAATCAAAATTATTTATTCACTGTTGTTCAAACATGCTGGATTAATGGTGACTGATGAGAGTCATTGAATATTAGAGTTGTGGATTTACAATCTCTTCTTTCATGGCAACTAGATATTTCTGAGATTCTTAGATAAGCTGTTTTATATCCATGTAGGCATAGAACGATCAGGAAGGTAGTATGCCCGAGGAAAAGTTTGCATTACACATGAGAAACTAGGTCACAAGTATGCACTGACCCTTAACTACAGGAATTAAAAACAGCCTTTTCAAAATTCTATAAGCAAACCTCCCCCCCCCCCAAAAAAAGGGTTAGGAACCGAATACAGAACACACTAATATTACATAGAACAAAAGCATATTTAATCTAAGTTAGTATTCACACAAATAGACATTTAATTAGAAATATATTCAAGAATGCGATTCTAGAAATTCTACACACACTGTTATCCCTAATCAGCAAGTTTGTCAGTGATTCTAGAAATCAAAATGAACTTACAACATAATTTCATTTCGCCCGAACTGTAAAAGGCAACTATTTTCTAAACCTGGGCTGTCTAAAGCAACAATATGTTGCTTGATCCTATGTTTTTCTTCCTTTGTCCTTAAGTAAAAACTATGTTTTAATATTAGACCCTGGTTGATAATAATAGAAGAATATCACACAACAAATAAGGATTCATCAGTGTTACCGAGACAGATGAACCACACATGATTGCACTGAAGCATAATATTGAATCCATTCATAATAATGAAATATCTGCAACAAAGTGCTACATTTACAGCAGCGGAAAATGAGTGCATGGTACCGCTACCACCTAGAGTAGAGAGAGAACAAGAAATAAGAATGAATATCTGAAAGTGTGGATGACAAGAGTGTTGTGTCGATGATATTATGAAAACCGAGTTGAAGATAATATCTGGATTTGAAATAAATATTGAAAGTACAACAGAAGGGTTCGAAAAAAGGTTGAAATGGAAACCAGAAAGAGATGTGAAGGATTTGGAAGTTGATGTTAATAGGAAAAGAGGAGATAGAAGGGTTAAAATTAGGGAAAAAATAAAGAGTAGGTTTAGAAGAAGAGTAACTTACAACTGATTGATAGTTTCATTTACAATAACGATCAGCCTTCTTCTTGACACGATCATCGAGGGCGTCCTCAACTGAGTTGAAGTTAGTTTTGGGTTGGTAGCCGAACTTCTTGGCTTCCACAGGGAAGAGTTGGTCATACTTCATACGCTTCGCCGCGTCGATGGTGTATTCAGATCCCTCCGCCTTTTTGTCGGTGGGGGTCTCGACAAGTTCGTCAGGGTTAGGGTTAGGGTTATGGCCGGAGTCCTCGTCCTCGGCGGCCGACGCCGTCGTCCGCTTCTTCTTCTTGTTCTTGCCCTTCTTCTCGATGGATTTGGAGCGAGAGGCGAGAATCCCTCCTTTGAATGCCAATCTTCCTCCTTTCACACGCTCGTACGGATCCGACATCTCAGCAAACACAAACCGCGCCTCTCTCTTCCTAAAAGCACGATACAGACACAATTTTGTTATATTTGTTTCACTAATGGGCCTTTTACTGTTAGACCGGCCCACTCATCTTCCTTCTTTCTGCACCCACCCAAACCATTTATCTACTTTAAGGCTCTGTAACAAATCTAATAACTGCTTTTACCCATCCCCTTATTTTAATTTCAAATCAAATATGTAAGAAAATTATTTTCGTTCTATTTTTACTATTTTAAAAAAATGTTTTTATGCCTTACTCAAGCAATTGTTAGATATAATAAGAAGATTATGAGAATGAAATAAGATGTTGGTGACTCATAGTTAGATATGACAATAAAAATATAAGATAGACAATGTCAAACATTTTATGTGTATGAAGTTTAAAATAATAGGTTATCGTACTGACGAATGTGAATGGTAACATAAGATCATGAAAATAAAAAAATAATAATAATAATAAATAATGTGGTGATAAAATAATTAATAGCAACAACTATGATGATAATATTGATGACAATAATATTGAGATAATAATGATAAGAGATATAATAATAAAAGTGATAGTGATAATATCCATGATACAAGTAATAATAAAAAAAGTGTAGCGTTAATTCTTAAAATGAAAATATTTTAATGATAATATGACAATAATAATTATAGTAATAACAATAGTACGTAGAAGTAAAGGCAGTTATATATAGTGATTATTTTAAAGAAAATAACAATAATTGTGGTAGTAATTTATATGAGCATGGTATAAACAATACGGTAATGAAGAAATTCATGATAATAATAATATTAACAAAGGTGGCGACAAGACGAATATATAAGAAAAATTATTTGAAGATACTAACTTTTTTTTATAAGTGTACAAAAAATAAAAATGTGATGCATTTGATAAAATAAATAATGGCACAAAAATTATATACTAATCATGAACCAAATATTTTGTTATTAAAAATATGATAATCATTTTATTCCATCCAATTATCTCCACTAATTTGGTTAAAGAGATCTTTTACAAATTTAATTTAATAGATTAACTTTATTCCCTTTTAAGAAATGCTTTATTTCATACTGTTCTAATAAAAATAATAATAAAATACTAAATAGATATTTTACCATACTTTATAATACTAAAAGCTTAAACAAACCATCACTTCATATAGTTAAAAATAAAAATAAAAGTCAAAATTGATATAATATAATGTCATACTTATAGTTAAATTTCAATAAAATACAATTTATTACTAACAAAAAGCTTATTTAAATAATAACTATAACTAACAAATATACATTTTCTCTAATGTTTAATACAAAATGGATGTATTGTTTTTCTTCATTATTAAGAAACATAAACCCATTTTTAGATTCTATAATTATTATTTTTCCTTTATACCATGAATTTATAACCACACCCATTAACATTTATTCTTAATGCGTTTATTACCTAATATCAATATTTTTTATATAATTCTTTTTATTCCATTAAGTTAGATACTAATTCTGCATGTGGCGATTCTCTTTGATTTTGGTACATATCAATATTTTTTATATAAAAGTTTTTTATCCCATTAAGTTAGATACTAATTCTGCATGTGGCGATTCTCTTTGACTTTGGTACATTCTCACTAAATAAAATAAATCATCTCCTAACATGTGAACCAAATAAAATATTACTTTATTATTTCCAGAAAACTGTCATAAATTATGCATAATAATATTTTTCATCAACCAAATGAAATTAAGTTGTTTCTGAGAACGTATGGAGTACTTTTGTCGTGTCAAAAGCTTTCTTAATGAGATTTCACATTATTATTTATTTATTCTCTTTCATCAACTACGAATAACATGTATTCGTCACGAGATAATCTCCGGGATTTAGAAAATCTGATGTAAAAAAAATGAAGAGGTAAAATATAGAAAATCATTAAATAAGAGGAAGATTACAATTAGAATGAAACCAAACTTATATTAAAAATCAATAACACACGAGGATCGAAAAAAGCATTCAAATTCTCATTTGCCTGACCTCACCACCTCATCAAGAAAACCCTAATCTTGAGCGATTCTTATTTCATCATATCATGTAGTGCAAACTTTTCTTCTTGAGTTTATATTGGGAGAAAAAATAAAAGGGTTATTAGTTATTACAACGAAAGGGATGCCAATACCCGAACCATACGCATATGGTGCGTTCTTGACTCTCCAAAAATTCTGCTACATTGAAACCTAATCACCAAAATAGGAAACAAATAAAGAGCTTACCATAAAGCCAAAACAATGGTAGTTGATGAGAAATGTAAGGAAGCTAAAACTTTGAAAGCAAATTAAAAAACAGCTAGCTCTGCTACCTCCAACAGCTAGCAATAGTAAATGAGGAGTGTTATGCTCCAGATGGGATTAGAGGGAATTCAAAGTCCCAACTAACCCAAGAAGCAGTAGAAGTAGACAATGATGTCTGAACCACTTCAACTATGGTAAGCAGCGTATTTAAGGATGTATGGTGGAGGAATAAAAAAGAGGGATGAATCCAAGACCCAACAATGAAGAACTAGGTAGGACAACTGAATGAAGCCTTTATTTGCTGGACAGTGGAGCCAATGAGATTACAAACAGTTGTCACTTCCATATTCAACTTGGCAGATGGAGAGGAGCTCACTAGAATCTGAAATGCAACTGTGACTAGTGAACCACCACACCTTGCCTTGTTCCTGTTTGCGTTTGAACTGGTTGATGCTCCATCTCCTTCCTGCTCCGTCTCCCCATCTGGCAAAATGGTAAACCCATTGGGTAGCAATGGAATGCACGAAGTGTCTTCACCACTCATTGCTATGTTGATCGATGGCAGATCAACTGGGCAATAAACCACAAGTGAACCAGACGAATCTATGCAGCTCTCTTGGAGTATTAGCATGTTTTGACTCGTGTTGAAAGCCTATACTCGAAGATGATGGGATAAAAGTTAAACGAGAAAACATAGATAGATCAACTGGGTCACGAAATATAGAGATGGTCTTACTCGAAGAACTGATATGCTGTTACCAGGATTTGGACCATTCGCTATCTGGGCAACCTCTTGCACTGCATTACCGTTGGAAAGAACATCCCACTAAACAGACAACAAAAAGTTTTCTTTAAAAAATCCTCTCCAAGAGGTCACATATTAAAATAAGTTGAATAATTAACAACCTGAGGTCTTTTTGTTTCATCCTTGAAGAAATTGAAGACAGTGTGTGGAGGGGTGGGAAGCCAAATGGTAGTGGCTGCACTTAGCACCACACCATTAGGTTGTCCAGGATTTGAGCTTTTGTGGACAGTGACTCTGATTAATATTTCATTCAACCCGGAAATTGTGGTCCATCGCCGGCCACTTGAAGTGCCAATGCTGCCACAAAAATTCGTGACCATCCTTTCGGCGAGTCTCATCATGCTCCTCTTGCCCTCGGCAGATGAAATTACTGAAATTTAAATCCCATGTTAAGCCAATAAAATTAAACATTAAACATTACATTACATTACAGAGATGTCTCTATACCTCCTCCAGGATTATCCCCGGTTGAATCCATCAGATAAGTAAGTCTTTCACACGTTCTCTGGAGAGTTGCAAGCCATCTTTCAGCTCCAAATGCCATCCCACTATAAATAAGATTTCTGTAAAGCCGATGAGGCAGAGTTTTGTCTTCGATCTCAACGTGCTCGACCCAAGTAATCTACAGGACAGACAACTTAAAATATTTACTGCAAATTTATGTAAATGGTTTCTAGCCGACAATAACTTTTACTTGTTTAACATTTTTACCTTGGAATGCCCGTCCGGCATGTCTTGGATCAAGCAACCAGAAGGACGACGATGAGACCGAAAGTGAGGATCAAAGTGGCTGTCTTGAGGAAAATCGTAAGAAACATCCACCACTGCCCATGTACCTTTCTCAATTTGCTGACAATAGCGAAGGAAGTAGAACTCCCGAGAAGAAACAAGGGGAGAGAGCACTTGCACCTCCGCATACATCTGAAAAACAAGATAGAGAAAAAAAGTTGAAAATGCTTTGAAGGGAAACCGGTGTCTCAAAAGTTTATAAAAATAAAAGTATTTGCACCAAGTCCAAGTTACCAATTGCAAAGAACCACCCATCATCCCTGAAGATATGGCTTGAATAGTCGTTGCCACCGAGACAATAGTGGGAAAAAGTTCCGTCCACTTGTTCTGCAAAATCATTTGAGAGAAATGAGCAACTGAGAAAGCTAAATAAAAGGCCTTCGATAGAGAAAGAGTGAGGGAAACGTACTGGGTCCATAAACATGTCAACCAAAGCCAAACTATTCATTAATACGACTGCAGAACCTCGTGATGCCTCGAGGCGAAGATTAGGAGTCTTGGGGCGACTATTGGGCTTGGGGAAAATTCTTTCGTAGGCATCAGAATTTAGGACATCTCTCCCATCGACGTTGGACTTGAGCCACAAAGGTTCGTTTGTCTGCACCAGCCTGAGTAATTCTTCCATGGCATTGGAAGCAATGTCGGACATGAGGGACTTGTCCATGTCAGAAAGGTAAGGAGGCTGATAAGGCAAATTTGGCACGGGTGAGGATGTCCCCGCAGAGAGAAGATCGAGATTAAGGGAAGGAGAAGGTGCAAGAACATGATCAACCATCAGTTGGTTTCCAAAACACGACATCGACAAGTCGAGAGACGACAAATGAATAGGCTGAACAGGAGGGAGCTGGGAAATTGGTCTTCCAATGTACTTGGCAGCAATGCCGGACACTCTATCAAGCTGAAAATTAAATTGTATTAATAATAAGGAGCGATTGAAATAGAGATAGAAATTATGATTTTGATGATACGAAATTCAAGAAACCTCTTCTTTGAGGTGAGCATTCTCTAATCGCAACTTTTGGTCGTCAAAATAGGAATCATCATTGAGGGGAGGGCCACCACAAGAGGGGCAGATAACGTTTTTCAAAGCCTCTCTGATAGCTATGTTCTCGCAACGTATCTTGTCATTGTCAGCCCGAAGAGTACAGTTGTCAGCTCTCTCGTGCTGGGCCTGATCCAGACAAGTCAATAATTCAGAATTGGAACAAAAGAAGAAAAGGGAGACATTGGACACATGAAAACACATGAAAAAACATAGTTACCTTCATCTGGGTCCTCCTGTTCTGAAACCAGAACTTGATCTGTCGAGGGGCCAAGCCTAACTCTCTGCTTAACTGCAACCTTTGCTTTTCATCTGGATGGGGACACTCTCTGAACATTCTGAACAAAAGACAAGAGAAGAGAAGGGGTAGTAAAAATGAAAAACAAGTGTAAAACGAAGAAGGGTGATGGTGGCTTACGACTCAAGCCTCTGAATCTGGGTGGAAGTATGACGATGATAGCGCTTTCGCTTCTCATGGGAATCCGAAGCATCATGTTCCCCTGCAGACTGAGAGCCACCGCCTCCACTCCCATACTCCATTCTCAATTCAGCTCTCAGAAAGGCCTACAGGGACACTCCTCCGATGTAGGAATCAATGAATGTCTGTCTGTATGGTACAGTACGTGTGTTGTCACTTCCAACCAACTAACTCTAACCTCTTACTGTTGTTGTAAGAAGGTTTCAAAGAAAGGAGGGAGAAGGTAGCGTTCAATTCTCTTAAGCCAAAACCAAAAGTGTTGAAATGAATCAGATGAGAATGGCATGCCCTTTACCACCTTTAAATTACCTCGCTGCTGGGCTCTTCTTTCTCCTTTCTCTCTCCTTCTCTTTATCTTCCCACTTTCTCTCAATTATCATATTTTATTTTATTTTATTTTATATTTCCCTTATCTTTGCAAAATTATCACATCTCTATTATATAATTATATAATGTATGTTGTTAAAATTTCAGAATTAGTGTATGTTTATATTTCACTTCCACCATCATTTTCCCCTGAATTCCATCCACCGATAAACTGCAATTGCTCTATAATGTGTGTTTTTCTAATCATTGTTTAGGTCAATAAAACATTTGTAAGCTTTCAAACTAAGAAGTGATATTATATTTGATACACTTCATTCATTTTTTTCTTTAGTACTCATTCATTTTTAAAATATATAATATACGTTAGATTTTGACTTAAATATAGTATTTATCCCTTTACTTTTAGTGCGTCCATATATTTTTAGTTGTAGATAGATAGTCTATTTTTTACTTGTCACAAGCAAAATAATACTTATTTAATTTTTTTTTTAAATATTCCAGTATCACGATAAAATAATTTTAATTTCGTTCACATTTTTTTTTAAATATCTTGATATGTAAATAGTTCTTTTCACAATTATCACCTTCTTACTCAGACCGGATTAATTAAGTAAAAAATGATTCATGCAAACAAAAATTGTGATGTTATTTAGATGTGAGACAAATAGAGAAATTAAATTATAATATATGATAAAATTCAGGGATTAAATTTGGTGAATTAAAATTATATGCATTATTGTATTTTGATATTTGAAATGCAATTTCGACAGAGCAGAAATTGGAAATTATAGGGCTGGATTATTTGTTGTGTATCACAAAATATTGTCCAAATTGAGAGGTGGTTACAGTATATTTATTGTATATACCAAAACATCCAAATATAGAAAACAAATATCCCTCATTTTCCTTCCGTTTTTATTTGCCCTTCATTATGAATAACACAAAATAAAAACGGTGCAAATAAATTTTAAATCTTGACTCATTTTTTGCCTTACCTGTTTCTTTTTATCTTGTTGGTTATCGAGATTATGTTTTATTCGGCCATGTCATTTTTTACACATGCCAATACAGGAGAAGTCCAAAGTTTTGGTATAAAAACAAAATTGGGTATCAGATATTTGCATTCAAGTTTCTACAAATTTCTTTGTCTGCACATTCACTGCCAAATCTCAACTTGCCAAAAATACATTATCAGATATACCAATACATGGTAAAAACAAATCTACCAATCATTTTATCAATAATTTCAGTTCATATTTTTTTCTTTGTCATAATATTAATATTCAGTATTAACTCATTCTCTAGTCATACTCTTGTTATGCAAACATTGATAGCATCTTATATAGTATATTTTAAGTAACAAAAACAAAAACAAAACATACAAATTCGTATCATATTTTCCTAAAGAAGAATCAATATCTCCTCGTTGTGAGTTGGATTCTGTCTATACTATTTGATCTAAATTAAGTTTTTATTTTTCTTAACAAAAATGTCTTAAATATGTTTTTCTTTAAACAATTATTTTTTTAGTTTACTGAAAAATATAGTCTTAACCACTTCTTATCAATTCTATTAATTAATATTATTGTTTAGACGACAAACAAATAACATATCACCACCCATTATCACCTAACGGATTATCATGTTAATTTTTATTTTTATGGATGATTGTTTCATGTTGGGGCATGCAGTTTTCTTTTTTTTCCAAAGAAGGAATAGTTAGTTTAGTGTGTGTGCATGATGATTTTAGATTTTAGCACTAGTGTCCTACTACTGGAACCAATTTGTGGTCCATATTTTCTCCTTAACATTATAATTTAATAAGAATTTTTAAAAAATAAAATATTTAATAATACATGTGTTATATTAGAGAAGGATCGATATTGATATCAATTGAAAAAGAAAATGAGAATGTGAGTCATGAGATTGATCACCGTATCTTATTCTTATAAAATCAAATTTAAGTTTCTTGTAAGTCAAAAGTCCACAAAAATGAAGAAAACTCATTTTTTTTTTATAATTCATATATTATTTCCCATCACATTACAAGTGGATCCCTTGTTTAGGATGATTTAGACAACACTTTCTAAATTTCACATGTATAAACTAGTAATTAATTCCTAAATGATACTTTTAATACTAATTATATAAATCATTATTGAACATTAATGATTTACTTCCCTATTCAAAATTATATCTAGTTTGTGAAGATAATATCACAACCTATCTTAAGACTTATTTAGTAATTCATTTCACACATAAATAACAATATTAAAGGAAATTTTCAATGTAAAAATGTAAATTTCATTGTATCGTATTACTCTTAATAAATTTTCAGACACAATTTAAGTTTATTTAATAGAAGGTATTTTAAAAATTCATAAGTAACTTATTACTTCACAATTTTTTTTACTTTCTTTTGGCTTTTCGTTAGCTAGCTACTATTTGTACTAATATTGTTCTCTCTCTCGGCTGACAATTTTTTTTTTATTAATAAATAACTTCAAATTTTTAAGGGTAAAATATGTTTAGAAATTTTTTAGCATAACAAAAAAATTAATACAATAAATTTAATTTCATTTTTTTATTAATAAACAATTTCAAATTTGTAATGGTAAAATATGTTAGAAATTTTTTAGTACGACAAAAAACTTAATACAAAAAGTTTAATTTCATTCATTTTTTTCAACTCTGTTAAGGATTTTATTAAACGTACAAGTACTTTACTAAGATACACTTTATTGCATGAAAATTAATATTAATAATTATTATATATTTATTTTGTAAATTTTACATATTATTAAGTATCCATGTATGGAAGGAAGCAATGTTGTCATTAAGGGTTAAAAAGAAAACCAAAGACATTGTAGAACAATGGCTATTAAGAGTTATGTAAAGAATTTTCATTGAAGCTAGTGCTACATGTTAAAATAAGAATCTTTTCGTGGTTAAAGATAAATATGTAATTTTGTTTTGTTTTCGAGTAACTTTTGTGAAGTGTCATTTTTGTGCATCTTACTTTACTTAAGGTTGGGATTGGGTTGCAGGTACTTCCATAAAATAAGGTACAATAATTTTACTTTGGTGATTTTATGTTATTTTTTTCATTGAATTGTGGTTACTTAATTAGGGGTTAGTCAATTCGCATGACTTAGTTAGGGTTTGTGAATAAGGGTTTTTAATTCATGAGCTTTTAGTAATTATCAATAATTAAATAATAATTTGATGGTTTAAATGTATATTTTTATTGTAGGATACCTTTCACTGTTATAAGCTATCATAAGAGAACCTGAGTTGCATCTTATATACAAGAAGACAAATGTAATATTGTTAAAGTGAACTATTGTAATGTTGGATTTATATATTTTCATAACAAAGTTTTAGTTGTTGAGAGATTATAGTTCTAAGTATATGTGATATTAGTCTTATATATATAAAGTAATTGACACGATTTTTAATGCAAAATATTGGGTAATGCGGTTATTTGTCTTTTATTTTATAGAATGTTTAATTTTATTTATTCAATCCAATATAAAACTTTTGATTTACATTTAAACTATTTTCAACCTATAAGATGGATAATATATTTATGGACGTGAAAAGTATTGAGAATGAATTTGAATACCAGTTCACATGCTTTGGTGAAAAGGAAATAACGTCAACTTAAAATTCAACATTAACATACATATTTTAAAATTAGCTGATTTTGAAATACAAGATTGAGATTCATAGTTATATAGAACATCAAATCAATTAATGTTTATGTAAAAGAAAATGAATTACTCATAAATAATAATGATACAGAAACAACTATTATTTTGGAAATTGAAGAAGGTGGTGATGAAGATGTTAACAACTTTTTTGAAACACATAATAATTTATAGAAGGAGTCTCTCGAAACACCCTTACATTAAAAAAAAATTGTTTTAGAAAGATTTTTTGAAATATATAAAATATATTTCAGAAAAAATTTTCAAAATAAGTTTTTTTTTTTTTTTTTAATTTTTTTATTTTTTTTTTTTTTGTTTTTTTTTTTTTTTTTTTTTTTTTTCTTTTTTAACTGGGGTTTTTTTTTTTCTTTTTTGTGTGTTTTGGGGAAAGGGTTTTGTGTGTTGTTTTTTTTTTTTGGTGTTTTTT
>Ga0099822_1001645_pt1 | contig 26560 bp, 18 predicted proteins | sample CowpeawhiteBW_FD_76839 | JGI IMG/M metagenome (GOLD analysis project Ga0099822, IMG submission 76839) | Root nodule microbial communities of legume samples collected from California USA - Cow pea white BW | ecosystem: Host-associated > Plants > Roots > Nodule | place: USA: California | collected... | reverse complement strand
TATATAAGAATAAAGACCCATAACAACATTGCCTTAAGGTTTTGGTGTAAAAGTGGTGTCTAAGGTCTTATATGTGTAAGACTAATGTCATATAACCATATAGAACCACAATCTCTCAATGACAATGACTATAACCCATATATGACAAATATATATAATCCAACAATTGTGTGACATATAACTTGGTCATTATGATGACATTAGTGATAGATTCCATCTTCAATATCGACAAGCTACTGACAATGAGTCCGACTGGTGAAAATAATTATTATGAAATTTTTGGTAAAGCGATATTGTTCTTAGTTAGAATTCAAAAAAAAGTAGAAAATTATTATCAAAATGAGAAGTTGATTTGAGTGTGCTTATCATAACTAAATAAATTTTATGAGGTATATAAGGAATTTGGGTAATTATGTATATCATAAAAGAGTTCGTATTTAAAAGTTACTTAAATGGTTTTGATATCTTATAAAGTTGCATGAAAAGTTTTGTAAGTTTATCTTTATAAAATTTATATACAATTTTATCTTATAAAAATTGTATAAGAATGTCTATAATTTTATCTCATAAAAGTTGTATAAAAGGGTTTATAATTTTATTCTAATAAAAGTTACATAATGAACAATAAAATAATTTTCTTAAGTGTTCGAAGTTGTAAATCTTGAAATGTGAAATCGTATTTTTTTATATGTTTATTTATGTCTTATAATATTATAGTATTTGTTTTGTTTCTATTTCTTTCAAACACTTAAACCTAACTGATTCAAAATTAAAGAATATTTGAGTTGTGAGTAAGATAACTAAAAATCAATGTTGACAATAAATTTTAGTGTTAGATGCAATCATTCGGAGAATTTATATAAATATACAACATTATTTATTTTTTCCTCAGTTGATCGAGAAAACCCAAGTTAATATAAATTTAAGACATGTTGCAACCATCTCAAAGCATAGTTGTGTTAAACTTCAAATTATTGAATTGCAACAAATACAAGTAATAAGGAAATTTCGGAAACCAACTTTCATATAAAACATACTTAAACTTCAAAGATTTATAAAAAATATCGATAACATTTAATTACATGCTACACAAAAATATAAACTATATACAATATCATCTAATAATTTCTCTATTATCAATTTATCATAATACTAGAGTGTGTGTGTGTATATATATATATATATATATATATATATATATATATATATTCAAGGGTTAAATATGTTTTTGATCCCTTAACTTTTAGTGAATTTTAGAATTAGTCCATTTCAAAATTTTGGACCAATTTAGTTTTTTATTTTTTGAAATACGTAGATTTAGTCATTTTAATCAAATTTTGTTAGATTTATTTAATGTTTCGTACGTATTTTAGGACTGTATTTGAGTTGTTTATACTTTTTGACACATTTTTGCGTTAATGTTAAATCAAATACTATCGTGAAATGCGCTTGAAATGTCAAATGAATTTAACAAAATTTGATTAAAATGATTAAATCCACGTATTTCAAAAGATGAAAGACTAAATTGGTCCAAAATTTTAAAATAGACTAATTCAAAATTCACGGAAAGTTAAGGGACAAAAACATGTTTACCTATATTCGATTTAACTCAATCCATATTGTTGGAATGCTGAATCACTTCCTTTGAATTCAGAAAAAAAAAAAAAAACCATACATGTTTGTGATTTGTATTCTGGAAGCTGAAAAGTTCATACAAAGATAGAACATTTAGATTAACTCTCAAGAACAAATTTTATCTAAAATCTCATAACCCAACCCTTTTTCTATTCTTCGCCATCTTATTCAACAAATCAACTAGGGTTTTCTTTTTCTTGTTTGTTGCTATTTTTTTCAGTGGCTCTGATGATGATAATACATCAGAAGCAAAAATATTAGGAAAATTTAACTTAGCTTTACTTCCATGTATTTTGAAAGCAGCTCTATCATAAGCCAAACCTGCTTCTTCTTCAGTTACATAAGTCCCAAGCCAAACCCTAGCTCCATTTTTCTTTGGATCTCTTATCTCCGCCGCGAACTTCCCCCACAACCGCCGTCTCACACCCCTATATCGCTTCTAATTGGGAGGGGCGTGTACTTCACGCGCTGCCCTAGACTGTTCTATTTCAGACACTTTCTTCTCATCAATGATACTTTCCATGCCATTAGAGTCCGAGTGTGAGGAACCATGTTCAAGCTCAAGAACATATTGAAGATATTGCAATGAAGAAAAATCACAATATGTTGTAGCATCCATGTATGATGATGGTGGTGGTGAGTGATGTATGATGATGTTCGTTTCTTCTTTTGAATTTGTAATAACTTTAACATGTTCATGCCTCGCATATTTATAGAGATTTATTTATTCTATTTTATGTTTGCATTTTGAAATTGAATTTAGAAATACGTCATTTCAATTATTTTACTATTGCATGAGGGTTGGTTCTTTGAAGTTTAGAAGAAAGTAGAATTGAAATATAAACCGAGGTATTAATTAGCGTAATATTAATTACGTGGATTATTATATATTCGTGATGATAAGAAATGATTTTAATTATATTTTAACACTTTTACTACTAATTTGGTCTTTTAGATATATTTAATTATATATACACATTTGAAGCCATGATACCTATAGATGATGGAGGTGAAGATGAAGATAATACAAGAAAGGAAAATGAATGTGTAATGAGAAAAATAAAGAGATAAATTATCACGTTAGTTAATTATTTAGATAATATTAACAAAAGAAGTAAATTAAATTGATGAAAATTAAGACTTGATTAAATATAAAAAAAAAGACTATATTAAAAAACACAATAAAAACAAAGACTAAATTATAATATCTATATATATATTATAAGACAAATCTTGAATGGGCTAGCTATATGAAAATTTTGTGATTCAAATTTGAAATTTCCATTAGATTCCGTCGTGATAATGAGGAAGCATTCTTCCCTGTGAAGAAACTGTTAATCGATTCACTCCTTGACACACTTTTCTTAGTGTTTAAAAGGAAACTTTGGTACATTTATAAACAATAAATATAAAAAAAATAGTATAATTTAAAAAATGTTAAGAGACATCGATGTTTAATTCGTATTTTTATTAAAGTGATGAGAAATTTGAGATCTAGATCATTCTACTTCTTCTACCAACTCACAATTTCCTGTGAGATTATTACACGTGGCGTTCTGAGAAATAGTTTTAATATGCATTTATTGGAAAATCGAAAGAAAGTGTATACGTGTTTGAAGAAGAGAGACATGAACATTTAGAAGAACATGTGAAGCACGTAAAACCTCAATGATGTTTCTTGTGTCGCAGCCGCCGAGAGAAGAGAAACGTGTTTTCCTTTTTCTTTTTGGTTGCTTGGATTTGTATGTTTATGAAATGAAAGACGGGTTTTTAAGTAGATGCAAAATAATATAGAAGATCTTAATATGTCGGTTCAAAAATAACATATTAACACTAGTGCAGAAACATTAGTGTAGAAAGAATTTTTGATAGCGGTTATTTTTATTATGTTGTTCTGGTTTTGAAACCAAGATATATTAGGATGAGGCAAAAAATGTTAATTTTTTGTTTCGGGTCTCAATCGAAGCAGAAGCTCTATATTCTGTCTCGGTTCTCAGTAGAACCGAGGCCATATGTGTCTCTCTGCATTTTCAACATCTCATCTTCTCCACCAGAAATCCTAGGCAGCCACCATGATTCCACCATAGCTCTGTCAGCCACTGCTACATCTGAAACTCACAACCAAAGATCTGCTACCATTGTAATCTTCTCCTTCATCGTAAGAACAATTTGTGAATCGTGCCACCACCATGGAACCTCCATGTTTTTCATACACGAAAATGTGAACACCACACTTGCATAAATGCAAACAAAAATCAACCATCTGCAGCAAATCACAAATCCTAAATTGTGTCTCCTTCCCCAAATTGTGAAACCACCTCCATCGCAACGAAAAGTTTCTTCAAGTTGCCGCCACCTACACATCTCGCCAAGCTAGAACATGAATGAGCCAAACTTCAAGTAGTTGCAAGTGGTCAGAGCACAACAGCAACAATGGAGGTGGGTGGCTAAGAGAGAGAATGCACATGCGAGGAAGAAGAAGAAAAAAAGTGATTCGCGATTTTTGAACCTTAACGAACCTTTTGGCCTCGGTTCAATTTTTAACAGAGGCATAAAGCAGTTTTTGACATCGGTACAATTCCACTTGAGGCAGAAAACAATATTTGGCCTCGGTTCAATTTTAACCGAGGTAGAAAACAATTTTTGGCACCGGTTCAATTTCAACTGAGGCCAAATATCACTGCAGTAGTGGTATTTTTGAAATATTAACCAGTTTTTGGCACCAGTTTTCTGAGAACCGAAGCAGAAAGACATTTTCTGCCTTGGGTATATACTGAACCGAGACATAGTTGAAAAGAATTGCAAAAGTGTCACACGAGTTAAAATAGCAAAATTGCACTAATGTAAATTATATCTTCTATGTTGGTGATAAAAATAACTAGTATAGTTAGACTTTTATATTATCTTTAATCAATTTTTCTTTGGTGTAGTTCTAAAATTTTGTATTTTAGGGTGGTGTTCAACATCTTTTCGAATTGTAAGCTTCTTCCTTTTTACATCGTTCAACTTTTCATTTCTAGTAAATTTACAATTGAATTTTCTAATAATATCAATGTAAACTTATTTTATATTAGACAAGGAAAAGGTGAAAAAGATCGTCATAACATAATACGTTTGCTTGAAATCTCCATTAATGATTTTTTATATAAAGAATGTTCATGTATATTTTTTTATAGGATTAAATTTGTTTTTGGTTTTAGTAAATTTTGGAATTAGTCCATTTTGAAACTTTAGATCAATTTAATCCTTCATCTTTTAAAATACGTGAATTTAGTTATTTTAATTAAATTTTGTTCAGTTTATTTGACATTTCAAGTGTGTTTCATAATAATATTTGACTTTAACATTAAAGCAAAAATGCATCAAACAGTATAAACAAAATACAATCATGAAATGTGTACGAAACATCAAATAAATCTAATAAAATTTGATTAAAAAAATTAAATTCACGTATTTCAAAAGATGAAAGACTAAATTAGTCCAAAATTTTGAAATGAACTAATTTCCAAATTCACTAAAACTTAAGGGACAAAAAATATTTAATCTTTTTTATAATGTTATTAATTTTCTATTTCTATCAAATATAAAACTTTTAATTGTTACTTAAATTTCTAACAGTTAAATGCAGTGGCAATCTTAATAAAAAAAATTTTAAAAAAAATAATATATTTAATTATTATTATTATTAATATAACAAAATTATAATCAAATCCATAATTCTCTTTCCTTATCAAAGTTAAACAACTGTTTTGGGATAACCAACCTAGGTTTGGATGTATTAGAATCTTTGATTTTTTATTTCAAGACTGTGTAAAATCATGTTCAAATTTAGTAGGGTTTTCTAATTTTTAAAATCAAATAAAGCTAAGAATGACATCTCATATATTCCAATTAATAAAATCATGTTCATATATTTAATAATTCATCGAATCCAACAAAGAGAAATCGATAGAATAAAAGATGTGATATGGCACCAAAGAAAATGACATAATATTCTTTCCTTGTTTGGATGATGTTGATATATAATGTGGTGGTATTGCTCACCAATTTTATAACAATTAATTAGTCTTAAATATTAATATAGCAATCGATTTGTGTTTGTGGAAGAAAGGGGATATTAATAAAAATTTAGGTTAAAAATGAAAGAAACATTAGAAAAATTCAAAATTATGAAAACAAACAAGTACACGCAGTCCTAGAAAAGTGAAGGAATCTGATGGGCATGAATGAACATACCCTAAATCATTTCAAACACGTGTACATGTTTCTATCATTACCCGACATATTCAATATCTCACCCAAAATTTTCCACTTCTTTCATTGACTTCTCTATCTCTCAAGTTCTTCACAATCATGAATTAAGCTAGTATGGCTTAAAACTTAAAATAATTTCTTTTTTTTTTAAATATATGATCTAAATTTATGTGTGAAATTGAAATTTATTAGTATTTCAAACTTTTGATATAATTTCATCATAAATTTTAAAAATAATAGATATAATTTTTTTAGTTCAACCATATTAAATTTTTTTTCTGTGTTATATTACTATAATTTTTAGTATTTCATGAGATTTTCTTTTGTAAATTTATTATAAAATTTGTAAGAATTTTTTTTTCATTTTCTCTAAGAATTTTAATTCGCAGATAATTTTTTCGTGGATAATTATTTTTTATAATATTATAAAATTTGTAAGTATTTCCTATAATTTCTTCTATGAAAAATATTTTGCAAAAGAAAATGGTAGTAATTTCTCTTACAAATTAATTTGTAAGTATTTTTTAAAAAGAAATTAAAACAAAATTGGCAGAAAATATGTATTTATTTAGGAGTGCTAAAAGGTGTTCTAAGTTTTCATTTGAGTTAGAGCGTAATAAATTGTATAAATAACTCAAATGTCAGTCTAAAACATCATTTAAAACGTACAAAATTAACGTTGTTGGATTAAAAAGATTATATCTATTAATTTCTAATATTTAACGACTAAAATATATTAAAGTTTAAAATAGGAACAACTTTCAATTTCATTTTATGTCTAGGTATAGAAACTACAAATATCGGGATCTCTTTTTTTTCTCAACAAACGAGTTTAATTAACCTAATTTTCTCACTAAAATTTGAACAAACACTAAAAAGTTTACGATGACTTCACATGTTGGTACAGTGTTCGATGGAAATTGAAAATTGTTTTAGGTGTTCCAATTGAAATCCCAATGAGATACTTTGGAGATTCTAAAATTCAATTTAGCTTTGTTGTGATATCTTTCGATGTACTAGTGGTTATTAAAAAAAAAAACATTATGATATCATTCGAACATGAGTCAAAACTAAAATGAGTTTTTATAAAAGTTGGTAGGATCCTAAAATTATATGTTCAGATACCTATATAAGAAATATGATAATCTATCATTAAAAATCTTAATTAGAAGAAATATGCGAAGTGGAAACACAAACTATTATCCTTTGTTAGAAGATTAGCTTTGTTAATACAATGATAGTGTCTTTATCTTTCTTTTTTATTTTCTTTTTCAATATTCTAAAATTTGTGGGGACAAGATAAAAAATAACTGTTTATGGGGTTGCAATGAAAAACAAAGGAATATTTATTGAGTGGGTTGGGATTATTAGGTGTGTTGTCTCAAACATAATGATAGTGTTAAAAGTTAAGGATATAATCACTGTTTTAAAATATAAATGTAGTTTAAAATATTAGTTTTGGTTAAATTGTGATGTTATTGACTCTAACACGATATAAAAAATTTATTTTAAAAAAATGTTAAAAAGCATAAATTCTTTTTAATAAATAAATATGTATGTTAGTGTGAAATTAGTATTTGATACATTAACTAAAATAAATGTTAAAATTAAATAAGGTTAGTGTTGGATAAGTTAATGCTAATCTTGTTAATTTTCAGTATCTATATTTATTTAAATTGATTAAAGTTACACTGAGTCATAGATAGTGAATCTATGTGTCTTTGAGAACCAATATGAACAATAGATTATTTTTAGCTTAGTAATTTAAAGATAACAAATCTCATTATTCATAATATTTTTCTCTCATTTTATATAAATATAATCACGCTACGTTCATAAATCTTTTCACATTTTCAGGCACATTTCCTTTTTACATATTCATTATTTTTATCCATATTCATTTTTTTCATTTATTTATACACATTTTTTTATCCATATTTTTTTCACATCTCCTTCATCTGTATTATTCTTTTCATCTCTTTCATTTATATGTATTTTCTTTATTCACACTCTTCTATTTCATATAAATTAACATCTATGCTATGTTATTCATGTAAAACTTTTATACATTTTCTATACAAGGAGTTGTGAACTAAGTTTAATTGGTTTTGTTTGTAGGTACTATCTAATAGAATAGGTTGTTGTTATAGGTAATGCCTAATAGGATGTAATTGTTAGGACACCAAATATTATTTCATTTAATTTTTTAAAACTGATAAAAAAACATTGATATCCTTGCAAATTTTGTATTGCCATTTAAAAATATCTAACTAAAATAATTCCTGTCTCAATAAAATATTTTATTTGTTTTAATAATATATTACTTTTACTTGTTGTAAATGTAAACATTGTTATAATTTATTTCATGGTAAATTTAAAAAATATTTAATGTTTCATGGAAATTCAAAAGCATGAGTTTAAAATTTCTCTTAAAGGTTAAAACTTTATCAATTTTGAGACGGGTAAAAAATGTTTCTTTTAAAACTACCCAAAGCTTGATAGTCAGGGCTACCGGCCAAGGCCCATTAATAGGAGCCCACTACAGATAATGTCCAAAAATATACCAATTCTAATATTTATAGAGAAACTAATTAATATTTAATTGTTCCATTTATGTATTTATTATCATTGACATTAACTTCTGAATAATTTGTACAGAGGATTAATATATTTTTTTCGAATTGTTATTAAAAAATTTCATTTTTAAATTAAATTATAAATACATTGTCATGTACGATAAACATTCACTTAATTCTGTATTTTGATTTTAGAAATTTAATGCAGACTTAATTGGGATACGTACTTATGAAATTTTAAGAGTTATATTAGAAGTTATATAATTACAGTATCAAATATTATGAGTGTTGAAAATTTGTAGGACTTGTAAAGATGCGAGAGATATAAAATATATGATAAATATAAAGATATATACATTACAAACAACTTGTTATTTTATTTTATTCATATAGTTTCTCTCTCTTTTCTTTATATATATATATATATATATATATATATGTATATGACGTTAATTATGATAATCAAGGTATAAACATTCTTCAGTGATCCAAGTTAATCCATCTTAAATTTAATAGGAAAAAATTAAGTTAATTGAATATGAGTTTAAATTTGAGCCTTTTCAATGAAAAAAATAATAATTTAGGTTCAAGATTAAAAAAAGTACAGTATATGCCACCAGTCTTATTATATCAATCGTTTTGTGATAAAAAAAAATTATAAAATCAAATTAGTGTAAGTCGAATTAAAGTGTTAGACTACTATGTTCCTAAAATTATGTTTTCAATTCCTACAACATGTTATCGTGTAACAAATTATACGCTTGATTTAGTGACTAATTTTTTATAAGATTATTGTTATATTCAAGCTAAAACAGAATTAATAGCTTAATAAAAAACAATTATATGCAAATTAAAATTCCAAACAATGAAAAGAGATGATGGATTATCCATAAATTTATTAATTCAAACACAATAAAATCCAATAAAAATGAGATGATTATTAAAGCTCACACATGACCTAATTTTATTCGAGTCCAAATTCTATACTAATATTTTTGGTATTATCTTCTATTAAACATTAAAATTATATTATGTTAATATTTTAAATAATTTTTAATACATTTTAAAACATCAAAATTAATGGTAATTTATGTATTATAGAGACACAATAGATAAACAACAGAACAAAATTGAATAGAGAATTCAAATTCGTCTTATTCCTACTAATTATCATACTTAATTACACTAATTAAATCATAGATGAACATTAATCATATAAACTGGTTTCAAACACTTGCATTTGGCTTCTATTCTTAGCCAACTTATTCAACAACTCAACCATGTTTTTCCTCTTCTTAGAACCTTCTTCTGTCTCTGAAGTTAGAGAAAACGATGAATAAGATTTGAAAGCGTTTTGTTTCGAACCTTTCATTGTTCTAACTGGTTTCAGAGACACATGAGAATCAATAAGATGAGGAAAATTTAACTTAGCTTTGTTACCACGCATCTTAAACGCAGCTTTATCATAAGCCAAACCAGCTTCTTCTTCAGTTTCATAAGTCCCAAGCCAAATTCTCGCACCGTTCCTCTCTGGATCCCTTATCTCTGCGGCGAACTTCCCCCATGGCCGCCGCCTCACACCTCGGAAACGCTTCCACACCGGCGGCGCGTGACCCTCACGCTCCTTTTTCAACATGTTCTCTGCATCATGGACACCCTCCGAGGTAGTAGGGTTTTGGAGTGGTTTGTACATCGGAGAACACAAAACTTTGTGACTGTAAACGCTCATGAGAGTGTCGGAATAATCTGGTTCGAGAAGATAGTGTTGAATAGATTCCAAGGATGAGAAATCACATGATGATGTTGATGATGATGTTGTGGTGGCCATGTTTTCAAATGTGGTGTTTTTTTTTTTATGTTGGTGTTGAAGAACTTTGTGGTTACTGAGAATAGTGTGGTGTGTATTTATACCACTAGGTTTTGGAGTTGTTTTTTTTGGTGTTTGTTGAAAGTTTGAACAACGTGGTGATAATTAATTTTTTTTTTCTTTAATGATGTTTTGATGTGTGAGATGTTTCTTTGAAGCTACAAGGAGTGTTTGAAATATAGGTTTGAAACTTGAAGTGTCAGAATGATCCCCACGTGTGGTTTGTTCATATCATGTTATCTTCTTTTACTAATGGAAAATCTGAAAAAACTTTATGACTTTGACGCGAATATTTAGATAGTGTCACTAATATTATATCAAATTGGTGAAAACAAATCTTGTTTTCGGACATACACTAATTAAGTACCGATTATAAGTACAAATTGATATTTTAAGAGAATTTTCTCCGGTTAGATCAAAAGTTACTCATTTTTAGTCAGGATTTATTACCTTAATGATGCCTACAATAAATATATCACATAAATAAATAATTAATATATCACATAAATACTAATCAGATAGACATAAATTCAATTTATATAAGAAATATAGCACTATTTTAACCTAATACAATAGGTTTATAGATTTTTTTTCTCCTATAAGATGTTTAACTTTTTTATTTATAGGTGAAGCTTAAACTTATTTCCAACAAATATAACATTTATAATTACCGCATAAAATGAGAGAAATAAATATTAAATTAAGGGTTAAATATTTTTTTTTTATCTTTTTAACTTTTTTGTGAAAACTGTAATAAGTCTCGCTTCAAAATTTTAATCCAATTTAATCTCTCAACTTTAAAACAATGTGAATTTAATTCTTTTAACCAAATTTTGTTAGATTTGAAATGTATGTCATGATAGTTTCTTATCTAAAATCGAAGAAAAAAATATGTCAAACGGAGTAAACAACTCAAATATTATCATGAAACGTGTTTAAAACGTCAAATAAACTTCACAAAATTTGGTTAAAATGATTAAATTTACACCGTTCCAATTTTGGAGGACTAAATTAAGCCAAAGTTTCGAAGATGAACTAATTCCAATTTTTCCTGAAGGTTAAGAGACAAAAAATATATTTAACCCTTAAATTAATTATATTGAATTTGTTATTAAATTTTTATCTTTCATTTTTTATAGATTAACTTGTTTTTTTGGGTGAATGGTAGTAATTTCTTTTGTCCATAAAAAAAAGTTGTTTTGTGAGCATAAAATATTCCTTCTTAGCTTAAAAAACACTCTTATGCTTAAAATAACAAAAAGAAAGTAATAATATTTTAATGGGCATTAGTTGTAGTTGAAGGCAAGTAATTTATCATTTTTCATCATTCAAGCAAAAGGTAACACAATGTGAAAACTTCCCCAATGGATGTGCAATAAGAAAATCAAAACCTTCTTTCCTAATAATGGAAGTAGGAAGCAACTTAGGGTTTAACACAATGTGAAAACTTCCCCATTTGATATGACTCAAAAATTGTCGACCCTTGAATGAAATTTTTTGTTGCATAATAAAATAATTAATTACATATAAAGAGTACAAGGGACATTCTTTGTCACCTTAGTGATTAAAATCTTGCCCACCATTTTTGAACCATAACATAGTAGTCAATGTTTGACCAAGGGTCTTCTTTGTCTTCATATATCATTATTATCTGCATAGATAAGCTTTTCATACATCAATCATTACTTATTCAATGAATATACCTAACTTTGATTATTAGTTATAATGAAATGAAACATGTGTAAACATAACCTCTATTTTTTTCTTCTTCTTACAAATACTTGTAGATTAAAGAGTGCCACTAAACATGTGTATAATTAAAATCAATATTAGTGTTAGGGTCACCAAAAAAAATTAAAGAACAAATTACATTTTTTGTAAAATATTGAAACTATAATTAGAATTACGTCATAATATAATTTGGTTGAACAATAATTTGGATTATTTATATTTTGTTTGATCTCCTACTCGATATTTATATTTTTCTTAGTGAGAAATGTAGAAAATATTTCACTGAAATTATTTTTGTGTCTTCACCATAGGAGGTGTTAATAGTTGACTAAAAAGAAAATTGTTCACTTACTGTTCATTATCTCACTCAGCTAAAATGATTTTCTGCAAAAACATGTACATTGATTCTAGAACAATTAGATTCCTTTTATTCAAATATTAAGTGAATTTTCTTTGCTTTATAGTTATTTATTATGTGTGAATGAAAAAAATTTCAGTTGAAATTTGTTTACGTAAGCGCGTGACATATCAAATCAAAGAAGAAAAAAAAAAGTCTTATTAATTTCTCCTTGTTTTTTTTTATTATTATTTGTAGTAGTATTTATCACGATCTTCCTCGTTTTTAATTTCGTTTCATTTTGAGTGATTTTGCTTTAATTGCACTCCATTTTATAAAATAAACTAAGATACTAAATTAGTGAAACAAAATTACAAAAAATATTTTAAAATTAAATAAAAATAATTATCAAGCATTATTATCATCGTTTATTTATGTATGATTCTACCACGTGATTGAATGTTTTTGGTGAGTAAAAAATGCCCCAAAAACCCATTTCCCACGTGCTTAAGAAGTAAAGGATGGTTCTAAGAAATTGTCCCAACAAAAATGGCAGAAAAAACAACCTTAGTCATATAAATATAACACATTCTACTCCTAAAACACACACACACTTACACTTCATTTTCATGTTCCAAAAGACCAAAATCAAATGAATTTCAACACCACTCTTGAATCCCAAGATTATGCTCTTCTTCAATCCATTCAACGGTTCCTCCTCGACGATAACCAAGACTTAAATGCACTCACGGCGGTTTTGGCCGCACCCAGCGGTGTTTCACCTCGGGAGAGCGGCGGCGGAGGATCCACGTCCACCCTTTTCACCACCGCCGTCGATTTGGGACAGCCAACAACTACTTCTGCAGAGGCGCGTGATGAATCTACGGCGGCGCGTGGGGAATACACGGAGGAGCGTGGTGGAAACGCGTCGTACCAGAGGTTCAAGGGAGTGAGACGAAGGCCGTGGGGGAAGTTTGCGGCTGAGATAAGAGATCCGAAGAGGAACGGCGCGAGAGTTTGGCTTGGGACTTACGACTCGGCTGAGAGTGCGGCTTTGGCTTATGATCGAGCCGCGTTCGAAATGCGTGGCTCCAAAGCTAAGCTTAATTTTCCTCATTTAATTGGAAGTCATGAGCCAAGCCAGAAAGAGTAACGGCTAAGCTGGATTTAGTGAAGTGTTGCGCCAAAATTTAAAATGAGCTCAGATGAGTTAAATTGAAAAATGAGTCATATTTATGATTGATTTTAAAGAAAATTTATTATAAAATTTAATGATATATATGAAGAGAATATTTTATTATTTTCCTTCGTAATTTTCTAGGTTATTCAATGTATAATTTGTTCATAATAAGACTTTCTATTTTTCTTAGTATAAGTTTTTCATTTATTTTATAATTTGAATATCTTTTTAGGCGAAGTAATTTGGCATATGATTATGTGATTTGTCTGGATTTATTTTTTGAATTAAATTTTAACAGTGAATATGTGTGTTGATTACGACAAATTCATGAATTATGTGATTGTTTTTTGAAAATAATCTCAATTTTTTTTTAATGAAGACGGTGAAAGAATTATCAAACAGATCAGAATAAGAATTATGAATATAAGTTCTTCTGTCTTAAACAATTAAAAATTTATTATTTTTTATAAATTAAAATTAAAATTAACTTAGCATAATGTAAATCCAAAATATTAGATAAAATACATAATGAATTCATAACCTTTTCTTCTATAAGGGTTTTGGATTCTAAAAGTGTCTTGATATAAATTTTGTGGACAAAAATATAAGTTTTTGCTCGGTTTCATTTTATTTTAATAATTTATTTTTTGTTATTATGCCTATGATTATATCGTATGGACCATGGTTAGTTTAATACATAAAAGTGTAACGCCACGTTATTACCTATATATATTTAAATAATTTTTTCCTTTTCATTTTTCTTTTACCTATTTAAATATATCTCTTCTTTTTCTTTTTCTTTTCATTTTTTCATAATTACCTCATTCCTTTTTTTACACGTTTTCTTTCTTTCTTTCTCTCTTTCTTTAATTGTTTATTTTTTTCTTTTCTAATACGCTCTTCCTCCACATTATTTTTCACAATAAATTGCATTATTGTGTCTTACCATGCTTACATTGTTTGGTGGTCATCAAATCATTGCCCCTAAAGCAAAACATATAGATCTACATATCTATGATATCATTATAAGGATTTGTTCAATTATATAGCTCGTGAATTTAGTGGTTTCTTCAATTTATGTAGTGGATTTTGGGTGAAAGAAGAAAAGTATAAATCTAGGTTTTGGAAATAAGGGACATGACTCGTGATAATGTCATCAAATGGAAATTATTTTTCAGAAATAGAAAATAAATGACCACAATTCTCTTGTAAATTTTGTATCAGCTAAATCTTGACAAGAATTTGAATTTATTCAAGTTTGGGATATGAGTCAAAACAAGAGATAGAATTGCACTAAAATATGAGAAACTTTAAATTGCAAATATCTTTGTTAGGAAGAAGAGAGAAAAGGAAAACAATATGTAGGCGAATGAAAATGGATTGTGAATAATAAGGTACTAATGAATGAGAAGGAAGAATAAAGCATCAATGGTAATGGTGATGATTTCCTAAGTTTCGTTTGAGACTATGATTGAAAAATATTGTTAATTTGTGAATTGTATGAATGTGGTAAATTCTAAAGAGAATTATCACATTGTTTGATGTTAGAGTATATATTGAATAAGAGTTTTGATTGTGAAGTTATCCTAACTCTACTAAACTCATAAACTCATTTTAAAAAGGGAGTTTAGGTAACGATGGTTGAAAGAAGGTTCTTATGGCATAATTTGGTGTGAATGAGCACTTTTCTCGTTAGGTTATAGTGAACTAACCTTGTCTTGAGGTGAAATTTTATACTAGAGTAAATTTGTGCTAGTCATGACATTACATTATAAGGTTACATGACATGTGTAAGACTTCACGTGTATTTGGCTCAATACATATTATTTTGGAATTGAGTTTTGATCGAGTTAATGTCTTAATTAATGGTAAATTATGATTGAATGGTTTTATGTGCTGTGCTGGATGGTTGAGTTAGTGTGTGGTTTGAGCTTGTTAAAATTTCACTACCTTACACTTTGTTTCTATAGTGTTGTGGTATCTATATGCAATAATTGTATATATATACATGAGCATAGAATATTACAAGTGAGAGAGACGAGTTAAGGGTTAAATAATAAATAGTTGGAGTTTAAGTATTTAAATTTTGTATTGTATAAATCCTCCTGATTTATAAAATTATATATATATATATATATATATATATATATATATATATATATATATTCTCAAAAAGGAGTATTAATACATATTACATACTTATAAGTCTAATTATGCTTGACATTTAATTTGTAATACTTTAATTAGTAGATGATCCTATTTAATGAGGTTATTGCTTCGAAAAGTTTTCAAAATACATATTTTGGAAGTCTCTTCTCAAAGGATAAAGTAATCATTTTGAAAATTTATGGGCCAGCTCATTTTACATAGTTCAATTGGATTTATAGCCACTGGGGGTATTTCTTCCTACACCCCACCCCATGGTTTTTTCCCACCTCCACGGGAGTGTGTAAAAGACAAAAATGTGCTTAGTTTATGTGAAAATTGATTTTTGAATTGTGTAATTTGAAAGACACTCTAATTTGATGATCTATAAGTTTTTTTTTACAAAATTAAAATATAATATTTTAGTCAAAGATCGTTAGACTAAGTGACAATATTAATATAAAACTAAAGTAGTCTATTCACATTTTAGGAATTTATTTTGAATATTTTAATTTTAAATGTTAATGTAATAGTATTTTACTTTTTTTAAGAGATCAAAAATTGTTTTACTAAAAGAACAAGGAAAGGACTAAAATTTTAATTGAGGTTAAGAATTAAACAAAAGAAAAAAAAATTGAAATAAGTATTTAAATTAAACAAAAATCAACTTAAAATTAAATGTTTACACCAATAATAGATATTTTCATTTTAACCCATCCAACATGAAAAATATAACATCTTACCATTTTGTCCTTATGATAACTTTAGTTTAATAGAGGATGGGGATGCAACTACTTTGCTAAGGAGGTTCTTAAACTTTTTTAATAAATGATTAGTTCTTATTAAAGCTTAAACTATTACACTAATACTTGAAAAACTATTTTTAATGCAACAATTTTAGAGAAATCACTTTCCCCATTTTAATAGAATGAGGTGAGAATAAAATTAATGTTATGGATAGTTTCATAGTTTATTGTGATGTACTTATCAAAATATACTATTTCTTGTTTTTTACTTGCATCACCAAATCCAATTAAAAAAAAAAAAAGAAGATGATTCAAGAATATTATCTCTCAAAAAAAATCAAATTTGTAAATTTAATGACAATTTAATCATGGATTTGTCATTTTCTTGACTAATTTAGCTTACAAATTTGGTCAAAAACACTCTAAATTATAAACTTGTAAAATATCAAGATTAGATGAACATAAGATACTTTTGAGGATGGAATTATGAAGTTATAAGCATAACAATGGTCTTTGATGAGTTCTAGGTTTATTTTGGAACCATCTCTTAAAGTGTTCTTATAATGAGACTATTATATTAATATATATAATGTTTAAAATAGCACAACTATTCACACTACACCATTTTTTTTAGTTCAAAAGTTCTTTTTTTGTCATGTTTTTTTTTTCTTTTTTTGTGAGTTTGTGGTTGGACAAAAGATCAAGATGACAAAGAAATTCTTGTTATAGTGTTGTCAATTTTTTTGCAAGTTTCTTGTTGAAAACAAACATTAATATATTAGAGCAACAAAGAATAATGGATAAATTATTAGGTGGGACAAAAAAGATATGATTGCATTATTAATTCGGGTTATGTTGATGGTATCATTCGTGAGTTTCTTTATTGAATTCAACAACAACCAAAACCAGACACTACTTAGAATTTTCTTCAATTTATTTTACTCTTTTTCTGAGCTTGAACACATTAACAATGGAACATCTTGGGATGGTCGAAACAATGTTTGAAACTTCATCTTCCCAATTTGGAGACCTAAGCACTTGGATTTTGTCACATTCAATGATAGATACCATGATGAATATACTTGTATCTTATTTATTTCAGAATAATAAAATAAAAATGTTAATTAATTAGTAATATTATTCTCAAATGGCATGAGAACTCAACATTGTCACATTCTACTTTTATGGAACAAGAGCATTGTTAGAAAGTAAAATGCTTATATATTTTTAACTATAGAAATTTGAAATAAATTTGATTTTGACCATTCAAATAAAAATTATATTTCAGTTTTTAAATTTATAAATTTATTGTCTAGAGAATAAAAGTAGTTTCAAATAGTTTCCTAATTTAGTGTTTAGGGGTTGAAATTGTCTTCTTCTTTTTTCCTAAATTTGAGAGACAGATATTTGAAAAAAAAAGTTGAAGAACCACATTCATTCCAAATTTTAGGAACTGAAAGTTAAATTAAAATCTTCCAAAATGATATATGATATAATATCTCAAAATTCTCTGAATCCCTCTTATGCTATTGTGAATAGGAAAGGTGTGAAGAGTCAAAACTCCTTTCAATTTAAACTCTTTGGTTGGATTTTCATTAACAACTATTGAAATTCCCTAATTCATGATACCATTTTTTCATCATTTTTTTACTAGCATCTTTTTCAGCATATAGTAAAAAAAAAAAGTTAAATATATTTTTAGTCCGTGAACTTTGATCCCAAATTAAAATTCTTCTATGTTCAAAATTTCGATACATTTTTATCTTTAAAAATTTCGAACGCGTTTCATGTTAGTATTGGAGTTGTTTACACTGTATGACACATTTTCGATTTAATATCTGCCTGGACATGGGTTTGACATCTAAACAAAAGTTAACGTAATTGAGTTAAAAGAATTATATTCATTCATTTTTAAAATTTAGAGATTAAAATATATTGAATTTTCAAACATAGATAAATTCTAATTTTAAATCAAAATTTAGAGACTAAAAACATATTTAACTTTAAAGAAATTTATATTCATATCATCATCTGTTATTTTATCATTTACCTTTAAAAATCATGCACCCTTTTCTCTTTTTCATGACATGGTATCGTCTACCACTTCATTTGCTATGCACTCTGCATCAAAATTCTCCCACATAAAGAAATTCACCCTTAATATATATATATATATATATATATATATATATATATATATATATATATATATAAAAATTGCCTATCTTAGTCTTAATTTTTTTAATACTATTATTTACATTTACGTAGAATCAACGTTATCTATCTGTTATTTTAGATAAGTTCGAACAAATCTGGGTTCATTACAGACTTAACCTCACCCACTTACAGAATTCTGCAGTAAGCATATTCTTTTCACATTCTCATTACTTTATACACTGACAAAATTACAAAAATGTAATATTTTATTAATCATAAAAAAGTAAACTTAAATAAGCTTTTAGTACGTAGGATGGTTCATATATTTTTAGTCCTGTAAAAATATTTATTGTTTTAAATTCTTGACATTACTAACTAATTGTCCGCGAGTATGTAATTATTTGACATCTCATTTATATAAGTTAAAAATAAAGTTGACATAATATATATTTTCAAAAATAAGCTAAAATATGAATTATTTCATCGTTCCCTAATCATTCTCTAATCTCTTAAATAGTTGACATGGATAATTATAACTATTAAAAAATTCATATGTTTTTGTTGATTTTCTTTTGAATTTTTTTTAAAAAAATATTTACAAATTTTGTTTTTGCAAGAAATTTCTATCAACTTTTTTGACAAAATATTTTGTATAAAATACTTTTCATAAAAAATATTTATAAATTTTATCATTTTTTAAAAAACAACTGTTTAAGAAGGAATTACTGGTAATTAAAATTTTTCAAAAATAATAATAATAAATATTTGTTTATAAATTATTTTAATAAATTTGTAAGAAAAATCACATATAATATAAAAAATTACAGTAGTGTTTGATAGTATAAAATTATAACTTAACTGTAAAATTCATTTCTTATATAAAATTGTTGACTCTGCCATACTCATCAAAGATATATTTATATATTTTGATCTCTCTTGTGACATTCTGACACAACATAATAGAAGAAGATGATGCAAGAAAACATGATTAAAAGCTGTGAATGTGTTGCAATGGTATTTTTCTTAATATAGAAAGATGTGAGTGACAAAGTACAGAAGGGAGAAGAAAATGTACGGTCGAATATTCGTTATTATTTTATATTGCATTTGATTTGCATGGCCAAATGGCAATAATATGAACTTTTGTATTGAAAAAGTAAAGAAATGAAGATAGCGGCAAAAATGGCAGATGTTTGAGTGTAATAACTCCATAGCTTTGTTTAATACATCCATTTTCCATTGTAGAAGAAGCTGGCCGGCGGAGTTACACATGCATATGCCACTTTTTGTTGTTTTCTACACCTTTTCTAGTTTTTGTCATTCTTGTTATTCTAAGCACATCTTCTTCATTCTTTCACATTCCTCTCTCTCTCTCTATTTATATGTTTACATATATATACATGTCATTCCTAAGGTCATCTTTCATTTGAGCTTGAAAGAGTGTTCTGAGGATTTGGAGAGATTATCAAACCTCTTTGAGAGGTGGATTTCTGGTAATGCTCACAACTTTAGTGGGGCTAAGAGAATCAAAATTTTAGTTTTCTTGGGGGTAGAATGATATAGAACTCACCATGTGAACTAGGAAAGTTGTAGTTCTGCAATTATTTCTGGTAGGTTTTTCTAAAGAAACACACGAGGAGATTCGGTATTAATGAGGTGTGAAGAAGTTTATATAAAAGACCAAGATACCACTTCTAACCAAAAAATTTAAGGTTTTAGGTTGAAAATGGTGTCCTGATCTCTTATACGAGTATGTTTACAACTCATTGGTACTAGATATTCTGATGTAAGCTTATACAAAAGACTAAGATAACAGTTTCAACCAAAAACTTTAAGAGGTTCTAGGTTGAATATGGTGTCTTGATCTTTTATATAGATATATTTACAATACCAAATTTTCTAGTATAAGCTTATATTAAAGACTACAATACCACTTTCAACCAAAAGCTTTAAGGTTTTAGGTTGAAAGTAGTATTCTGGTCTCTTATATAAATATCTCATTGGTATCAAATCTTCTAGTGTCTTCCCTCGAAAAACCTCACAGTTTCAGATTTATGTTATTGTCTCAACTGCAATATGTTTTGGAGCATTGGCAATATTTTTTATTATGTTTTGCTGATATGGTTCATCAATATCTACATTTTAAAGGGTTCTAACTGTGACTCAGAGCTCAAAAGTGCATATATTGTGTTGTTGGAAGAGAGTAGAAGATAAAGCAGCTTCAAAATGGGAGAAGGGTCCGTTGAACTTGAGGCTATCATAAAGGAAGCTGTTGATCTGGTATGTGAAAACATATCTTAGTTTCTTAAATGCAAATTATGAGTTAATTTGATGAACTTGAAATTTGGGTTATGTAGGAGAACATTCCTCTTGAAGAGGTTTTTGATAATCTCAAATGCACAAGAGAAGGTTTAAGCTCTCAGCAAGTGCAAGAGAGGCTAGACTTGTTTGGATACAATAAGCTTGAAGAAAAGAAGGTGAAAAAACCAAACTTCAATGCCTTTTTAGTTTCTTATTTCCTTTTCAAATTGTTTATCAGGTTTCTCATGAATATTTTCTGAATATACCTTTTAATGATTGAACAGGAAAGTAAGATACTGAAGTTTTTAGGGTTTATGTGGAATCCTCTGTCATGGGTTATGGAAGCTGCTGCTATCATGGCCATAGGCATGGCACATGGAGGGGTAAGTCTTCATCTTTGCTTTTGAGTTTAAGCTATTCTCCATGATTTTGCTAAGTTTAATTAAATTAAAAAAAAAAAAAAAAAAAAACTACAATCTGACAGCTATGATCAATTTGGTCTTTCATGTTACAATAAATAAATAAAGTTCATGATTATTTGACACAATGAGTTTGATTCATAGCATTGACATCACTATTCCATTTGATTCTTAACATTACTAAATCAATCAACACAATCCTCATATTGAAATCATTAGTCAATTCAATCTCTGACATGAGGGACAAATTTGGCTATGAAGTTGGGAGCAGTTTGACTAATGGTTACAAAAATTAGGAATTGAATAGGCAAACCCTAATGTTAAAGGCTAAAATGATTAATAGTTCCCAATTTCATGATTTTTTTTTTATTTCAGACTAAAATATCAATTATTAAAATTTTAAGAAGAGATTTGATGTTTTACAACTTTCATGGTGAATTTTATTCCATTCCTTTTGCTACTTTTAATTTGAAAGTTATAGATACTAATAATTCATGCAAGATTAAATTTTTGGTGGTAACTTGTTACTGTCATAGGTTTGAATGTATAAGTCATATATCATTATCAATTAGTCAGTGTTTACTACATTATCCACTACATTTGATATAACAACAACTCCTTAATTCTGTAGCATGAAAGAGCAGATTATCAAGATTTTATTGGCATAGTTCTATTGCTACTTATAAACTCCACCATTAGTTTCATAGAAGAAAACAATGCTGGCAATGCAGCTGCTGCTCTTATGGCCAGATTAGCCCCAAAAGCAAAGGTAATTTCCCTCTTCAACTGATTTAACTGTAGCTTCCTACATTATAAGTGTTCAAATTTTCCGCTGAGTTTTACTGTGTTGTCTCCACTGAATATTAAAATTACACTGATGTTTGATATATTAAAATTCTTTTGAATATATTTTAAAACATTAAAATCAATATCTGTCAAGATATTTTAAAGTGCAGCAAAAGAACAACACATAAAAATCTAGTAGAAAATCCAAATTCTACATCATATTTGCATGTTCTTTTGTTTTCCTTTTCAGGTTGCTCTACCAATGTCTTTGTTATACTGGTTTGTTTACATTTCCTTTGACATCCAATTACATTTACAGGTACTTCGTGATGGAAAATGGAGTGAAGAAGAAGCTTCAGTGTTGGTTCCTGGAGACATAATAAGCATCAAGCTTGGTGACATCATTCCTGCTGATGCACGTCTCCTTGAAGGTGATCCTTTGAAGATTGATCAGGTAAAATTGGCTGTTAATGGCTGAGGTTGATGCATATCAGCCATCTTAAACTAAAATAAGATGTGAACTAAATAGGAAACTTCTGAAATGGTTCCAATATTTTCTCAAGAGAAGGGGAATATGTTTCTATATTAGTATGAAATTAATCATTTCACACAGATAGAAGGAGAAAGTTAGTAAGAGGGATCTCATGCTAAATTGTATCTATGAAGAACTGGTCTGAACCAAATAGCTTCATGTGTGATCCATGTAGAGTTTAGATTTTTTATCGAGTTTTTTAGTACTGTCATCTGCTGCTGAGCGTTAAAAATATACTGATGTTGATATATTAAAATTTTTTTAATATATTTTAAAATATCAAAATCAGTGTCTATTAATATATTTTGACAGCTCAATAGAAGAACAAAAAAAAAACATAGAAAATCCAAATTCGTCTGTATAACTGATCTTAAGCTAATGGGAAAAGGCTCTTGTTGCTGATGCATGCAAAGATGAAATGTGACATTAACTTCATCATCATTCCATTGCATTCCATGCATTCCCCTCTTGCATTCAATTATAATATGTTCATGTGTTTTTCAGTCTGCTCTTACTGGGGAGTCACTTCCTGTCAGCAAACACCCTGGAGAAGGAGTATATTCTGGTTCAACCTGCAAGCAAGGAGAAATTGAGGCAGTAGTTATTGCAACTGGAGTTCACACCTTTTTTGGGAAGGCAGCTCATCTTGTGGAGAACACAACACATGTTGGACATTTCCAGAAGGTTCTCACATATAGAATTTGTAGTGCTCTTAATGTTAATGTAGTCTCAAGTAAAGTCATATCCGTGACAAATATTTGTCAAGATAATGCTCAGTGACATCACATAATTGTTACAGGTTCTAACATCTATTGGGAACTTCTGCATCTGTTCAATTGCTGTTGGTATGGTCATTGAAATCATTGTGATATATGCAATCCATCAAAAGGGATACAGAAATGGTATTGATAACCTTCTGGTGCTATTAATTGGTGGGATTCCTATTGCAATGCCAACAGTGCTTTCTGTTACAATGGCTATTGGTTCACACAGGTTGTCTCAGCAGGTTTGTGATCCAAACATTTCAATGGCTTTTATAAGACCATTAGTCTGTTTGTTGTTGAGCTAATAATAACTATCATGGGTTTATCCTTTGCAGGGTGCCATAACAAAGAGAATGACTGCCATTGAAGAGATGGCTGGAATGGATGTGTTATGCAGTGACAAGACAGGCACATTAACTCTTAACAAGCTTTCAGTAGACAAGAATATCATTGAGGTCTTAATTTTTTCTTCTTAGTTCCTACCATAAAACTGAACATAGAAAACGTTTTGATATAATTTCATATGGATCAAATGTCTGGAAACATGTAGATCAGAATGTCCAAGGTCATGTTAATATATCAGAATGTTAAACAAGACATTGGAGATTCCTTCAGGCAGTGCTAATAGTTAGACTACACAACTTCCTAGAGAAACATTTTATGGGAAAGTAATTAGCAATGCTAATAATCGACATCAACTTACAATTTATGACAAAGCACTGAAAGAATCCTTTTCATATATTGAACCTTTAAAGTTTGCATGAATAGAAATTAATGAATCTGAGTGATGGTGTTATGCTAACTTTCTTTTTCCAAACAACTATCAATATCTGGTAGGTTTTTGTTAAAGACGTTGACAGTGATATGGTTGTACTTATGGCTGCAAGAGCATCAAGGCTAGAGAACCAGGATGCAATTGATGGTGCTATAGTTTCAATGTTAGCAGACCCAAAGGAGGTACAAGTTCAAAGATACTTTACTAGATTAACAACACTAAAGCCTTTTTACCATTGCATTTTGCTGCGCATTCCAAAATTCTATAAATTTGCAGATGTTTGCTTAATTAATATCCATTATTAACAGACAAATTTTCACTATTCTAATTGTAGCATTCAGAAAAGCAAGTTTCCACCATCTTCTGTAGTTGAAATTTTGTTAGTTTACTAATGGTCCTTTACTTTACAAGGCAAGAGCTGGAATAAAAGAAGTTCACTTCCTTCCATTCAATCCAACTGATAAAAGAACTGCATTAACATACCTTGATGCTGCTGGTAAGATGCACAGGGTTAGCAAAGGAGCACCAGAGCAGGTAGTACATAATCCAAGTCTAAAGAATCATAGTACCAACAAGAGTAACATGGTTTGATCATTATTTAACTATACTTTGTAGATTCTCAATCTTGCACATAACAAATCAGAAATACAACAAAAGGTTCATGCAATTATTGACAAGTTTGCAGAACGTGGACTTCGTTCTCTTGCAGTTGCCCGCCAGGTTTAGGCCCTAAGAATTCTCCATCATCTCGTTGGTATACTGTGTGTGCATTGTTTATAAAAATTGAACTTTTCTCCAATTTAGGAAGTGCCTGAGGGAACTAAAGACAGTTCAGGAGGACCATGGGAGTTTGTTGGCCTTCTTCCTCTTTTCGATCCACCTCGCCATGATAGTGCAGAAACAATTAGAAGAGCTCTTGATCTTGGCGTGAGTGTCAAAATGATCACTGGTATGTATAACTATTACTTTATGTTCATTTAAGAGTGCAAATATCTTGATTGCGCTTACAATATGAACGTTTAAGGTATGTGAACAAACAAATTCTAGACATAAAACTATTTATGATCATAAATGAAATCTTCTATTTGGAAAACTAATTAAGGTGTTATCACTGTTTAGTATTCTTCTTACTGTTAGCTTGTCTTTAAAGAAATTGTCTTCATGCATAGAACGACTAAACAGTCTTAATTGTTACCTTGATTTCTTCTATGCTTTAATTGCTATTGTTTAGACTGCTCTTACTGAACAATGTGTCCTAGACAGTGGAGAAGTGAAGAAAGTGCATTAAAACAAATCAAATTAAAATTGCATGGCTTAACATGACATCTAGCTACATTTCCAACACCCTGAACTTTTCAAAGTCTACAGTAAAGCCTATCTCATTGGGTACCATAGTGAACATTGAAAAATTTCTGCGATAGTTTCGGTCTACTAGTGAGAGATTCTTTCTTTCACTGTTTTAATTCTATAGTTATGCAAATATTTTCAAAAATGTTGTTTTTCTTAAAACCAAAGTATATTAGGCAAAGTTAAATCATCTTTTTACACCAAAGTATACTCATGTTATGCTACAAAAAAACCTTTCAGGTGATCAACTTGCAATAGGTAAGGAAACAGGAAGACGTCTCGGGATGGGGACTAACATGTATCCTTCTTCATCGCTACTTGGTGAAAACAAAGATGGATTGGGTGCTGTCGCTGTTGATGATCTCATTGAGAATGCTGATGGTTTTGCTGGAGTCTTTCCTGGTAAGCCAAGAAAGCAGTGATCAAAAGGAAGCTGCATTTTAATGTTATGTTCAATTTTTGATAATGTGTGTTTGCCTCAGAGCACAAGTATGAGATTGTGAAGAGGTTACAAGCTAGAAAACACATTTGTGGAATGACTGGTGATGGGGTGAACGATGCACCTGCCTTAAAGATAGCAGACATAGGTATTGCTGTAGCAGATGCTACAGATGCTGCCAGAAGCGCATCTGACATAGTCCTAACAGAACCTGGGTTGAGTGTGATCATAAGTGCAGTTTTAACTAGCCGTGCAATTTTCCAGAGAATGAAAAATTACACAGTAATCCCACAACTATCTACATATATGTAAAAGAAAATAATTCTAACTTTTCTGTTTGACAACAAATCATGATTACTTCTATTCCTTTTCCTTTGCAGATATATGCTATATCTATCACTATTCGTATTGTGGTAAGCTTTTTGTACATGAAGAATATATTCAGAATGAACCTGATCACCAACCTTCTTCTCATTTTCAGTTTTTTTTTTTTTTTTTTATTTTCTTTTTTTTTCATTTTTTTTTTTTTTTTTTTTTTTTTTTTTTTTTTTTCTTTTTTTGTTATTTTT
>Ga0099822_1001643_pt1 | contig 26571 bp, 17 predicted proteins | sample CowpeawhiteBW_FD_76839 | JGI IMG/M metagenome (GOLD analysis project Ga0099822, IMG submission 76839) | Root nodule microbial communities of legume samples collected from California USA - Cow pea white BW | ecosystem: Host-associated > Plants > Roots > Nodule | place: USA: California | collected... | reverse complement strand
ATATATAAAAAAATAAAATTATAAATATGTGTTATATAATATATATATATATATATATATATATATATATATATATATATATATATATATATATATATATATATATATATATGAATTATAGCACACTTGTGGAGTACTTTAATCTTTTACATAAATATGTACATGTTGACCCTGTACATAATAGATGCAAAAAGCCCAAACCTGAAGCCACTACAAAAAAGCTTCCCATGGGGACAAATAAAACATATACAAGAATGCAATACAAATACAAACACGTAGAAACTTGACACTTCTCTACTCACATAGAAAGTTTAACCATAATAAGAGTATACTGTGCAACATTCCAAAATAAAAAGGAAAAACAAGTCTCGAACAACACCCCCATTTCCTAGTGTTATTTGTATTCCTATGAAGTGATAATTGTTGGTCTTTTGAGTTCTTTGTCTTGCCTTCACAATTCAAGCCTTATTGCCATGCTATCATACTTCATTTAGACGATGTTATTTTTGAACACATGAAACACTTACGGATATAGAGATTACCAATTCACTGGGAGTTTAAGCACAAGGAAGGACACAAAGAAGTTAACATTATGAATTTTGTGTTTCATCCAAGTCCATTGCCTAAAATTTCTTCTAGACCTACCTTCCATTGCCTAAAAGTTACCTTGTTTCTCTGTTTCCAAACTTCCCTGATGATTCTTAGCCTCATGCCTTTCCAAAGGAGATTTTGCATACTATTAAGGTTGAGAAGGTTAAATTGTTGAAAATTGTCTTAACTTGATTACGATGCACCAAAGACATTCTTATCTATCTATTACACATGTTTCACACATTTGAGATATCTTACACAAAAAGAAAAGTTGAGTCACACTCTCTTCACAATCTAGACAAAATTCACGCAAATTATTTTTTAACTAGACCTTCCAACCTAATAGATGTGCCTTCGGAATTGTCTTGGTGTTACAAAGCATTTTAAATTCACTTCCGATATCCCTATATAGGTCTCCATGTAGAATATTATATGCATAATCTAATGTTAAAATACCGTTATCATCTTCCTTCAAGACCTACTTATCTAAGCTTCCTTTGTTAAAACTTTGGCCGATTATAGATTGAAGAAGTTGTAGCTCCTAATATGTTTCCAATTCCTGTCTAGTTCTCCTCTATGTTAGATTCCACTTCCAAGTACTTTCATCCAAATTCCCTACCTCCCTTATTATTATTATCATATAAAGCATAGGGAACTACAACTTAGTGGTTCATCCCCTACTCGTCTATCCTCTCAAAACTTTACTTTGTTCTATTCTCCTACACTTCATTCCATCTTTCCACCATCATGAGTCTTTCCTAAATATGTTATTTTGACACAAGTTTTCTCCTGGATTCATACTTTGTTTGACCTCAATACCTTTTTCCACACACCATGGTTCTTAGTTCCTAGTCTCCACTTTCATTTAACTAATAGGACTATATCAAAGTTTTTAATATCTCTTATGCCCAGTGTCCCTTCCTCTTTGGATTTACATAAGTTGTCCCATCTAACCTAAGTTTGTTTATCCTCAGAACTCCATCCCTAAAGAAAATTTCCTTATAATTTTACAAGTTCATTGCCTATTTTTTTGGCTCTTTGAAAAAAGATAGAAAGTATAGTAGTAGTGTTGAAATTAATAATTTTATGAGAGATACTCAGCTAGCATAAGATAACACTTTGTCTTTTTATCGAGCTAGCTTGTTTCTTACTTTAGATATCATGGTTTGTTATAATTGTTTTTTCCTTCGATTCCCCATTTTACATGCCTAGATACTCAAATGGTACGCAATTCTTTTATTTAAAATTTTGTCGCTAGAAATTTATAAGTATATAAATAAGTTTTTTTGTATTTCTATAATGTTTGTGTCGAGTTAACTGGTAATAATAATATCTTTTTAAAATTATGAGCTTAGTTTGTAATGCTTAATAGTTTGTATAGATACAAAGTTAAGGGTAATGTGTAAATTAATTTTTTTTGGTTTATGCAATTATGTCAGGATTATAATCAAATTTATAATATAAAATTGAAATCATACTTGTTAAAATCTTTTAATATCGATTTTTTAGATATTTAACATTTAATATCATTCTATAAACCACATACTCCAAATTTTTTTTTTAATTTTGTGTTTTATATTACTATTTAAAAAAATTGTGTTATATGTTGAAAGGCTATTTGTAATTTGTAATTTATAATTTGGTTTGACAGATGAAATCAAATGCGAAGAACGAAAATCCGAAAAGGAAATTGCCGACATCCACCGTAATCATTGTTCCTTATTTGCAGCCAGAGAATTTGGAAGTGGAAGAGGAAGTAGTCCCGAGACGCAACCTTAAACAGAAAAAAGAAAGTAATAGCAGGAGTGAAGCAAATGTTGGTGTGAATAAAGATAGAGCATCACATAGAAGGTCGAAATCGAGACCTGAAAACGCTGCCTCAGTCCCTAGGGCAGAGGGTAATTTTGTTGAACCAGATGTAGCCACCGTCAAAAGTCGAAGGAGTGCCCGAAGATCATCAACATCCAATACCCATGGCGTCCCATTGTGGGACAGGAATGCATCAACTAACTCAGATCAATCTCATGTTTTTGAAACAAGGACTCCGGTTCGATACAAAAGAACACTAGACCAGAAAGAGAACAACAATCGACGTTGATCACATTTCTTTCTTACAATTTTCTTCCTTCATGCTTATAGGAAACAAACACTAGATTTTCATGTTTATATCACTCTTTTCGCTCCATTTTTTTGGTTCTTACACTATTTACTATTTAAGCGTTCCACAGGTTTCACAAACACCGGCACCATTTTCATATCAGGTTGAAAGCTCTGTGTTTGTAAACAGATTTTCAAAGTCTTTTCTGCTGAAAGGCCACAGTATTGTAAATATATTATTATTATTTATTTATATTATTATATTATTATTATTATTTGTTTGTCAGGACCACGAGACATAAAAAAGTTGTGAATTCTGTTTCTTTTTCTTCGATCTAACATTGGTTGTGCATCTTCTTCATCATAGTTGGACTCTCTTAAAAAGAAGAAAGTTACAGAAACTGATCTTTAAATATTAAAAATTATAATAAATGCGTTTTTTTTAAGTATTGAAAAAAAAAAAGTAATTATCCATAAGTGACTCATTAGGCCAGGAGTAACTCTTGCTGGGCAAGGGTTGATACTCAATAAATGTTGATATTTGATTTATGGTTTGGCTAGCAAAGAGAAGACTTAAATTCTAGCTAAATAATAGACCATGTTAATCTGGATACCTTTGCTTCTTCTGTATTCTTTTATTCTCTTAATTTTTTCTTCATCGTATTAAATGTATTTCTCAAAAAAAAATATATAATTGATCTCTCTTTTCCTATACTTATAGAAACTAAAGAGAAGACCATAAAAATCATCTCAAATTATTTTAAAACAATAAAATAAGTAAATACTATGTTTAATAAATTAAACGTAAAAAATACTTATCAGATATAATGATTCATGTTTACCTTCACCTTGTTATATTTTCATGAGTGAAAACTTTTAAAGAAAAATTAAATAATAAATATAAAAAGTATATCATATTTTAATGGATAATAATAAAAAGAAAAATACACATAATTTTTCAGATGGTGATACACTCAATAGAAAGCAGACTCAACAGCTCACACAAAATTATAACAAATTACATCACTTAGCCAAATTGATATATAGATTCAACATGCATTATAAATATTATTTATTCATTGTATTAATCTTATTAACCCAATCACATGTAAGAAACAACTTTTCCTTTGTCGTAAGAACAAAATATCGTTGGTTTATATTTATTACTTCTATCTAGGACATGTAAAAGGTGTTCTCTTTTCTTAATTCTCTTTCTTTGCTCACATGATTAATATTTTGCTTCTATCAGCGACTCCATTAATGGACCAAGTTAGGTGGTGGTTGCTGCCAACACCTCTCTCATAGGAAAAAAAAAATTCTTTATAAAATGAAAGTTGTAAATCCGTAATCATGATTATTAATTAACAAACCAGTGCTCTTAATAAATGGAAACGAGAAGTGTTTGAAGAACATTTGAATATTCTGATAAAAACATCTAAAAACTCTTAATTTTGTAATATGCATAACAATGATATTTGTTTGGATTATTCGAGAAGCAGAGAATTTGATTCAAAATTTTGATTAATGATGGTAAATTATGTGGCTTGACGAATGAAGAAGTAAAATAGATGATGGAACTAAATTTGGGAATGAGGAATACTAATTAAAAAGCTCTTTTACCAAAAGAAAGAAAAAAAAGCATTAAATGTGGCATGAGATGTGAACTATGATATCTTCATCCTTCACTGTCATCTTCTGTAAATGAATTAGGTCGGTGACTATGGCCTTTCCTTTGCTACATTTCGTTTCTTCAACCTCAATTTAATTTAAATTGACATGCCACATTTTAGGACGCAAATTTTTAAACAAATTATAACTTTAAGTTATCCTCTCATAAATATAATTTTACTTCATTTTTCTTTTTAATTTCTTAATCTCGTATCATTATTAAAATTTTATCATAACTCTTATCTATAATAATATATAAAGACGATTTTTTTTTGTCCACATTTCAAAATATTAATTTTATCTTCTAAAATATAATTATTTATAAAAAATTTAAAAATTGACCGTTACTTTTACAAATTTTTTGTAAAATCGTCTATTATATACTCTTCTCTTTTTTTCTATTTATCAACAGTTATTCTCTCATCTTTTATGATATATTTCATTTTATTTTTAATAAATATAATTTTATTTAACATATTACAACTTAATAACATTACATTATCATCACCTACTAATATAATATCATATATATTTAAAAAATGTATACACTATGTACACTAGTTTCAATATAAAAGTTGTATAAAACTTCCATTCAGGTAAAAAAATATTAATTTTTTAGAAAAAAAAAAGATAAAAGTGATCTTTCATTTTTAACCGGTTAAGAAAAACTTAACATCTTAATTAGACTAATATTTCAAAAGTTATTTGTTGTCGAATGAATCATTTCATACAAGAAATACAAAACCCCTCGAAAATCACACTAAACTCATATTAAAAAAACATAATTATATAAAAAAATATATACTTATTATATGAAAAAAAAATTATACCAATAACAAGATGAATCAAAAAAAAAATATCATTTACAATCTAATTTATTAATAACATTTTTTATTCCTCTATTTATAGCAACGACTCAATATTTTTCTTTTTGTTTATTTTTTACTCAAATGTGATTTTTATATTCTTTTAAAAATATTTAAAATGGTCGCTTTTAGTTAAATTAACATCAACGTCTTTCCTCCCATTTTGGAATTAGACAATAAACACGTAAAAAAACAGTTGATTATTGTACTAATACATGTCAACTCATTATCCTCTAAATAACGTTAATGCTGATCCAACGAAATAGACTGTATTAAATCTTTTTAAAAATATGGAAACAACATTAAGTAAAACAAAAAGAAAAAAAACATTAAATCAATATAAGTAACAAAAATATTATTAAACCTATTCTTATTCTTTATGCTAATTAACTTGTCTACACAATAATTACCTTAAAAAAATGCTATATATTAAACTTTGTGTGTAGACATGGTATATTATGTTGGAATTCTCATCGAGTCAATTTATTATATATATATATATATATATATAAATGGTATAATTTTCATTCTACAAGTCAGTTTTGTGGGTTAAATTAGGCTTAAAAGTCCACCTCTTAAATTATAAATTTATTATAATAGAGTTTATGAATTAAAAAAGAATGATCTAGTCTGAGAATTATTGGGAATGTTGGGAAATGAAAGTTGTTGCCTATAATAACTAAAGTGACATTAGCAGTGGGAGAAAGTTAAGGGTAGTCTTCAAAACCACAAGTATTCCTGGGAAAACCACAACTCAACAATACTTATTTATTTCAACTTCCCTCTTTTATAAGTTACTTTTAATTCAATACATACAAACAATAAATCATTAAACATTTCCTTTGACTCCGCCATATTGTAAAATTATTTATATTATTATCTAAAAAATTCAAAAATATACTAACTAATGCAATATTTCTAAATGTTTTTTTACTTTATAATTAATTTAATAGAAATGGTAACAGAAATTATATTTTAGAAAACGCGTTATTAATTTGATAACATTTAAACCTTTTTTTCGTATATAGACAAACGCCCCTCTACCACACAACTTTCTCTTGAGTAAAGTCAACACAAATTTTATTTAAGTTTATGAAGTAATACACTAAACCAATGATAAAGAGAGTAAATATTTTATTACTTAAAATATATAAAAAATTATATAAAATTAATATTTTTTATTTATCTAAACTATTGTATTGTATCTTTTCAAACTATAAAAATCTCACTTTTTATTTATTATGAAAAAGTATTTAGAAGACACCACTTGCTATACATGGGCTGTTGAAGATGTAAATTACCTTTAATTAAATTGTTGTGTAAAGATACGTTATATTTTTCTTATAAGCTAAAATATAAAATTGTAACTTGCCATTATTTTGTTGTTTAACCTAAGAATATATTATATTATGTTTTAGCTCATCAGAAAATTTACAACATTAAGATGCTGCCCTTTTAAATAAGTAAATTTTATTTTGTCGGAACTAAGGTAAATAAAGTTAATGGTTAAATATGATTTTCATTCCGTAATGAAAATTGGAATTAGTCTATTTTTGAAAATTTAACCTAATTTACTATCTCAACTTTAGAAATACGTAAATTTAGTTTTTTTAATCAAATTTTATTAAAATTATTTTATGTTTTAAACATGTTTTATGATAATATTTGAGTTATTTACACTATTTGACACATTTTCGCTTCAATATTAACTTAGAAGTTCGTTTGAAACGTCAAATAAACTCAACACGTCAAATAAATTTAACAAAAATTTGTTAAAAAGACTAAATACAGGTATTTCTAAAGTTGAAAGATTAAATAGGATCAAAGTCGCAAAAAAAAATTATAATTTTCACTGAAAGTTAAGTAACCAAAAACATATTTAATCATAAAGTTAACATCTATTAATAGTGCACATAATTTTAACAATTAAACAACAACAACGTTACAAGTTTTACTGTCACATGAAATATTATTATGCATATCCCTCAAATCATATTGGAAACTTTAGTGAAATTTAAGGACCAAAAGATAAATATATCATGATATATGTGTAAGGATTGTCATCCAACATTATTATATTCATGTCATGACTTATTATAACTTAAAATAAGACATTATAAAAACTAATCAAACTAATGGATATGTAAATATACAACAAAATATATAGATGTTAAAGTGAGTTATTTTGGCTTATCCTAGGTTTGGTTGAAAATAAGTGAGTTTAAATTGGTTCACTTTATGTAAAAAAAAATTATAGTCCGACTTAATCCATCACAAGTTAGTAAGTTGACTTACTTAATTGCTTGGACACAGATGAAGCAAGTAACACAAAACATAATAACAAATTAAGAAGAAAAGGAAATGTAGGGTTAAGTTGAAGGAAGACGAAGGAAAAAAACTTCAAATAGTCATAACTTTTGCTATGGATCTCAGATGGAGATGCTTCACAAATGAAAATTGTTAGAAATGGGATGACAAATGCGTTGACTAATACCTAAAAGGGATTAGTAGTCTAGAATTTTCAAAAATATATCATTTAAGGTATGTTTTTTTTTTCTTAGTATTTTTCATCCATTTTTCTATGTTGTACACATTTATTTGAGATATCCATACTACTTCAAAAAATTTGAAAGTATTGGTGGTGTATTCTTATATTGTACATTAATTTTCCATAATTCTAATGGAGGAAAATATTGACAAACTTTAAAAAAAATCTCACAAATTAACTTTTGTTGTTTTTATAACAAACTTAAAACAATATATATTAAAAGTTTTTTTTTTTGTATTAGTGTGATATGAGACAATATTAGAGGGAGGAGTGTTCTCAGAGAAGAACAAGTCTTTTTTTGAATTTGTGGAGTCAAAAATGTAGTTATCATTGTGCAAGGTGTGAAACAAAGAAAAAACGAAAAACATAAGATTTTATTTCAAAATTATAAAACAATTATTTTTCTTTTAAATATGAATAAATTACAGATAATTTCACTTTAACCTATTTTGATTTGGTATAATTAATAAGTAAAATACGCTAGTTATAATAAATAAATAAAAAATTTCAATCCAATCCAACTTGATCATATACAAGTCATTTTAACATGTTTACAAAAATTATATATATTATTTTCTCTTATTAAGATGAAACATATATCTAAAAATTAGTGTGCATTCGATTATCGAGTAAAATTGATAAAAGTACAACAATTGAATTTTCAAAATGTATAAAACAGTAAAATAACTTAAAAAGAAATTAAAAATACCACGTATACGTAATACATATATAATTAAATCAAATAAATGTTGCTGTATCTGATTGATGTAACCATGTAGGCCAGATGCAAATCTTTTTGAGGGTTTTCTTCGGAAATATTTGAGGTTATAATTTTTCTCTTGAGACCCAATTTATTGGGCAAGAGTGTTAAAGCTCATCTCATCTTCCTGCCCTACCATTTTCATGCCACAAGAAAGCTCTAGAATCATTAAATACAATTACTGTTAATTTATTTCAAAATTTTTGTCCTCTTGTCCAGAATAGCAATGGTGTTGATTACCATCAATGTCAATTAATAATAATCTCATATATAAATAATATTCAAAATCTTAATAATATTATAATGTTGAGAATTCTAAATGTAAATTTAAATATCCGAAGTCTATGTTCTACTTTACATAAAAATAAAATTGAATAATATATAAAATAATTCTATAAATATATCATTTTAATATTTTAAATCAGAAATATTCTCAAGGTTTTTTTGTGTAGAATTTAGGACGGTAAATGGGTTTGTCCAACGGACCAGTTCATCAGTTTATGTTAAAAAAACGGATTGGGTTGAAGATTTCAATTCTTCAGTTTTCATTTTAGTTTGTTCTATCCAGTTCATCGGTTTGATGAGCCAAAATACAGATTAGTCTGTCCCGATCCATTAACCAATTTTTAAAAAATAAAATCAAAATAATTAACCTTTTTATATTATATATTTTAATATATTAATATATAATAGTACTGTAATTTAAATTATTAACGTTTATAAATTAAGTCTCAATTATAATTGTTAGTTATATAATTCAGTGATTTAATATATAAATGTAATAATTATTTTAATTTATCTTATTAAAAACATTAACTAATGAATATTAAAAGTTAAAAAATATTTTATTTAATAAATATATTTTTAATATTAATTTATATATATATATATATATATAAATTTTAAAATTAAATTTTTTTAAAATTTTGAAAATAAATTAAAAGGTTAAATAAAATGACAGGCCAAGAACGGACTACAAAGCAGGTTAGAGTAGTCTGTTTTGTCATCCTAATATATTTGAGAAATATATTATTATTATTTTTATTTTTATTTTGCAATGAATTATCTCGAAGTACATACCATTAAATTGCAAACGAATGTAAAATATAAGTTCATTAGTTTTTAAATACTCCATTTCGACTTTAAGTCGGATAAATAAGGTTATCAGAGTTGATGACTTCGTCTGAAGTAATAATAGTTTTGAAATTTGTTTATTTTATAACTGTTCTGGTTCAAAATATTTATTATTTTTCATTATTATTATTATTAGTAGCGTATGTGTATATATATATATATTTTTAAATATAAATAAAAGTATTTTAATAAATAATAATAATGTAATATTATTAAGTTAATATATAAAATAAATTTATATTTATTAAAAATAAAATGAAATGTTAAAAATAATAAAATAAATAAAAAATTATTTGTTGATGAATAAAAAAAACAGTATTATAAAAGTTAATAACTAATTTTAAAAAATTTAGTAAATAATTATATTATAAAAGATAAAATTAATAAAATTAATATTATAAAATATGAAGAGAAAATAACTTTTTTTTTTATATATGATTATAGATTATAAATATCGATATATAAAGAATGTGACAGTATTACATGTACAGTAACAGCATGAATCATCTTAAACCTAAAATAGTTTGGTGATGATGTATAAGGATACTAAGAGAAGATGAAGATTGGGTTTAATGATGTTTCCTTAATCGTTTCGAGTAAAAAGGATGAAAAGTACTTGCCCCTTCTCACAAAACAACAAAGAGTGGCCACAGTTTCTCACAGACAAAATTCACAGGAAATGCGTGAATGGAAAGGAATTAGGTTAAAACTCACCGCCATTCCTCCTCATCCCACGTTTCAACTCCAGAACCAACCTTCACTGCTACACGTCACCCACGCTTCATTCTTTCTTTTTTCTCCATTCTTTCCAATTTTTACCTAATTCATATATAAATCGCTCACTATATATAGTTCTTGCGTTCACACACACAAATACAACTCTTACATTCTCATTTATCATCTCAAATTTATTTAAAATGAAAAAAAAAATGTTAGCATCATATTGTAATCGGTAATTAAATAAAAATGCAATAAAAAATTTGTTGAAAAAATAAAACTGATTTTAATTGGATATTGTCTTGGCATGGATTATGAGTATAAAAGTGTACGTGAATAATGCATATGGTGAGAGAGCATAGTGGAGAAAAAAGAAGTGTGTGTGGGAGAGTGAGAGCGGGACATACTCCTACTTTGTTCATAAATGTTTCGATTTTCTCTGTAACCCCATTTAAGAATTTTTTCCATTCTGAATTCACGAACACGCGCACTAACCATTAACAAAGTGATACTACTTCTACTAATAGTAGTATTGTATTGTGATTAGTTCCGACTTGTTGCTTTGCTTTGTCACCACCAAATGAGTGCTCAGCAAAAAGAAACGGAAAATCATCACACGCTTTCGTCCAATCCAACGGTTTCTCTTCCACTTCACATGCTACATACATACTATGTTTTCCCTTTAACTACTTCTTTCCTTGTATTTTAGGAACACCCAACATTCAATTCAATCCCGTGTTGTTGTGTTTGTAGGTGGATGATACAATGGGGGTAACCGGTGAAACCTCGCATGTAAACAATGAGTGGAAGCGAGACAAAATTCAGTTGGAAATACCGACCACAACATCGGAAGACTGTTGTCGGGATTTTGTTGGAATAAGGATGCCGCTCACGCCAAGTCCAACTCCTAGTCAGAAGAAAGTGAATTTTCTTGTGACTTCTCGCTCTGTCGATGCTCCTAGACCTTCTTCTTCTTCGGCTTCCAGAGGCAAATCATCCATGAGAAACATCTTGCCCAGGTTTGGCTTCAAGAATCGTCAATCGCTTGATGTTGAAAAGGCTGTTACCGCAGCTTCAGAAGCTTCTTTTTCCGGCCATCAAGAAAAGTCCTCCATCGCTAGATCAGTGTCTCTCACCAAGATATTCACTCCTAAGATTAATAGAACGTCTTCGTTACCGGTAGAAGAAATTGGGCGTGCAAACGTAGAATCTGCTCTGGTTGGAACTCTTGGTGCTTCTCCATACGTAAGATTTCAAGCCTAAACAATTGAGTTTTAAAATCACTATTTAATTAATGGCCATCTTGTCTTTTTAATAGCAGAATTTGACATAAGGATTTCATTATTTGCTTGATTTCTCCCACTGAAATTAAAATTAGCGTTCAGTGGAGACTTATAATAATCAGGGTAATTTTTTATTTCTTTTTTAGATTTAAACTATAGGAAAATAGGAACAATGAACACTGAAGTTTTGTTTTAAACGATTGTATTTACTGCTACTTTTTTTGTTAATAGCTCGGTGCTTCTTCCTTTTCTCCGCTTTTTTTTTCTGATAAATTATTACTATACTAGGTCAATTTTTGCAGAACATGTAAGTACATTTTTTAATTTATGAAGAATTGATGAAACTCCATTGTGTACCGAGTAATCATTTCCCTTATTTTTCTGCTGTCACTTATTTCTGGTATGAAATTGTGAATGAGTGATACATCACATAAATGTGCTTTAACCTGTGTGGTCCTTTAGCAGGAAAGAGAGACGCAGGGGATGATAGCTCGTTCTCGTTCAGTGCCTGTCAATGGCAAAGAAAAAGGCGTAAGGAGAATGGATTCAGTTTTCCGCATCATTCCTTCCACTCCTCGCGTACACGAAGTGAATGAATCAACAAAAGATTCTGGTATCTTGTTCTATGCACTTGAATGAGTATTCATAACAAATACTTTTTTACGTCAAACTCTAACAAGATTATCTGGATTACGATAAATATTAACACTATATTGTAATTGTATGGCTTAGACAATGGTGGTGGTGAAGATATTGGTCAAGAGGAAGCGGTGTGCAGAATTTGTCTGGTTGATCTATGTGAAGGAGGTGAGACATTAAAGATGGAATGCAGCTGCAAAGGTGAACTGGCTCTGGCTCACCAAGAATGTGCTGTTAAATGGTTTAGTATCAAGGGTAACAAGACCTGTGATGTGTGCAAGGAGGAAGTTCGGAACCTCCCTGTCACTCTCTTACGGATCCGAAGTGTTCAAACCCAGAACACTGGAGCAAGGTCCGAACAGGGAGATGATTACAGGCATGTGTTTTTGTTTTCTTACATAAAGTGTTCTTGTTGTGTCTTTTTTAGTATCATAAACACAACAATTCTTAATTTGTCTGTTGAATTTGACAGGGTTTGGCAGGAACTCCCGGTGCTTGTTATTGTCAGCATGCTTGCCTATTTCTGTTTCCTTGAGCAGCTGCTGGTAAGAATAGAAGTCCTATCACATGATTCAACACAATCAAAGTTATAAATTTTTCTATAGCCTGAGTTATTGAACTCTCTCTGTAGGTTGGAAAAATGGGAACCAGGGCAATTTTTGTCTCTCTTCCATTTTCATGCGTATTAGGCCTACTCTCCTCCGTGACATCAACGACCATGGGTAGGTTCACCAAACATACTTGATAAACATTGTCAAAATACTCGTTCGTGAAATTCATCACTGTCTGTCCTAAATTTTGTTTGTTTTCCAGTGAAGAGCAAGTTCATCTGGTTATATGCATCTGTCCAATTTCTTTCGGTGGTCCTATTCGCCCATATATTTTACCCCTTGGTAAGATTTTGATACCTGCAAAATTTTCACTGATATTGTTACTTGAGAAATTGTTTAGATGTTAATTTGATGTGTGAAGTTCAGGTTGGTAAGCATGCGGTTTTGTCGATCCTTCTTGCTACATTTGCGGGGTTTGGTGTTGTGATGAGTGGAAGTTCAATTGTTTTGGAGATTTCTCGATGGAGAAGAAGATGGCTAACTTTATCACAGCAGCAACGTGGTTCTTCGTCGATGATACAAGAAGGGCTATGAAATGGTATTGTCAAGTAAGGGAATTGGAAAAAACTGATTTTCAATTAAGCCCTCACAGGATTTTACTTCAGTGTACATGTGCACCAGACTTCAATGTACAGCTTATATATTGTCGTAATAGAGAATAACTTAGGACTAGTGTTTTCCCTTGCAGTGGTTATTTTTTTGCTTCAACTATTTTTCTGCAGTAAAACAGCAAGAGCATGAGAACACTATCCAAATCCTTTCTGTCAAAAACAGCCTGTCGAAAATGGTTTTTCTAATAACTTTGAAAACTTTCTTCAAAAGATTTTAACAATTGATTTATTTCTGGGCTAGTGGATCAGATAATATATGGAATTCTAATCGCACTTACTGTATGATATGTATGAATGTTATGATTTTACTGTGACTTACGTTCAATGAATTGTAAGTCCTCGTATGTCCTTATCTTTGTGTATATGGAAAACAGAAAATTGAAATACGAATCATGTTTGTTGTGTCGGGATTCATGTTTTATAAGGTTAACTTTATGCTTTTTTTAATGTGAAAGCTACTCTGGGTAGCTTCAACTGAACATGTGTTTATATTGTCCATGACGTGTTAGACTCGTGAAAATATAAAAACTTTGAACAATTTAAACTAAAACGCCAAAAATAATTCATTTGATCAACTATAAAATGAAAAACAAATGAGTTTAGAATAACCATACAATCAACTCAAGTATATTTATAACTCCTTTAATAATAATTATGAGAAGCAGTGTTGAGGAAGAAGCAACAAACTTCGGCGACAACTCTCACTGTTTCAGAAGGAAAAAAAGAAAAAAGTTGCTTGCAAAGCATTGTTGCTTCCGAAAGTAACATTGTCTCTCCCATATTTCAAGTGTTTTGGAAAGCTCTTTTAGGAGTACATTTCATATGGGGGTGTTTCGAAAAATCCATTCTGGAAGCCATTATATGTGTTCCAAAAAATATTTTTTGAAATACATTTAAATGCTTCCAAAAAATTCTGTTCTGTAAATTTTATTCTAAAAGTTCTTTTTCAAAAATTTCGCACCAGAAATATTATTCTGAAAATTGTGAAAAACTTGTCCAGAAAATCTCTAAAGCATGTATTCTGAAAGTTAGTTTCACGGAGAGTAAAATTGTCATTTTGCAAATATGATCAGGTGCACAAAGAACTTGTGGGAGTGCGGAAAGTAAAAGCCTTTGAGGCATTGTGATTTGTATGACTTACCCAAACCTGTTTTCTATTTTCCTGAGCTAGAGGGACGTTCAAAAAGTAAAAGGGTTCTATCTATACTTTGACTCGATAAGAGCTTCTAAAACATATGTAATAGTAACATCTCATTCTATATCAATATCAAGATGTCTAAAACCTTTAATATAAGTTCATTAATACGATGATTAAAAAAATTCTCTTGAAAGTGAGGACTATGCTGGAATTATATCCATATCACATAAAAGAATCCGGAACCCTTCTATGTCACAGAAAAAGACATTTAATACTATCAACTATTTTGAACCTTCAAGACAATGACACAATTAAAGATATGAAAGAATCCTCATGTTGGTTCTAATTTCAATTACCATAAAAAGAATATACTTTTTATGTTAGTTCTAGATTTAACTTACATGAAAGTATTGTTAGTTCTAGATTTAACTTACATGAACGTATTTTATGTGTCAGTTGTAATTTTAATTTTGTATTCTGCATTTAATAATATCATTCTTATTTTCACTCGTTTATTTTATGATCGAGATATTAGAATGAAAAAGAAAATCAAAGAAATGTTAGAGATTTGTAATCGATTAAAAATAAAAATAAGATAAATTTATAATATATAAATAAGTGTGTAAATTTTATTTTATAAATTTATTTTATGAAATTAAATTAAATTTAAAATCTACTTTTAACAAAAAGATAAAAATATGTTTCATATATAAAATTGAGAAAAGGGACTATAAGAGTGTATTCCTTTTAAGAGATAGATTTAAAGGAATAAGTTGATAAATTTGAGTAAATTTTGAGGTATAATTTATTTCGTTATTTTTAGGGTTAAATATGTTTTTGGTCCCTTAACTTTCAGTAAATTTTGGAATTAGTTTATTTCGATACTTTGAACTAGTCTAGTCTTTCATCTTTTGAAATGCGTGTATTTAATCCTTTTAATAAAATTTTATTAAGTTTATTTGACATTTCAAATACGTTTTATAATAGTATTTGACTTAACATTAAAATAAAAATATGTCAAACAGTATAAACAACTCAAATACAATTCTGAAATGCATACGAAACATCAAATAAACCTACCAAAATTTGATTAAAAAGATTAAATCCACGTATTTCGAAATATCAATGACTGAATTGATCAAAATTTTTAAAATAGACTAATTCTAAAATTTATTTAAAATTAAGGACTAAAAACATATTCAACCCTTTTTGTAATGTACTTAGAAGTGAGAGTTAAAATTTGTGAAAAAATGAACAAATGTAGTAAATAAATTTTTTAATAAATGAATAAATAAGATTATTAAATTGTCTTTTTTCTTAAAATTAATATAAAATGATTTTTGAATTATTTAAATAAATATTAGTTCTTCTTTTCCTAAAACAGTTTGAAAGTAACTTTGATGCTTAATAATTGCACTTTAAAACTGTAACATTTTTCGAGGTCTGTGGTCTATTACATTGGAAGTTGCTCCTATCTCTCTGTCACACAAATATATATAATATTTAAACCATTTGTATTTAATAAATCATAATTAAAATTAAAATTTGATCAATGATAAAAGTTATCATGCATCAACGGTCGTTATATTTCTAGCTACTATAAAAAGAAGTTGTTGAATTGTGAAAATTTATAAATATGTAATTAATGTTTAATGTGGTAGGTATTTAAACAAAAATTGACCTTTTACCACAGTGGTTCAATAAATTGGTCAGCCTTTTAATTTTTACTTCTGGTAATGGTTGCTTCCATTAAATTTACACTGTGAAAAAAAAATTTAACATGCAAATCAGTTTTAAATACAAGATTCATAATTTAAACACATTTTTTCTAATATTTATCTTTATTTATCAGAATTAAACACATTTTTTAGAAAAAATATATAACAAGTGAGATATCACACATGTTTCATTTCATCAGTTTTTATAATTTTATTGTATTTGGTAGAAACCAAATTCATGAAAAAACGAAAGAAAAATGGTGGTGGCCAAAAGCAGAGACATGATGTGACATGATATGCAGAGCACATGGAACAGTGAAACATGTGGAAGAATGATGAGTGGTTGGGTTCAATCTCCAATTGCATTTCCATTCCTTCACACTTCTGGAACACATACCGATACCAACTTTTTTTTAAAGCATATCCTCCCAATATTAATATTACTAATTAATTATTCACTTATTGATACTATGGTACATTTATCAAAATATTTATTTCGTTCATGGGTGTCCATAGATAATAAATATTACTAATTAATTTCAATCTTTTATAGAATAAGTAACTGCAAATCATAAATATTAGTAATTAATCATTTATTGAAAAAATAGATGCATTTATTGATATCTTATGGTATAAATATTTCTGTAATAATAATTATTATTATCATTAAAACAAAATGTAGTTTTGTTTAGAGTAACTAAATTTATTTATACTTGACTATAGTTTTTTAAAAGTTATACCTTAAAGTTAATTTTTATTAGAGCTGATAATTTAAATAATTTTGTTTAAAAATAAAAATATTACATGATATGATATCTCTTGCATTAAAAAAATTGAGGATTTTTTTTCACGGGATACCTTCTCATGCTTTTTCCCACTCTTCAATTAAAGAGTTTTGACAGACAATAAAACAGATTAAAGACATTATTAAATGCTGAAGTTCATGATATATTATTTTATTATTTAATAATTATTGAAGAAATTTTCAGAATAAAAAAGTTTTATTGAGTATTAGATGTGTTTTCCTAAATAAAATATATTTATATTTGATTATGTGATCTCGCTCACCCCGACAGGATTATTTGCTTTGTTTTTTTCTTCTTTGCTGCAATTTCGCATCCAAAGCAGCGTCGAAAAAAAGAAAAGAAAAAATGACATATGTGAGGGGAACCAAAACATCAATGTCACTTATTTTACAACAATTTATATTTACTTAGTATTTAGTTCAGTTTATTTTAGAAAAAAACACAATCATATGTTTTTATTACATTTTATTTTATTTTGAAAACTACACTTAGAAAGCAATGTGGTGTTGATCACGGACTACACACTCTTCAACACTACTCTATAGCCACAACAAGTTACAAAAAACTTCTCTGTAATTATTTTTTACTAATGATTCTATTTCTACATATTCAGTAATTTCATTATCTTTGAATTATTGAAATATCTTACCTTTAAATAACTTAACTTTTTATTTTAACAAAATAATAAAGCAATTTTATTCTTATATGTCTGCCGATGGCGGCATATTTTTTATCTATTTATTCTGGCGGCCGGGTATCCCTAATACGAGACTAATAAATTAAATATTGTTAATTAATTTTTAATTAGTGTTAATTAATCACTTTGGTGATCGGATCGTGTAATATAGTATCTGACAAACTTTGGAACGTCAACTTGCATCCTGATTGTCCACATCCCTCTACAGCTCTACATCAATTATTCATTACTGGTTATCTCTAAAATATATTTTTTATACGTTAAATTTTACAACCACACGATTTAATCAACGGTGAGGATCTTTGCTGGAGAGACATTACGGGTACAGGGATCTCATACCAAATTCGGAACTCATTTTTCTCGTTTTATAGTCCGCCGTGTTGGGACTTTGAATTGGGCGTGTGTCTTTCACTCTCTCAACAAACACATTATTTCAATAATATAATTCCAACATTTATTAAAAGCAATACAGAAAAATAAAAAATAATAAAAATATTGTTTGGGTGTTTGAAAAAGACGAATAATACCCTCGAGAGAGTATGTGGATTACAAGGTCAAAATTACCATAATTATGATAAGATTTAAAGTTACAATGTAAGAATTTACTTATTTACTTTTTCAAGAAAGAAAATATTGGGGTTAGAAAAGGAAATAGCAAAAATGGTAGTTGAGAAAAGTAAAAACTGAGCCACATGCATGGCTGCTTACAGGAAGGGATAATAAAAAAAATAATAATAATAATAATTATTATTATTATTATTTAATAATAATAATATAATAATAATGTTTGTCTTGGTAGCTGGCTAATTACCATGATTTTGTCAGTATTCCTGGAATTTGCAATTCAGTGGCTTCACACATTTCAAATAAAGAGTGAATTTGTGTGAAACAGAGGGCTCTGAATTTTGGTCCACCTCCCACCACCACACCCTTCTTCTCATCTCCCCCAGGTAAACTATTTCATTTCAATTCTATTCGATTCGATTCAATTCAACATTTTCAGCTACAAATAAAAAACTTGTAGTCAATGTTTTCTTTTCCCTCATTGTTTCTTCTTGACTGAATATAATATTTTGTGACTTTGAAATTCGTCTCGCCAAAAAAATATTTGTTGACGGCTTCTTCTGGTTAAATTTCGATACCTTGTGGTTTCTTTGGTGTTGCCATACATCTACTAAGTTTATTTTGGATATCTAATTTGTGAAATAAGGTAATCTTGAGCTTCAGAAATGGCTTCCGGAACTGTGCCAACTTCGTTTTCCTCCCTCAAGACATGGGATTCCAATCTGGGGTTTGCAAAAAACGTTGATTTTGTGAGAGTTTCCGATTTGAAGAGCATGAAAGCTGCGAAGAAAAGGGTATCAATCATCAGGAACTCGAATCCTGGCCAGGATATTGTTGAACTTCAACCCGCATCCCCAGGAAGTCCTCTTTTGGGTATGCATGCTTACTTAGCTTCACATATATTGCTTTATTTGTATTTTTTTACTGTTTTTAAGCTTCGTTTGTCTTTTTAGTCCGTCGATTTTCAAATTTGGATTTCTAAATGTTGTCTCGAACGACTATTTGGGTCTGTGCTTGACTACGTGTAAATATATTGGTTCTCTGAAACGGTTCAAAATTTGGTTTTTAGTTCCTACATTTTCTCAAAAGTAATGTTATTCTGGTGTCTGGTTAGAGACTTAAGATACGTATTTCTGTTAAGATCTGGATTGAGTAAAAACGTGTTTTTAACTTGCATTATTTTATTTTCAGTTCACCTGATCCTTTCATGATTTTTCTTTATTGTAGTTCCTAGGCAAAAGTATTGTGAATCATTACACAAAACTGTCCGGAGAAAAACTAGCACAGTGATGGTTGGTAACGTGGCTCTTGGTAGCGAGCATCCTATAAGAATTCAGACAATGACTACAACTGATACTAAGGATATTGCTGGAACAGTTGAACAGGTTATACAACTGTTAATTCTGTTTTGCAGTAATAACACAAGCTTCTGACTAATTTACACTGTTATGCCGATCTATTTTTCTCGATATAACTGCCTGACGGATGTAGTAGTTTTGTTGATTTATCTGATGTCTATGGGCAGGTTATGAGAATAGCAGATAAAGGAGCTGACATTGTACGGATAACAGTTCAAGGGAAGAAAGAAGCCGATGCATGCTTCGAGATTAAAAACACCCTTGTTCAGAAAAAGTAAGTTTAAATTATAGTTATTGTAAAGGACTTGGTTGAGATTGTAAGCATATATTATTTATGTATTCATCTGGGTCCTTATTGATCTTTCTCCAGCTACAACATACCGTTGGTGGCAGATATTCATTTTGCTCCTACTGTTGCTTTACGGGTAGCTGAATGCTTTGATAAAATTCGTGTTAACCCTGGAAACTTTGGTATGCACTTCTTTTATTTTATTTTCTTCATTTTTTTTCTGAGTGTTGGCTTTTCATTCTGAATCCAAGATGTTGATCTTCTGCAGCTGATAGACGAGCTCAATTTGAACAATTAGAGTACACAGAAGACGACTATCAGAAAGAACTTGAGCATATTGAGAAGGTTAGGCCAATCATCTGTCGATTTCAAATTTTAGTGAAGAGCATGCAGTGTGATAATTTATCAGTACTTCATTTTGGGTCCCGCTCCTGTTATACACTCATATATGCCTCCTTAGTCTTTACTGAAGATGTGGGAATACATGTTTTATGTCAATGTGATTAAAAAATGATCCAGTATACAGGAAATGGATTTGGAATGCTAAATCATTCTGTCCGCAAGACTCTTTCCTTACTCTTTTTTTCCGAAAAATAAGTACAGGCTTTTACTGAAGTTGAACAGAAGTCTAAACAAAAGATTTCCAGAACTGTGTCACTTTTGTATTTTCTTCTTGATGCATGGATATTGAGAAGTCTATTTTATTATTTTCAATTCCTGTTGGAATTAATTAATAATACAGAATATGAACTATTGACCCATTTTAGCTTTAAAAAATGCCAGGTTTTCACACCACTGGTTGAGAAATGTAAGAAATATGGAAGAGCAATGCGCATTGGGACAAACCATGGCAGTCTTTCTGATCGTATAATGAGCTACTATGGAGATTCTCCTAGGGGGATGGTAAGCAGTCCTTTCCCCTCTTATTCTGCATGTTCAATACATCTTTTGTGTATTCCTCAGACTTGTCGTTCTTACTGAGTAATGATTGGACAGGTAGAATCTGCTTTTGAATTTGCAAGGATATGCCGAAAGTTGGACTTCCACAATTTTGTTTTTTCTATGAAAGCAAGCAACCCCGTTATCATGGTTCAGGCATACCGCTTACTTGTAGCTGAAATGTATGTCCAAGGCTGGGATTATCCATTACACTTAGGAGTTACTGAAGCTGGAGAAGGTGAAGATGGGAGGATGAAGTCTGCAATTGGTATTGGAACTCTTCTTCAGGTATGCATGTGATTCATTGCATTGTCAAATGGAAATTATTCAAATTGCCATGAAAAATGAAAATATGTTTCCATCTGTGTATTCATCACTGACTCACTGTGTATGTTGACAATATGACGTTCTTTAGGATGGTTTGGGTGATACGATTAGGGTTTCTCTCACAGAACCACCAGAGGAGGAGATAGATCCTTGCAGAAGGTTGGCAAATCTTGGAATGAGAGCTTCTGAACTCCAGAAGGGAGTGGTGAGATTCAAAATAACACTTCAATGAGATGTTACTAAACTTTCTAAATTTTTCTATCCTCAAATACTTAGAACTTACCTTTGTTGACATTACTTCCATCAGGAACCTTTTGAAGAAAAGAACAGGCGTTATTTTGACTTCCAACGCCGATCTGGTCAATTGCCAGTGCAAAAAGAGGTGAGGTTATAAACTCTATAAAAACACTTGAAACCATATGCACAAACAGGAACAATGTATTTATTTTGTCCTTCCTTCTTCTGGCACCACCCTTACATTTATTACTGAAATCTCCATCTTCGGACAGGGTGAGGAGATGGATTACAGAGGTGTCCTCCACCGTGATGGTTCTGTACTTATGTCAGTCTCACTGGATCAGTTAAAGGTGACATTTTAACAACTCTTCCCTTGTTTTCTCTTCTGTTTGTTTGATTGGATTTCTCTACCAGTGTATATGTTTACATGCATCACATTTCCATTATCTTTGTTTTCTAATTTATTTGGAGGTGGGTATTGTCATTCTGAAAATTTTTCCCTCTTGATTTTTACAGACGCCAGAGCTCCTCTACAAGTCTCTTGCTGCCAAACTCATAGTTGGCATGCCATTTAAGGTTTTTGTTACTCTCTTTTAATGGATGAATGTGTTGTGGATTTGAACAAGTAGTTATTGACATAGTATGGCCTGTATATTCAGGATCTGGCAACTGTAGATTCAATTTTATTACGGGAACTTCCTCCACTAGATGATGCTGAGGCTGTAAGAACCTGCACTGTGGCAACCAAGTCTTAATTTACTTGTTCTACTTCATTTTCTATCAAACTATTTTGGCTTTGTCAATAGTTGTGACGATTGGATTTTTGTTTCCTCTTTGTTGTGATTTTGGATACTGTGATCAGCGACTAGCTCTCAAGAGACTAGTCGATATTAGCATGGGGGTAATAACTCCTTTGTCGGAGCAGCTAACAAAGCCATTACCCAATGCATTGGTTCTAGTAAACCTGAAGGAACTATCTACAGGAGCTTATAAACTTTTGCCACAAGGTGCTTTTCATTCTCTTAGCCCCATTTCTCTTATTTTTAGATTCCAAATTAATTACATGGACCTCCCTTCAGTTTAATAACATTGATCAGACCTTGTCTTGAAAATTATGTTGAGCTCCCTTATTTTTTGAATTTTAACGTAAAAGCTATAGGGGGTTCTGATAACATCTTTTCCTAGTCCACTTCAAATTCACGTGACCTTATATCAATTGTTAAACCTATCAGGGACACGCTTGGTTGTGTCAGTAAGAGGTGATGAGTCTTTTGAAGAACTGGACATTCTTAAAGGTGTTGATGCTACTATGCTTCTCCACGACTTGCCTTATACAGAAGACAAAGTTAGTAGAGTGCATGCAGCCAGGCGGTAAGAAAATTATGCATAATTATTTGTTGCAGCATTCTGGCATTGTGAATCCAGTCCCTGATTGACCTTGCTTTCTGAGTTTAACTGATGATGAACACTAAATAGTGAAATGAAATCATAATTGATTGGTGACATAGTTGATCTGAGCTGCTTGTATATATGATTCCTTTCCACAAAATTAATCTTCATTGGTTCTTAAATTTTTCTAATCCTGATTTCTCTGCATTGGTATCAGGTTATTTGAGTTTCTATCCGACAACTCTCTAAACTTCCCTGTTATTCACCACATTCAGTTTCCAAATGGGATTCACAGGTAGTTTTTCAAGTTATAGTAATATGCAAAAAGTAAGTAGTTCTTATGAAACCTAATCACTACTTCTTGTAGGGATGACTTGGTAATTGGTGCTGGTTCTGATGCTGGGGCCCTTCTGGTTGATGGGCTTGGAGACGGGCTTCTTCTGGAAGCCCCAGACAAAGATTTTGAATTTATTAGAAACACTTCCTTCAATTTGTTGCAAGGCTGCAGAATGAGAAATACAAAGACAGTAAGTAGATCAACCGCAGACAAAACATAAATTGACTATGAAAAAGAAATAACCATGTTATTTATTGACATCCCTGACATGAACTTGCAGGAGTATGTCTCATGTCCATCATGTGGCAGAACGCTGTTTGATCTTCAAGAAATAAGTGCAGAAATTCGGGAGAAGACCTCACATCTCCCTGGGGTTTCGGTAATCACCATATCCTTTCCTCTCTAGTCGTGCTCCTACCTTCCAATTGCCACAATGTAAACTAATTTCATTTGAACAAAATGGGAAATGCCTTTGATTTCCTATGTTTTCTTTCTCCTGCATCAGATTGCAATCATGGGATGCATTGTAAATGGTCCCGGCGAGATGGCTGATGCAGACTTTGGGTATGTGGGAGGCACTCCCGGGAAGATCGATCTCTATGTTGGAAAGGTAACATTCTTCATACCCAAATTACAAAACCTTATCAAAATGAAAAAGAAAACTCAACTTGTTTCCAACTTTCTATGTATACTGAATGGATTTTGACATAATGTTCAATGAATTGTTGCAATTACAGACTGTGGTGAAGCGTGGAATTGAAATGGAGCATGCAACCAATGCCTTGATTGATCTAATAAAAGAGCACGGACGCTGGGTGGATCCTCCTGCAGAGGAGTAAAAGAGGGAGTTCAATTTTTAGATTTGCAATTAAGGTGATTATAAGATAGTTATTGCACGTAGGTAAGTTAAGCACTGAAAGCATAAGTTGCAGCATAGTTTGAAATTCCTTCTACCAAATATTATCCCAACTCTATTTATCTTAGGACGGGGAAATCAACAGTTACATCATGTATACAGACAATACAGTGTTCCTTTGCCCCCATCAATAATACCAATAATAACACTTGGAATATTCCAGGGATATCATTTGTCCATATTGGACTATTATCATGGTTTTTATGTCAATGATGGCATTCAATTTCTTAATCACTATTTCCCATCGGTTTAAGTCATAACTGTTGACAGAAAAAAGGGTAAGAAAAAGAGAGGCAGCGAACAAATCAATAAATTCATTCCCATGTGTGCAATGAATCTATCGATTTAGGTTGACTCCTAGAATTTGACTTTTCAGCCAAATCAATTAAATTAGTCAAAACTGATTTGATTAGTTGGTTTGTTGAATGAGTAAACCAATTTTTTTTTACGACAAAGTGGAAATATAAATAATGTAAAGATTTTTTATGGTTTTATACAATAACAAAATCAAATTATGTATATGTACACGATACGATAAACTTGTTGATTTTAGAATATCTATTTTATAATTGTATTTGCTGTGAGTGTCAATGTTTTCGTTGATGATATATAAAGTAAAACTTCTTTTATTTCAAACCGAATTGAAATTAGTTGCAATTGATTATCCTTTCAAAATTACTTTTTTTAACATAAACCTAGTTCGATAACCCAGTAAAATGTTTTTAAAAAACATTAAAATTTATTCATTTTATATCTTAGTAACATTGTATACTTTCTATAATTTTTTCACTTGTGCCTTAAAATAGGTGTGAATAAATTCAAAAGTGATAACTAAATTTAATCTGTGTTTGATATTTAGTTTAATCAATTCTGTGTTGAAGGTATCTGAGTTTTATAAAAGGTTAAATATATTTTTAGTCTCTGAATTTTGATCTAAAATTGAAATTCGTCCCCGTATGAAACTTCAATATATTTTAGTCCCTAAACTTTTAAAAATGAATGAATATGGTTCTTTTAACTCAATTACATTAACTTTTTTTTTGAAGTGTCGAACATATTTCTCAGTAGATATTGAACAAAAAATGTGTCAAACAGTGTAAAAAATTCCAATACTATGAAAAACGTTCGACACGTCAAAAAAAATTAACATAATTGAGTTAAAAGGACTATATTCATTTATTTCTAAAGTTTAGAGACTATAATGTATCAAAGTTTCAGACAAGGACGAATTCCAATTTTGAGTCAAAATTTAGGGATTAAAAACATACTTAACCCTTTTATAAATTAAGTTTTAGTTTTTTATAGTAAAGATAATAGTTGTGCTAAAATGGAAGACTGGGGATAGTATGTTACAAGAAGTAGAAAACATAAATAGCTTGACTTTGGGCTTTGATTTTGGGGAGTTTGGGCTAAAAAAACAAAAGGAGTGGGGCGTGAGCTTAGCAGACAGACAATGATGCTAATTGCACATTTTTAAGCTTTCTTTCACTTTTTAAGCTTAGCAGACAGTAAAATCATAAACAAAGTCTCCATCTTAAGAATTGCAATAGATAAGTTCATATTATATTCCATTTCTTCAAATTTTCATCTTTATCTTCTAGAATCTATTTGCATCACTAAGTTTTTGCAGGGAAGTAGTGAAATTTTGGGTTGAAACTTGATTTTGAGATTTTTAATTTAAATGATTTTCATCTTTAAGGTGACCAAGGAGTTTAATGAGTGTTCTTGACTTTTCCACTTCAATGTCTTCAATCTTCAGTTTTGTAGTCTATAAGAAAAACTAAGATAAAGGATAAATAATTTTGTTCTAAGATTTACTTGAGGTATATAAATGAGTTGTGGATTAATGTCAAATCCTTACTAGTGTAGAATTTGGGTAAATTTTGAATTTTTGGTTAATTATTATGGGTTGATAGATATGTTGAGATATTTCTTTATAAGTGATTTCATTAATAGATATCTTATTATTTTATAAGTTTGAATGTATCAAGCTTGTTATACATATGTGCCAGAATTATAACTTTGATAACAAGTTTGAAAGTTATTTTATTGTAATGAATTGTTAAATGAAATACAATCTTTTAATAATTGTTTTGATACAAGTTTTAAGTTAAGTGAGGTATTGCATAGGATATAGTTTAATTTTGAGTAATACAACTTTAAGGTTACATGTGAACTTAATATTGCCTTAACTTTGTTAGATTGTGGTTTTTTTTTTTTTTTTTTAATTTTTTTTTTATTTTTTATTTTTTTTATTAATTTTTTATTTTTTTAAAACAAAATTTTTATTTTTTATTAAATATATATTAATTTTATTTAAAATATTATTTT
>Ga0099822_1001642_pt1 | contig 26572 bp, 8 predicted proteins | sample CowpeawhiteBW_FD_76839 | JGI IMG/M metagenome (GOLD analysis project Ga0099822, IMG submission 76839) | Root nodule microbial communities of legume samples collected from California USA - Cow pea white BW | ecosystem: Host-associated > Plants > Roots > Nodule | place: USA: California | collected... | reverse complement strand
CCTCAGCGGTAGAGAGAGCAAGACCTAACTGAAGTTCCATGTGTGCACGTGGTATAACCAAAGTTATTGAGATTATTATTAGACCTTTGAGACTTGCAATAAGTATATATATATATATATATATATATATATGTGTGTGTGTGTGTGTGTGAGTGTGTTCTTGTGTGCATGTGTGAGTGAGGCATAAGAATGAAAAGGACACTGTCTTATGAAAGAAGGATAGTTAAAGACAACATGGAAACTGGGTCGGCTAAAAGTGAAGCAGCATCATAAGCTAGTTGAGGAATGAGAGCAGCAACGTGCCACAACCACTTTACCCGCTTTCTTTTAGTTGTCTCAATTTTCCTACATGTGTCCCCACCTACATATATATTCTCTCTCTAGAATTTTTCTTTTTTTCATTGCTTTGGTTAATTTATTATATACTTAGTATAATAATCATGTATTAATGTTTTAGGAAACTATCGCATTCATTAACACCATAATTGGGTGAAGATGATCATTCTGAAAAGACTACAGATTAGGTTCATCAACTGGGGAAGAATCTAATCTTGGAAACACGATGTGTTGATATCCATTTCAAGATAAATGAGACACAGACAGATAAGCAGAAAGAATGCATATATAACATAATATAATGTTACGTTATTTATCAAAACGGAACAACTTGTATTTGTTTAAGATACGATTGGTTTTCTTTTTCGTTTTCTAGTGGAATCTCTTTATGACCTAACATCGTGTGTCAATTTTTTTGTCGCCCCCCTCTGATTCTGATTAATCATGTTGAACTTGTATCAAACTCTTGAGCAAAAATGTTTAAAAAGAAGAAAGAAAGTAGCAGTTCATGCACCTGTTGATATTGTTTGCTAATATGTCCAATGTGTAGGTTGATGTCCGTCAAACGTATCATGATTTTAGAGGAACTCAGAACTTCCCTATTTCCACTGATGCACACATACGCTTCACCTTGGTTGATTATTTGATGATATATAATAATAAAATTTTCAATTAATGGGTTGATTAATAATTAATTAATCCCGTAGCAACCTGGTACCATGTTAGTGTTGTAAACAATAGTTTGTTTCTGATTATGTTTGAAGTAATGGGTGGAGAAAGGTATGTAGCATGGTCCATGGACGAAAACGAAAATGGTAGTGTAGGGCTATGAATAGAGGAAAATGGGGTGCTGGTCCAGGTATAGAGGTATTGACTAAAGTGTTGCAGGAGCAGTGGAAGAGGTTGTATCTGGTTGTGGTGCGGTGAAGGATGCAAAGTAGAAGAATCCTAGGACCCCAAAAATATGAAAGGTCTGAGTCCTTGTTTGCCCTTTACCTGGCATTGATTACTGCTCCCACTCTCTACAACTCACCACATCCAACACTTGGGTAACCATCACTCTTCACAACTCCCACCTTTGTCTCTCCTTAATGCTACTTTTCAGGATCATATCATTAATTCCTAAACATATAATCTGTTGGGTTTTTTTATCAAATTACCCGAAATACAATACGAATCAAATATGAATTTAACCTATGTATAAGATATTGACAGCAATTTTAATCTAAAAATCTTAAAATAATAAATTTATAGATATTGTTTGCCCTTATAGATTTAGACGATTTAGACTTTTGTTCTTGGAAACTTTCAACATAAGCTTCTTTGTCCTCCGATCAAGATTTGAAAAAAAAAAAAACTCTTATATAATTTATAAGAATTAATTAATGATAATTGTTTAATATTGTTATTTTCTACTTTAAACAACACTTTTTGTAATAAAGGTTAACGAAACATGGTGTGAGATGTAAAAAAATTAAATATCAAACTATTTATCAACCAGAGGACACTCTCATATTTGTTGTGTATTTATGATGTAAATTTTATTATATATGTAATTTTTTGAATTCTTGAAAGAAAAATTATAATTTTTCTTTTTTCATTTTCGATCTTTTTAAAGCAGTATATGAAAGCATTTCTATTTTTATGAATAATCTTTTCGTAAAGTTTCCATTGGAGTGTGTCATATATGGGTGCAGTTAAACTCTTTAAGGGGAAAACGAGATAGATATAAAGTCAATAAAAATTACACAAACTTTAGAAGGATATTTATATTGTTTATATGCTAGTTTTTATCTATATTTATCACATAACATTTTTACGAACGGTGAAATAAAAAAGAATATACTCGTAATGAAATACTAGTAACTAGTTTTATACTAAAAAACTTAATCATGAATTGAATATAAAATAAAAAATTGAATAAGTTCATTTAAAATATTCAAAATCTATTTTACCTTGTATTTTTATTTTATTTTTTCATTTTAAAGAAAAAAATGTAAAACTAGTGCATTTTGTTAAAATTTATTTGTATATAATAACTTGTCAACTTAATTACTGCTGAATTCTACCATTTGATTATTGATCCATAAACATCTTTATCTTATCTCTAGATTTTTAACATTTCTAATTTAACTTTATTTTAGAGTATTTTTAATGTAACTCCACTTCCAAAATTCTTTAAAAATTTACGCTTATCATTTAACTTCGTATTTTAAATAATTCTAACTCAATTTTGTATATAAGACATTTTTTGTTCAATTCCAGATATTAAAGAGCATGAACTCACCCACCTTTTGAACATATTTACATTTTTAGAAGTTTTACTAACTTCATTTTTCTATTTTTAATTATCACAATTCGATTAGTGAGTTATATATTTTGAAGCTTTTATCACATGTTCAGGTTTTTGAATTTTATTTAGTTTCACGAACGGATTAGATCAAATTCGACAGAAATTGATTGCATTAAAATGATTTTTTTTATTATCTAGATAAAATTACAAGCTATTCTTGATAGTTGGAATAAAGTTTGGAAATATAAAATTTACTTTAACTTGAGTAGCAATGTGAACCGATCATGGATTCGGTGTCCCTCTCGAATCTTGATGGCGAAAAGATTCTGTTCTAAAGTTTATTCGATGGCCCACTTCAAGGAAACGATATGCATCAACACATTATCACTATGTTTTTCAGAGTTCCCAAACCAATTTTTATTTGTGCCTAACTTTGTCTTCGATTAAAGGACAACATAAACTTTCGTCTTATGCATTAGAACCACTTTCTGTTCGCTTAATTAAGATAACCTCGTAACTCGTTCACTCCTAATAATTCAATTTTCTCAATTATCTTTAGTTTGAATAACTTTAATTATATTAGTTATTAATCTCTTCCATTATGTTTAGTGCTCAAACTCATTTTGTGTGAGTTGCATATGCATATATGCCTTCAACTGCTGAAGTAGACAAATAGATTTTAAGAAATTGAATTAATTGATAATGTGAAAGCACAATAGCCAAAGCGTGCATTGAACTCCTTGTTGATTGTTGTGAGGAACAAACATTGAGTATGGTAATGTTAAATCAAACTCTTTATTGCAAACCATAATTATTATGTGTGCAAATCATGATTATCTGCTTTGATTTATCGTAGCAATCCAGAACAACTTTCTTTCTAGAGGAAACAAAGTGAAGACATTTCTGATTTTCTTTTACGTGTTGTCCAACTGAACTGCTACAAAATCTGCGTTCTTTCTGGAGCTCTTTTAATATTGCTGCTCAAAGTTGAGAGGAAGCATAGGAGTCCTTAGGTAGTAAGACAACTTTTAAATGTTAAAGGCGCAAAATTATATATATATATATATATATATATATATATATATATATATATATATTTAATAACAAAAATAAAAAATGTACTTTTATTATTATAGACTATATACACACATGTGTTGTCATGTCGCACTTATGTGTACGCATTTTTTAAATATACGTAATATTATATTAGTATGTAATAATAATGTAATGTTATTAAGTTAATATATAAAACAAAATTATATTTATTAAAAATAAAGTGAAATATATTAGAAAAGACGAGAGAATAACCGTTGATAAATAGAGAAAAAAAGTAAAAATAACAGTCAATTCTAAAAAGTTTAATAAATAATTATATTTTAAAAGGTAAAATTGATTTTTTAAAATATGGATACAAAAGAAGGAATCTCTTTATATATTATTTTTATAATTATAGAAAATTTTTATTTATTTTATAAGTAATTTTTATTATGAATAGTTACTTTAATTAATAGTTAAATAAGATGAAAACGAATTTATTTAAAAAGTAAATTTTGCAAAATAGTTATTTTAATTTTTAAATTACTTATTTAAAGAGTAAAAGTGAAAAGGTAAGTAAAGTAGATCTTTCTATATAATAATATAGATTTAACGAAAGTGTAAATGTATAAATATGATTATTTTTTATTTATTATGTCCTATAAAACTACTTATTTCTTATAGTTAGTCTAATAAACATAAGATATAACAGCTATAATTCAACTAATATGTATTTTTTATTAGTATAATAAATTGTATTGGTAACTTTTAAAGGTTAACTTTTATGTACAGTTTAACTAATTTCTTTAAAGGTTAACTCAACTTTTTTTTCCAAAATTTTAAAATGGTTTTCATTTTTACAGAATGTTTAAAATGGTCATCATTTTCGCAATTCATGTTTTATTTGGTCATTTTCTGTAACGTCGTTTAAATCATTAACGGAGCATTGTACAGGTTGCACGGTTGTATCAGGGTGTGTTACGTGTACTGTACAAGTGGCTAATTAAAGTTCATTTTTTCAATTTAGAGTAAATTTTGCAATTAGAAAATTTTCTTCATATTCGTCTTTCTTGAGCTCGGATGTGTAGAGGAAGCAGCTAATACTTGACATTTCATCATTGGGTTGCAGTTGCGCTCTTCATTTCAATCTTCCAGTAAATCATCATCAACGAGGTAAGTGGGTTTAGGATTTTCTGGGTTGTGTTTGCTCGTGAGTTATGGTTTTCGTAATACTATTTTGGGGTTTATTTGTCTTTCGATTGTTGTGATGTTCTGCACTAGATGCCCAAACTTCTGAGAATGCACCAACTGCTGAATGCACCAACCGCTGGAACTCAAACAACTCAACTACCAAGGAATGAAGTGGAGATTCAAGCAGCACCACTACCTACACCAGAAGAACCATCTCAGCAGTTTATGATGAAAGTACATATTAGGAGGAAGTCATGATAGCATTACTGCATTTTGACTTTCTTTAAACTTCGTTCAATCTCACTTTTGTCAAACATTGATGTAGTGCATTTTGACAATGATGAATTAACGTTATGAATTTAACTTCTTCCAAACTTAGATCTTAGATTAATTTAATTTTTCCCAAGCTTAGATCAATATCACTTACTTCAATGCTCAGATGAAGATGTCATTTTGAACATGTTAGGACTAATATCAACATAATCAAACTATTTAATTTCTTCATTTAACAATAGTACAAAATAGATTGGACTCTACAAGATTACACACAATAACAATACGAATAATACAATAACAACACAAGTGAACCATATTACTAATTACAGTCTCTTCTCAGCAACCTTCAATGACTTCTCTAAATCATTAATTTGTCTCATTTGTGTCATCATGATGACATCCTTTTCATCGACACTACCATTTGAAAAAGTTGCAGCCTACATTATTGGAGCCACCACTTTATAAATCAATAAACCAAAAATTAAAACCAATTTATTATTAACAGAAAAATAAAAATACATTGTACCCAACATTTTCTACCAATATTCTTTGGAGTTCTTGTCATCCTCAAAGTTGTCATCTCTCTGCAGCTACAACTCGAGGTTAATCCATCTCTCGTTGAACCACCAAAAGTGCACGAAGATTGAGACCGTAACATACCTATATAATGGGATTGCAAGAAGAAGAAGATTGCAGCAACACTAATTGGGAATGAAGGAACAAGATTGTTAAAACTCACAAACTGCTCAAACATTCCTTACCAAAATCCTAGCTCAATTATTTATCCCCAAATATCTAATTACTCCACTTGTACAGTACACGTAACACACCCTAATACAAACCGTGCCACCTGTACAATGCTCATTAATGCTTTAAACAGCGTTACAGAAAAAGACCAAATAAAACACGAATAACGAAAATGAGGACCATTTAAAACATTCGATACAAATGATGACCATTTTAAATATTCTGTCAAAATGAAGATTATCCACAACAAACACTATGAAAATGATGACCAAAAATGTATTTAAGCGTGTAATTTTTTAGTCTAGAAAGTTATATATATATATATATATATATATATATATATATATATATATATATATATAAAATTATCAGTACACCTATATTTATTAATTTTTCATACAAAAGATATTATACGTGTTAACCGATATTTTTTAAGAAACTAATACTCTTTCTCGATTAATAGTTACGATGTGATATTAGTGTAAAATATATTTAATTTAATTTAAGGATAAAAATATTTAAAAGAGAGTGGATATTCCATTTTAGATTATTTTTCAACATGTTTTTTCCTCTAGTTTTCTCTTCATCTCACAATTCCCTCTTCTTTCTTATTGTTCTCCCTAACGTGAGAAGTTTATAACATATTGTGGTAAGAAATAATTCTCATCTCCCTTTTACCAATCAGTAATTTGAATCTGAATCGGAGAAGAGAGAGACGCCTGCGGGTTTCGGCAACGGCAGATAAGAAGTGGAGGAACCGAGTTAAGTTCCGAATCGCGAAACTCAGATATCGAGGTTTGAGAATTGCGGAATGTCTCTGAAACCGTCGTACTCGGCGGAGAATCTGATGCTTCCGGTATCGGATCCTCCCAACGAAGAAGACAGAGAGAGGCTTTTGAAGAGCGATAGTAAGACCTTCCGAGGACGAAGGATTTACGCTGCCATCTCTTACATGTCATGTGCAGGTTCAGCTCACTCTTATTATTCAGTTTTTGGTGCATTTTGTGTTCTTTTAATTCTCCAATTATTTAACTAATCGCAAAAATTAACACCACATTTCATTCTCCGCGTGTTTTTAGATTTTGATTAATTACTTGCTAATCTCAGTTTTTTGTTGCCTTGTAGTGCTCTTGATACTGTTCAATAAAGCTGTTCTTTCCTCTTATGGCTTCCCGTCTTCGAGTATCGTCACGCTTCTTCAGGTTGTTCTACATTTTCATTTTCATTATTATTATTTGCATTAAAATTATAGTTCTTTCCACTCTGAACAATAGGAAATTATGAACTGGACTAGAATGTCGGGGGAGGAAAATGTCTGGGACTCCTTTGTTTGCCAAAGGTTAAAATCAAATGGTTAGAATTGGACTATGATCAGGCTCATGATATTCTTGATGTAAGGGTAAATCACCTGTTTGGAAAGAAAGTCCTTGGAACTGCATTCAATCAGTCAATCTCTTTTACATGCAACATGTGATTTGAAGTGATAACGTTAATGTATGTTTTAAGAACTTAGAGGAAAGATTAACAGTTTTAAGGATTTTTTTGGTTTTTCCTCATCTTGTCACTACAAGAATGCTTGGCTGATTATACTCCTGTTACAGTCCTTAGTTTCTCAGTGATTGAGAATCAATCTATGAGACATGTAAATAAGGTTAAACTTTCACCTTGATGCCACTTTCCATGATTAAGGGATATAATTTATGTCAAAATTCTTTGGAGAACCAAAATGATGACTCATGTAGCTTCAGGGTATGTTTGGGGAAAAGGGAAGAGGGGACAAATTTAGAATTTAATTTGAATGCACAAATGATGCAAAGGTTTTTACACCATATTAAAATCACAAATTATCGTGCGTTGACTTCCAGTCGCAAATTTTAATCGCTATAATCCAATCATAAGTTGCCATGAAAGATTAGTTTGTAACTTTTTTAATAACTACTTAAAAAGTCATATTTATGATTATTCTTGATTGTTTGCAGTATTTAATTTTTTGCCACTGCATGAAAATTAAACTAATTTATGAAGAGATAGTATATGCATTGAGTGTAAAGAATTCTTTCACTATCATCTATTCATGGACAGTCATGAATAATAATTTGTTAAATTTTACAATAACTACCTTAGAGATCATATGATGATTTCTAATCTATTGACACCACATAGTAATTAAACTCTAAATATATACTAATTTATCATTTTATTTCTTTAGTCTTAAAAATTTATAAAACTAGAGAATGCTTTTTCGAAAACAAAAATTTCTCCTCCTTCAGATTTAGGAGATTAAAATGGAGGTTTAATCTATAAATTGACTGTGCTACAGTAAGCTTGCATTTTCATTTTATTTATTGACTCTCACTATTTTTCCCAGTTTGCTACTGTGCCATGCCATATCTTCCTCCGATTTGCTCTATCCATGCTTTTGAGCTTCTTTCTCAACTGAAACTTAGGTTTCTAGCAATCAAACAAAATCCCTACAGTAGTTGAAGTTCTTAAATTAAGGTTTATACAAGTTAGTTAAAGAAATAATGCAAAAGTTACATTTCACACTTGATATTGAAATGGTATATTAAATGTCAAATGTGTACGAAAGTGTGTGGTTTCTATACCTTGGTTGACCACTTTGGCCCTGCAACTTGAATACAAATCAAATCATCCTGGATCTTCATTAGACCTTTTTCACACTTTTAAACATAATTCTACGCTTCTTACCACTGCAGATGGTATGTTCATGTTGTTTTCTTTATGTATTGAGGCGCTGGAGGATGATTTCTCTCATAGCAGGCGAATCAGTTATTACAGCAGATAACTCGAAGAAGTTTGTGCCACTGAGGACTTTGAAGCACACTCTTCCTCTAGCAGGAGCATATTTACTTTACATGGTATGCCCTTCCTTTTATTTGTAGGAAAAATTTTCGATTGTAATTTGTTCTGTTTTTTTATTTTTTCATCCACTTCTGTTCAAAAGTTAGTCACTATGGAGTCTGTTCGTGGAGTAAATGTTCCAATGTACACCACCCTTAGGAGGACCACAGTGGTATTTACAATGCTTGTAGAATATATGCTGATGGGGCATAGGTACACATCTTCTGTCGCTTTCAGGTAGATTACTTTTTTTCAATTGCATGATATGACATACAGAATTACAGATCCATATTGTGCTCAAATAAATTTTTGATTATTTAATGCATGTGAAATTTTGGTGACGTATGTGAAATGTATAATTTAGGTAGAGTGGAAAATGTTCCACAGTCCTAGAAATACAATAAACCATTCATGTATCTTCTCCTAATAGCTTATCTTAACATAGAATTGGACACTATACGACCAAGTGGTTAGTGGTTAGGCTCGTGCACTGTGCATTGTTGATACTTAAGCCCAGTGGCCTTTTGCAAGAAAGGGCATTGGGAGACTAATTTAGTGACAAAATATTTTTAGGACTAAAGCAGTGAAAAAAGAATCTGAAGGATTAATTTGGTGGCTAAAACTTTTTAGGAACTGATGTTTTGTAATGACTGGTGTTTCTTTGGATGACCAAACTGAGTGAGTGTTTGCTCAAAAGAAAAACTAATGGTTATCTGTTTATTTATATATTTGTCTCCCTTTTGTCCATTATAACTCAATGAAGTTAAAGTTGAAAATTGTTCTTTGATTGAGCATCTCCCTGATTCCTTCATTTAACTGAAATTTGTAAGGTTGTTATCAGTGTTGGCTTGATTGTCTTCGGTGCATTTATTGCGGGAGCACGGGATTTCTCCTTTGATACCTATGGCTATGCCCTTGTTTTCCTGTCAAACATCACCACAGCTATATATCTTGCAATGATAGCCCGTGTTGGTCGTATTCCTATCCTATCTCTCGTTCAGAAACTGGAAGTTCTATACCCTTTGTCTTAGTTGGACTGCTGTTTCTTATTTGCTTTGCATTGTGTCTTTTTTTCAGGAAAAACTAGTGGCCTTAATAGCTTTGGCCTTATGTGGTGCAATGGTAAGCTGATCGATTGTACAAAATGTCCTATCAAACTTTTCTTTTCGGTGGTAAAAGCAATTTTGCTTCTAACATCTCTGTGATTTGAAATATTTTTTTCTTTGGTGATATAGGTATCATATGTGGGCCCTTTTTGTTTATTTGGACATTAGTACAGGGTGACTTGAAGATGACACTCAACTTTCCATACCTTTTTTCACCTGGTTTTATTGTATGTTACGGTTGGGCTTTCTCCATTTACTAATTAGCAGTATTGATCCTTACTTGCCAAAATATAATTTTTTCTATCCTTCAAAGTTGTCTAGAATTAATCATATAATCAAATTTCTTCTTCCCTCTTCTGCACTTTGCTAGCTTGGGCTATTTTCTGTCTCATTTTGTTGGAAAGAGGGTTATATGCTTATGCAGTAAAGTACACTTGAAAAAGTGCAAACAGGCCTAGTGTGATTTCTATCATGTGTTCCACATAGCTATTCTGTTGACAATTTGATGGTATTTTGTAGCAATCTGCTGAGCATTTTGGCTCATTTTAACTGCGTGGCCAAAGTTTTTTTTTTTTTTCATCAATTTAAATGTCCATAACGTTAGTTCATAGAGAAACAACTGCCAAATGGGTTATAGCAATCTGGTTCAAGTTTTAAAATCCAGGTTCGTCTTAATATTTATATTTTGACAAGCTGTAGTTTTTATGTGTTTTGGGGTGCAGGTTGTTTTGTTTTTTTCCTGCATACTTGCTTTCTTCCTGAATTACAGTATTTTTCTGAACACAACTCTCAATTCAGCTCTGGCTCAGACAATATGTGGTAATCTGAAGGTTTGTTCACTCGTTAGCTGTGTTGCCATAAATGTGTTTTGTATTGTTCCAGATTGGCACTGATAATGTATAAGCGTTCTATTTTATGGTGTCATCATAGTACCTAATTACTGCATTGACTTTTGCAAGGACCAAGTAGGTGGAGTGAATATTTTCTGGTAAATTATAAATTTGACAATTATTAGGGTAGAAACAGAGGTGCGGTGGTGCACTTGCCTATTAAAACTTGGAAACTGGGGAAATCTACTAGTACTTTTTGGTGTGGAGTGAGAGAGAGAGAGAGGGAGCAAGTATAAGGAACTATTAATTGCTTATGACATTGGTTCGTGTTAAGAGGATAGGGTGCACTTGGTTGTGAGGCAATTCGAACTGTACTCTCTGAATAGTGAGGGGTATTTAAATATGAATTTGGCTCTCGTATTCGTCAGAGAGGATAAATTGTAATGATAAATGTACATTAAACAATTGATGAAAAAGAAGACTTCACATTTTAGTGCAGAATAGTTGTTTCTGATTGATGGGTCATAGTAATGATCTTTGATTGACATAGGGAAACCCTTAATTAAGACTTAGTGCTAGAGTAGGATTTTATCTTTGGTTCCTCCCTTTTTATTGAATCAAAATATGCCACTTCTCAACACAATATTGTGCTTTGTTTCTTATTTTAGAATACACCAAAGATAGGATATGTTTACCTGACGCGGCCTACTTAAAACTTACTACAATATCTTCATTTTAATTGGATTAAGGTATATATTGTGGTGTAAACTCATTTCTACAGTCCTTCTTACATTCATTTTAGATTATTGCCATAGTTGAGGATTGTATTTGATTTTTATGCACGGACTCTAAATATTCTGAATAAATAAATGTCCAGGATCTATTCACTATTAGCTTTGGCTGGATAATTTTTGGTGGGCTACCATTTGATTTTGTGAGTATTCTTGTCCCGACTGATTTTTTATCATTTGAGGTATTTTTCTTGTTGATATGCCTTTTTGTTGCAGTGGAATGTATTGGGACAACTTCTGGGTTTTGTGGGCTCTGGTTTATTTGCCTACAATAAGCTCATCGGCAAATAACTCCCTCAAGTTTGTGCAGTTGATGTATTCATGGGTTAGGAACTACCATTTGCATCTGTTATCTGACCTTCACTACATCCCTTTACAAGGAGAACCTTTAGAAGGAGAAATATCTGAATTGATTCTACAGTACTCTAATCTAATTTATAGGGAGATTTTGTTGTCAAAATTGATATCAATACATATCTCATGGCCTTAGTACATTCTACCTGCCTTTGATCCAGCGATGAGTTCACCTACATGGAGGGAATTTTTTTGAGTTTACATGTATTTATTCATTTTTTTTGGGTGGTTGAAGAAGTCAGGATCAGAGAAGGGACAGTAAGCTTAACAGTTTTTGAGGTTCGAATGTAGGATATAGATATCCATTTCTGGACTTCACATGTATCTGTTCGTTATACTTTTGGGAAAGTAAGCTAAACGAGAGTCAATTATAAGATCATATTTATATCCCAAACAGAACTTATGCTGCTTCTCTTTGGTCTCTCGATTTTTTGCCCCATGTATCTCATTTTTATTTTATCGAATAAAATAATAACTACCGAAAAAATTGCTTACTTACCGAAATAGCTGAAATGTCTGCAATTGTATTATACCAATTCAATTTTATTTGAATAATTAAAAGCCAAAGGTCAAATATAAATAGTTTAAATGGTTTAATTTTAAATTTCACAAAGATAATAATTTTAAATTATTGTTGCTTTCTTTATCTGACATCTAAGTATTTTTTACTGTTTTTTACTCCTCTAAAATTATATATTTAAAATTGCAAATGTCGTTAAAATTAACTTTTTAAATTTGTTTTTAATTTTTTATATACAGTGGAAATTAAATTGCCCTGTCCAAATTAAGAAATTTAAATTAAAAAGGTTTGAATTGATTCATACAAACAAAAATTAAAACAATACTAATTACAAGCATCACCAAATACTCAAAATTTTGAAATTTCTCACTCGATCCAACTTAAAAATTGTATTTAGCATGGTTTATGATTGATTAACATTCTCATCAATTACAGGTAACATGATGTGGTAAAAAGAAAAAATAAAAGAGAATAAATGTGTAATAAGTGTAAACAAAATTAAGGTCTATGTGTATCATTGTTTTTTTTATGTAATATTCTCTTTTTAACTCACTAACCAATCCTTTAAACTAAGCTAGTCCTTTTCAATTCTAAGATTATGGAGCACAAAAATACATTCATTTATCCAATATTTTTTTACTGAATAACATATTATATATTTATTTATCCAATACATATATATATATATATATATACATGTATTATGTATATATTATAAACAAATAACAATAATTGTAATAATGTCATTGAGACACAAACAGAGATAAATGTCTTGATGTTGTTAAAATTGACTTTTACTTTATTTCTTAATTTCTCAACTTGATTTTATAAAATTTAATCATGTCTATAGCATGTGTTTATTTCTCTTCCCTGATAAGTAAAAGAGAAGGAAGAGCAGGGGGCGCGAAATAACGGTTACAGAAGTTTGGGCGGAACGTAACCGTCATCAATGTCTGCAGAAGCCACTCTGCGACAACCGTTCTCCGCCGATCGGTGTCAGTCACTGAGGAACGCTGGCTCGATTTCCACGTTAATTATTCGTTTGGTTCAGATTTACAATCTCCCTCTGGTTCCTACAAACACCATGGATTAATGAATCACAATCCAGCCTTCGTGATGAATGTGGGTGAGGGAAGCATAATGATTCTTTCCAACGGAAGCTATCAACGATCCTCCAGCATGACCAACAAAGACGACACATTTTACTACAAGCCTCCTTCCGAAACGCTCAACCTCTCCATAATCAAATTGGACGCCTCTTCCTTCCGTAATTCGATTCTCTTTCTCCTATTTTTGGAACTCTTCTCAATTTTTTTTTCTCTCGTTTTATTTTCGTCAAACGTTCCTGGACATTGAATTCATGCACGATTCTGTTTGCAGGTATTGAAGTCGCAAATGAAGCAACTGTTGCAAAACTCAAGCAGGCTGTGGAGGAGATTTTCGCTCATGTGCCTCTGAAGGGCGCGGGGAAAATATTGTGGTGTGTATTAATTGATTAATTTAATAAATATCTTACGTATGTTTCTAAATGTGTAATTTCGCTAATTTAGTTTTGTAAATTCTATGCGTTTTGATTATAGGTAAAACAGGGGAGTTTTGTTAGTTTTTTTTTTTTTTTTAATTCTGGGGTTTTTTTTTACTTATTTTTTTTTTTTTTTTATTTTGTTGCTTGTTTTTTTTTTTTATTTTTTTTTTTTTTTTTAATTCTGGAGTTTCTATTTACTTAATTTGTTTATCATCATAATATGTTGCCTGGTTTTTTATTTGAATTATTATTTATTTGTTTATGTAGGCCACTTGTTTGGCGGCAATTCTGCTTATCCTATCAAGGACATAAATTACTTACAGAGACGGATTACCTTCGAGATTATGGCATCAAGGATGGTGACCAGGTTTGTGTCAGATTTATTGAAGAGCCAGTTTCATCCTTGTAGGCCTTCACAGAGACTATGATTATATTTTTCGTGTGACTTTGACGTGAAAATAATACATTCTACCCAAGATCTGAAAATGGAGTCTAAACTTTGTTTTTACTGTACTATAGTTTCTTTCTTATGATGTGTTGTGCTTAGGATGTAGAACTTAGAAGCCTGTGGCGCTCATGACCCTTGACTCATGTTTGTTTTGGTCTTTGCAGCTTCATTTCGTGCGCCATATATCTGACACTGGCAGTTACCAGAGTAAGCAGTCAAAGAAACGAGATTTCAATTTGAAAAATAAACACAGGAGGTATGCAGTTTTCAATATAACCATACAAAACATTCTGTTTCATCTTGCTTGTGATGAAATTTGGCTTTTGTACTGGCGTTGTAGAAAATCAGCTCTATCAGGCTATGAGCTATCTACCCTAGAACTTTGTCTCATTTCTAATTAAACTGTGTTGATGCATTGTGGTGCCTTCCAAATGAAATTCACGAAATAATACACGATCCGTTTTAATTTAACCTTTTCAGTTACATGTCAAATATTGACATAAGTAGATGCTGCAGACTTGTACAGTGTGTTTCTTTATTAAAGATATAAAATTTAAAATCATAGAATACACCATAGTTAGAGAGGTCTTAAATATGTGATATGCCTCGAAGATTACCATTATGATTATTTTATTAGAACTTAAAATGAATTTCTTTGAAACGGTGTGGAACCACTAAGATGGGAAATTTGGAAATTTGTCTTGTTGAATTTCATGCACGTTGCTATAATGTTCTCAAACAAGTCCTTACACTACTTGGATGATATCAATGGAGGTGCAGGTCATCTCATCAACTGAATATATATCAACGGGCAGAACTTAACGATGACGAAGACGACATTGGTTTGAATGGTATAGTCATAGAGAAGGGGAATATCCAGAAGTACAAGGCCGAACAAATTCGAGGAGGAAAGAGCTGGTTATCTAGTTTTTTGGGAAGACTGTTCTCAAACAGCCGTCTGCCAGTTGTGAGAAGACAAGGAACTGAGGGTAGGATTTGCTGCTCAATGATAGCCAGATTTATTGTGGGCAGTTTTACAAAAACTAGAAGAGTTCTACGCTATTGGAGGAGGCAGCATTACTCTCGGAGACCCACATGGAGAGAATTTTGATGAAGTTTGCACTTTAATCATTTTAACCTCTTGTCTTTATACCCCTGTAAAGAATTTTTCAACAGTACTTGCTTTGGTTAGTTTATTGTCTTCAGCGATAGAGACAATAATAACAGGACGAAACACAGGCTCGTACCATATTGCGATTGGACTCTCACTGTACAGAACGATGTGCCTTGGGAATTGTAGTAGAACTCACAATGCTAAAGTCTATCAGCCACGGCAAACCTTTAGATTACTTAGTTGCTGCAGTTGGGGTCAAAGCCTACCTACAATGAAACGGTTTTTCAGTTGCTTTAATGTAACTAAGGGTAAGGATTTCCTACCAACTTGTGGTAAGGTAGAAAGTCATTAAAATTGTTGGTTTGTTTAACTCAATTGCAGCTGATTTTGACCGTGACATTCTTGTGCACTTAATGCTACGGCATTTTCGTTTTAACTATTCAGTCCACATTCTTGTCTTACTTGCAAGTAAGCTACCCCGAATCTGTGTATTTGGGCCTAGGGAGAATTAAGTGGATAGGTGTTAGTTGGGTAGACAATAAATGGGCCAAGGCCTGATCCATTTAGATGTGGAACATTCCAACTTGATTGAGTGTCCAGCTTCCAGACTCCATTAGCCAGCCACTGCCATACAACCTCATGAATTTGTGTGGCGAAGAATTTAGATAGCCCTCCTCTCAAATCCTCTTCTTCTCTACAATCCAATCCTCAGACTGAGCTGAGACACACATCCTAATCCCAAAGCATTAGCCATGGCAAACATGATTATGGCTTCCACCAAACCTTTGGTTCCAATCTACGCTAATTCTCGTTCTCCCACAGCCAAACTTCCCATTCTCCAATTATCACTCCCCAAAGTCCCAACCCTTAAACTGAAACTCCCAGTTTCAAAGCCCCAAATGCTATCCCTCCTGGGCGGAATAGCACCACTGATTTTGGCTCAGCCCTCCCTCGCAAGCGAAATAGAGAAAGCTGCACTATTCGACTTCAACCTGACCCTGCCCATTATAATGGTGGAATTTCTGTTTCTGATGGTTGCGCTGGACAAAATATGGTTCACCCCACTTGGGAAATTCATGGACGAGAGGGACGCGATGATCAGGGAGAAGCTAAACAGCGTGAAGGACACGTCGTCGGAGGTGAAGCAGCTGGAGGAGAAGGCGAATGCCGTGATGGCGGCTGCTCGGGCGGAGATAGCGGCGGCGCTGAACGCGATGAAGAAGGAGACGCAGGCTGAGGTGGAAGAAAAGATTGCGGAGGGAAGGAAGAAAGTGGAGGCTGAGCTGCAAGAGGCTCTGGCTAACTTGGAGAGGCAAAAGGAAGAAACCATCAAGTCCCTTGATTCCCAGATTGCAGATCTTAGCGAGGAGATTGTTAAAAAGGTTCTTCCCGTTGCTTAAATATATGTATGTAATTTTCATTTCAATCCCCCACCCCCACCAAAGAAGAATTCATAGTTTCTACCTTTTCTCCTTTGGATGTGCCTCTTGTTTAATCGCTACACTGGTCAATGTAAAATCCGATATTCACGTTTGAATTACCAACCTCCCCGAGCCGTGCTTGGTTCTAAATAGGTTGCAATTTTTGACAATTTTTTATATTTTGAAAAAATGCACCCGTAATTGCGCTTGCAGTGAGTTAAAAAATCTTTATATTGCAGCTGCATTTGTGGTTGGGAATCATGCAGCTATGTGCATCCCTTGTCGTTGTATGTCAAAATTTTTTGGGCAAGGAAACAGTAACAAGTTTTCAGGATCGATCTTTGCCTAGACATTGAGTTATAATTTTGTTTTGGGAATGTGTTGGTGCTTTTGGTTTATGACGAAGAATGGAAGCTGTGACATGTGTGTTTCTGAAAGGCTGCTGGAGATTCTGCAGAACCTTTGATTAGTGTACATTGAAGGAAAATGAATTTATGGATAGAATCTAAGTGGGTCGTTAGGAAGTATCATGTGGATTCGTTTGGTTAATTTGATTGTTTCCTAACAAAGCATTACTAATATTAAAAATCAATGTGGCCTAAAGGATTGCTTAATCCATGCGACCCCCAGAGTGCAGTGAAAAGCATTTGGCTTGATTTTCTCATCAAAGGTCAGGTTAAGCGATGCCTATGCCAACGGAAATTAAACAGAATAACAGGATACTCCTTAAAAGAACAAGGAAATATGGTTAATTAATGCTCTCCTTAAAACCAGTCGCTGCTGCAATTTTTATGTATTTACGTTTTCAATAGGTTACTGAGAAGATTCAAATCCCATGAAGTTTAATATGATATCTTAGAACCACAGCCAGTCATTGCCAGAAAAAGGAACGTATTCAAAATTTTCAAACCTTATTTCCAAATGGATATCTTCTTCGCTGCTGTGTGCTTGAGCTTCTCATAAGATTTCATTGTCAACTCGATTATATATAGAGAGAGAGAAATCATTACATCCATGGATGTCAAATTTTTTAGTTAACTCCTACCGTTATAGATAAAAGTCTAACTGCTTTTTTTGGTACCATTCATCTATTGTATCCTATCCTTAATATATTATAAAATATTAAAATTAGTATATGTTAATATATTTTAAAGACATATTTGAGAGATAATATGAAAAAACTGAATGGAGAATTCAAATTTTCTAAATATAAACAAGTTAGCTCTATCAAATTCTTTTTTCAATAAATTGTTCTATATTCGTTAAAATGATGTAAGGTTACATAGACTCTCGAATCATCAAGAAATAAAAGAAATAACTTAAAATTAATTTATGTAAAGTTAAGTACACTCTCAAGTATTGAAATAAACCGATGTTCACATTGAGCCTACAGTGATCATCCTTTATCATGACAAAAATCATTTAAAAAAAAGTTTTCTATTTTTTACTCTTGTTGACTGTTGTATAATAATTTGGTTATTTATGTATTTTGATTCTCTATCTGATACTAATGAATTACTAAACTTTATTACTGTGCGTTGCTATTTTGTATCATTTTGAAATTGAAACTTTGAAGTATTATTCTATTAATAATATTTTGTAAAACCTATGTCACTATAATTTTTAATATTATTTTTTCTACGGTGTAAACTCATTTGTTTACAATTCCACTCCTACAATCAAGTTTATAGAAGTTTTACCATTTAGGAAAACTTTCAAGCTTGACAACCTTGATTGCATGATGAGAAAAATGGGAAAAAAATAAATTTAAAAATTTGATTCTTTTTTATATAAGTATTGATTGGTTGGGTTTCTCCTAGTTTATTAACCTTTTTGGACTTTGTTGATAATAATTCCTAATTCGCCTGCTGAACTGATTGAGCATGTGGATCAGCTTTGCAGTGTGGATGGGATGTCTCGGAATTGATCATTCAAACCCATACTTAGAAATCAATATTTTGTAAGAAAATAATGATATTTTAATTTATTATTTTTTATTTATTTTTAATTTATTATTTTAATTACGGTCACCATTAAATCATTATTCATATTATTAAAAAAAATTAAAATAAATAATCTAATGATAATTAAAATAATAAATAAAAAATGAATAAAAAAATAAATTAAAATATCATTATTTTCGATAGAAAGAAAAATAAAGAACTATAATCACTCTAAATTCTAGTGACCCATCTCCTATCTCCTGTTAAATCTCAACCCCTGTAATTGTTTAACTTAATTTGGATATAGCAACTTTACCTCACTTTCAAGCCCAATTTATGTGCATGAAATATCAACTTCCAACAAACTTTGGTAATTATTTATGCAACATGGAAAATAACTAGAACTAATAATATAATAAAGATTATTTATTTTTAAATAAAAATATAAGTTCAAAATTAATAAAAATTAAAATCACAACCACCATAGAGCATTCTCGTGGACAAAATAAAAATAAAAGTTATAAACAATATCATATAATATAATTAATTATAAACTTATTTCAATGATAAGTTTCTGCTGTGCTAAGATGTGATTTGGTGTTACTATTTTAATCCTTTATGCAATTTTTTATTTTTTTATTTTGTTGAGTGAAAGTTCCTTTACGCATAATGACACTAGGCTTTTGTGCTTCCACGCTTTATTAATACAATTTTCATATATCGTTACGTTTGCATGATGTGATCACTCTCTTTGTTAAAATATTCCATAAAATTATTGAAATATGAGAAACTGAGTAAAACCTCATAACCTATTTACACAAATTGAAACTCAAAAAATAACATAATACATCACAGGTTCTTGCAATGTCGGAGTCAAATATGAGTTAAAAGTGATATCATAATTTTTTTTATATGAATTTACTCATGATTTGTTTTGTATAGCTCCACTCAAATGAACACATCTTACATTCTAAAATATAATCATGACAATTACTTATTCCAACCTTTTTCTCAGTTTAAAGCAGTTTTCCAACTTTTTTTTTCCTTTTCTAGTTGTAGATACATATCACACGTACTCAATTTCTGTTTTCATAATAAAAAAACACTCTTGGTTGAAAATTATAATAAATATTAATTTTAACTTGATTATTAAAAACTATCGTATGGTTTATGAATGAAAATCAAACATATTACATGTCAATATAATACCAATTTTTTTTTTAGACTTAAATACCTTTTTGTCCTCATTTTCGTAGTATTTGTTGCGGATGGTCCTCATTTTCAAGAAAGACGAAAATAAAAAAATTTCCCTAATTGCAAAATTACCCCTAAATTGAAAAATTAACGTTAATTAACACACCCTAATACAAATTGTGCCACGTGTACAATGCTCCGTTAATGATTTAAACGGCGTTACAGAAAAGGATCAAATAAAATACGAATTGCGAGAATGAGGATCATTCTAAACATTCGATAAAAATAAGGACCATTTTAAATATGATGTGAAAATGAAGATCATTCACAACAAACACTACGAAAATAGGAAAAAAGTATTTAAGCCTTTCTTTTACCAAAATTTTAATCTTATCAAAATAATCACGTCACCTGCTGAAATGTCATTCCTGCCCTTAAGTTTTGTAATTATTATTTTCATACAAAAATAACACAAACCCACACGACCTTAGTTTAGTTCTGGTTTCTGTTCTTTTTTATTGAATTTGTGTAAACCTAACAAGTTTCCCAGTGCTCCCGCTCGCTAAAAGACACTTCTTTCTTCTTCTGAGTACGTGCCCAGTGAATTTGGTACCTTTTTTTGTTTCTGAATTTTTTGTTTTTGACTTCTGCTTGTTTTTCATGTTCAAATTTTATATTTTTCATATATGTATATTTACCTGATTTTTATATTACTGTTCTTTAGTTCTGAGAAGGCGAAAAGTAGTTTAATGTTTGCATGTGTTAGCATGGTTGGTTGTATCAGTGACTGAACCGCTACTTTTGTATTCTAAGTTGGAGTTGTGTTTAGGAGACTACCTCAGTTCTTTGCAAGTAGAGCTTTAGAGGGATTGACTCTGGCTTTAGTTGCCGCAAGATTGAATTTTTGAGGTTCAGCAGGGAAATGATCCAAATGAATACTATGCTGTATTATTTTGAGTAGTGACTCGGTTTGATTCCTGACAATTTTAGAGGAAAATATATTCGTCTTTAAAAATATAGAAGTCGTTTTAATCCCTAGAGTCATCTATTTTCTTTCTGCTGAGAAGAGAAAGAACATGTATGGGGTGTGTCTGATTTTTATGGATTGTGTGGGTTTTTTATATGTTATATTTCTCACGGAATGATGTCTCGCCCCTTTTAAGGATCATCCTCTCTCAGCCTTGTGAGGGATGAATTTGGGTATGAATATAGTACTTTTTAGTCAATTTTTTATTTTTTACTCCGGTAATGAAAAGGTATCTTGCTATTCTAGGCGAATATTCATGATAATTTGCTGGATTCTTCTTTTATTTTGTGTCGTGCTTTTTTCATTTCTGCTGAATTATTTTATGGATGTTACAACATCAGATTGAAGAATGGCGCAAGATATTGGTAATCCACCAGTTCCTTTTGATTTTGAACTCTTGGTTGATGATCCTGAGAACCTTGGAACTGTCAAAGCCTCATCTAGCAGCACAGACCCATGGATTGAACCTGAAAGGTTAAAACTCAGACACAGGATTGGCCGGGGACCCTTTGGCGATGTTTGGTTAGCAACTCATCATCAGTCAACTGAAGATTATGATGAGTATCATGAAGTTGCTGCCAAGATGCTACCTCCTATCAGAGAGGAACATATGAAGACTGCATTAGAGAAATTTTTTGAGTTATATTTTCAGTGCCAAGGAGCGGCTAGGGTGTGCTGGCTACTTGGGATTTCAATTTTAAATGGAAGGGTTAGATATGGATTATGCATTATATTCAGTATATGGGAGATCTTTAACTTCCTTTTTGAGACTTTGCTATATAGCTAATATATTTGTTTATATTCACAGATATGCATCATTATGAATTTTTATGAGGGTTCGGTTGGTGATAAGATGGCTAGACTCAGAGAGGGAAGGATTTCATTGCCTGATGTTCTTAGGTAATGAGAGTTTGGTGTGTTTGTTAAAATATTTTTACATGTTATCTTTATAATACATGGTGGAGAGGGAAAAATATTGTTCAATGCTAAGGTTGTGGAATGGGCTTCAGGTACGGTATCGATCTGGCTCAAGGTATTATGGAACTTCACTCAAAAGGGATCCTAGTTCTCAACCTTAAACCATCCAACGTGCTTCTCAATGATACTGATCAAGCAATACTGGGAGATGTTGGTATTCCAAATCTTCTCTTCGGTTCCTCATTCCTAAGCTCAGATACTGCCAATAGGCTTGGTAGTCCAAATTACATGGCTCCAGAACAATGGCAACCAGAAGTCAGAGGCCCTGTATCCTTTGAAACAGATTCATGGGGATTTGGGTGCACTATTGTGGAAATGTTGATTGGTAATCAACCTTGGTATGGGTGTCCTGTTGGTGAAGTATATCGATCAGTTGTTGAAAAGTATGAAAAACCCCAGATTCCCAGTGGCCTTCCTTCTTCAATTGAAAATGTCCTCAGTGGCTGCTTTGAATATGACTTGAGGAATCGCCCTTCAATGGTAGATATTCTGTCTGTCTTTAGAAGGTATGTTAGTTTCAACGTTTAAAGGAAGTTTCTATGATTAGGTGGCCTTTTTTTATACATATAGCCTACTATGGTAGATATTCCAAGTTAAGTTACATTTCTTTTGGGTCACATGTATTTTTTCCTAACCTTTCTTGACATTCATATTTTGGAAAATTGTCGTTGAAGTTGGGATTTTAACCTGCATTTGACATTAAAACCTGCATTTTCTAGGATGATATGAAAACCTGCATTTGATATGCTCCAGGTCAGTTGGCCTGGGCATGAACGGGAGTGTTGTTGAGTTACCTCAACTCACCCTTGCTCCAGTTTCAGCTTCCTTAATTAAAAGGGGGTGTTTAGTCCTACAACAACTAGAGAAACAGCTTAATAAGAGCTTACAACGCTCAGGTAGTCCTCACCAGTTCTAAAAATTACGTTTTTTTTATGGTTTAGTGTCATGAGTACATCGTCTGAATAAACATAATATTGTTTAGATCAATCAATTATAATTTACGATTGTACATGACTGCATAACATGTGAAACATTTTGTTTAGTTGAAAAAACACCAAGACAAAGCATCTGGTGCCATATCATCTAGCTGGTGATGTTGTCCACTCATTGTAACTTGAATCTTGCAAAGCTTGATTGTGAACTTTGAACATTTAATAGACAGTGAATTTGTTGAGAATTAAACTGTTCTACACTTGTGTTTAAAAATAACCTGAGATATTTTTTTGTTCTAGAAAGTGTTAAAGCTGTGGGAAAAGCCTGCATTTGTTTCTTTCCAAGCATGATTACTTCACTGGAATTCTATTTATATATTCAGTAGTTCTTTATTTGTAATTGTTCTGCCTACCTTGCAGCTCACGGAATGCAGTAGTCAATGATGGAGGATGGAGATATCTTGGAATTCACAAAACATTAGCAAAATCAAGTAGCACAGGCTACACACAGTGGTCCCTCTCAAAGGATCATCTTCAGGTGGGCGACACAGTGCGCTCTAGAAAGCCTTCCAATTCATGCAATCCACAGAACATGGAGGTCCCAGAAGGAAATGTTGTCGGTAATGCAGATCATGGATTTGTTTTAGTGAGGCTCCATGGAGTTCATGACCCTGTAAGGATTCACGCGTCAACTCTTGAACGTGTCACCAATGGTTTAGGAGCCGGGGATTGGGTCCGCATCAAAGAAGAAGATGATAAACACTCGCCAGTGGGTATTCTTCATTCTATCAATCGTGATGGAAGAGTGACTGTTGGATTTATAGGCCTGCGAACTCTTTGGAAAGGAAACTCTTCAGAACTTGAAATGGCAGAGTCTTACTGTGTGGGGCAATTTATTAGGCTGAAACCCAATGTTCTAAGTCCCCGGTTTGAATGGTTGCGTAGAAGGGGAGGTACCTGGGCCACTGGTAAGATCTCTTGGATCCTACCAAATGGATGTCTAGTTGTGAATTTCCCAGGCATGTTGAACATCTGGAATGCACCAAACACTTTTTTGGCTGATCCCTCTGAGGTTGATGTGGTTAGTTTCAATAATTGTCCAAATATGGTAGAAAAGTATCAACATGTAGAGGATCACCACTGGGCAATTAGACCTGTTCTTATTGCATTTGGCCTTCTTAGTACTGTTAAACTAGGGATGTCAATTGGAAAGAAAATTGGCAGGAACATGAATGTGAATGCAATGGAGAATGAAAATCATTATACTGATAAAAGCCAGAATGCTAGCAGCCCTACTTCTACATGGACATCTTCAGTAGCTAACATCCTTTTCAGAGAAGGTGTTAACATGTCCACTGGCCGCTAGTTTTTACCCCTTCAATCTCAATATTATCGGATATCTAACTTCTGAAGGTGTTCATCAGTTGTTCTGCCATGTTGCTGTTTGACAAACATCTCACTTGAGAATTGTAATTATGTATAGATGCCAACATGGCCAACACTGAATGTAAAAATTGTACAAATGCCTTGCAAACAAAAGTTCATACTTAGTTTCCATAAAATGTAAACACACTGGAAAATTCATGATATACTTGTCCAGATTTTAATAAAGCATGAAATAAGCAACTAATGAAGGTATAATTAATTAAATTTTCTGAAGCATTGTACCGTTGAAGTTGTGAAGTATGTTGATAAATGCTTGCAAGATACTCTCCTATACATTCTAAACACATTTATTAAAATTTGCAATAAGGTATTGGTTTCACATTTTATTTAATTATTTTTTGTTATTTTCTGTTTCAACTGTCTTTTTTTTAAGATTTTTACTTAAATACTGTTTTCAAAGTTTAAAACAGTATTAAATTATGCAAGCTGTGAACGCACGTACAGTTGTTTAAAGGCAGTGAAAGTGGCACCCTTTCCCACTAGCCCACTATCACGAAGACAAATTTAAGACACTGTCGCAGAGAATCTGATACGATTAGACCTGCACTTCTGCTTTTGGGTTTTGGACACTAAAATAAGTAAAGAGGTACTGTACTCTACAAAACATTGTTGTTATCACAGGTAACTTTTCTATTACTCTTTTGTGCTTATTGATATATCGATATGTAAAAAATGGAAAGAATTGTTAATTTTAAAGGAAAAAAGGGGAAGGAGTCTCTCCTTAAACGTATCTGAGAGATTCAATAGACTGAATAATAAATCCTATAAATGATTTTGATACTATTTAAGGAAGATAATGTAAATTATTATCCGTAGATAAATACAACAAAAGCAAAGATTTGAAGAGGCTATTCCTAAACAAAGTAAGGTAGGTGTTGTTTTTGTTCCCATTTCTAATACCGACTTGAGCACGCAATGTAACAACGAATAAAGGCTTCTTTATTAGGTTTTCAGAAACACCATGATTACAACCTCGGACCATACTAAAACCCAAGCTAGAATGTCTCTTTCGTCACCGATGCCAAGTTGCTTTGAAGAATCAATCATCTTCAACTCTTTCTTGCGTACCCAATTAATCTACACATACACACACGCACATGCAGATTTCAAAGATTACGACCTGATTCGCTTCTCTCTCTGTTCCTTCACGTCTTTCTCTTCATTGGCTTGTTAGTGCTTCGGATTCACAGCTTCATTCTTTTGTCCACCGTATAAATATATTTTTTAATGCTGGCATGAGATTATGGAGATTATGGTAGACTTAGATTAGATACTCTTTTTATTCATATTGAGGTAGAAAGGATCAAAGAATGCCAAATATAAAACAAAATAACAATGGACCACCCAAGATTTCCTAACTCTTTCAAACTTATCAAATACTTCTTACAAATTCATTTGCATCCGTATCTGCTGTTTAATGCTCACGTGTCCTCCTTACCAAAACCAGATGCTATCATTTTCGCTAAATTTAAGTTTTGATGTCATTTTAGTTTTGTTGGATTACGAATATAGTCATTGAGAGACTCTGGTTCATTTTATATGTGTAAAATTAATATTATCCAAAAAACATTAAGATTGTTATAAATCATTATTTTTATATAGTATTTAACTTTGTGTATTCTATTCAATGTGAAACTTTAACTCACACTTAGACTATTCTCAATTTAATGATTTATTTCGTATGTAAAATGATACTATTCGTTTCAGAAACTCTTAGGATATTATATATTATAGTTAGTGTATAAAACAAAGTCCTCACGAGCCTATCACGAAAGCTATCGCCGAAAGAAACAACCTATGATGAGAGCTTCTGCAACTAACAATATTTTATGAAAAGGTTATTCGGAATCCATTTTTTTATACAAAGAAATGGTTCATAAACATTGCTCTTTTATTTTATTTTTTTATAATTTGCAGAACCCCACACTTGCTCAGGCAGTAGAATTAAAGTGTTTTGCTTGTGTTAAAAAAAAAGTTAAGTACGATTAATGTAACGCCCCATTTAATTTATATACGTAAAATTAAAGGAAACGTCACACAGAGATAATCAACGATGCAATCCTGGGGTTCATAAATCTATCCCTACAACTAGGCATAACGCGATGCCAACCAAAACAGAATAACGGTTCGACCGAACGTTTACAAAACCAAGAACAACGACATACAGGGCCATAGCCCTAAAGAAAAGTACAACAACGAATAT
>Ga0099822_1001639_pt1 | contig 26597 bp, 10 predicted proteins | sample CowpeawhiteBW_FD_76839 | JGI IMG/M metagenome (GOLD analysis project Ga0099822, IMG submission 76839) | Root nodule microbial communities of legume samples collected from California USA - Cow pea white BW | ecosystem: Host-associated > Plants > Roots > Nodule | place: USA: California | collected... | reverse complement strand
TGTATAATATATATATATTTTATATATATATATATATATATATATATATATATATATATATATATATATATATATATATATATATATATATATATATATATATATATATATATATATATAAACTCTTTATAATCTTCATTGTACATTTTCACGTGTACTAAGGAAATTTAGTCCAAATAATAGTTAAATAATATAGTTTTCTTTTAATAAATATATTAACATACATTGAATAACAGAAATATAATTTTATAATGTCATTAAATTAAAAAGACTTAACATTATTGAAGTTCAATTATTTTAACTATTCTAATTTCGTTATAATAATATTATTTATAATTATAATTATAATAATAATATTATTAATAATACTATTTTGGTCATTATAAATAAAAATAATATTTAATATTGATTTTATTACTATAGTTAGTGTTAATTTATTATAGTTAATACACAACTATTTTTCTTAAAAATTTTACTTACGCATAATACTAAGAAATAAATAACCAAATAAGAATAAAAAAAATAGGAGGAGAAACAATTTTTTCCAACAAATATCATCATAAGTCATTTTATCAAATGCTAACATACTAATAATTAATACTTATCATAAGTTATTCAAAATAAATAAATAAATAAATAAATATATATATATATATATATATATATATATATTATTTTTATTTTTTTTTTCGGACCATCGAAGGGACATAGGGCCATGGCCCCAAAATTTTTATATCTATATAATTAAATTAATATATAACTTTAAATATACATTTAAAAATTAATATTTTAAATATATTTGATATTTTAAATATATATATATATATATATATATATAAATAAAAAATTCTTTTTTTTTTACATTTTCAAATTTATCTTTTCAATATTTTTAAAAATAAAAATAAATTATTTTTAAGTGATCACTTGTTTAATTTAACCATTTTTTTATTTTACTATTTTTATTTGAAACTTAACCATTATAAATGAAAATTAGTTATAGTAAAATTATAAAAAATATTTGTATTTATTTTATAATTATAATGATAACAATAATTATAATTATATTATTTTTTATTATCATAAAGAAAAGTAAATACAATGTTTTTACTAGTTTATCTAAAAATTTGAAAATTACTCTTTTGGATTATATTTTCGTTTAAAAATATGAAGTTAGTTCTTCAATTTTTTTTAGTTTCAATTTGATCTCGGTTTTTGAAAAAATGATGTAATTTGGTTCTTTTTGTTAAATTTTCTTAATCAGATCAAGGTTTTTTTAATCAAGATTGAAGTTGTAAATAAAGATGATTTGCTTTGTTGATGTAACTGACATAATCCTAATGTCAGTATTGATGAGAAATCCTTGCTCCGCTTTAAGAAATCTGATGAAAATGACTAAATTGTATCAATTTTTAAAAAATCAAACTAAATTGAGACTAAAAAAAACTAGAAGACAAACTTGACATTTTTTAACAAAAAAAATAGACTAATAATTCAACCAAAATTTTGACATCCCATAATATTAGTCAAATTACTATATATATTAACCGAAAATATATACTTATGATTAAGTTCTTAGTTTTGTTTTGATTTTTAATTATAAAAAATTGGACTGGTATGTATTAGCACAGAAAAGTCATAAATGGCATGGTCGTGGAACACATGTGGATGAGATTGAATATATGATGGTTTGTAAGAAAAGTATAATAGAAAATCTTTCTAAATTAGGTGTTATAAGTTTTACACTAACTATTTTTAATTTTAATTTATATGTTTAAGAACATATATCAGGTGTTATAACTCTTTTTATCACCTCTTAACTTAAAATTGTAAACATTAACTACTAAAGATAATTTCAATTCTTTCGAAACCCTTTCACCCAAATCAAAGATAAGATTAATTTTCATGGAAAGTATATAAAATAAAGGTTAATAAAGATAAGATTGAAGATGAATACTTGCACTTTCTTGTATCACCATGAAAATCAAAGGGAACTTATGGCTTATGTGTATTAGAGAAGAGAAACAGAGAATATAGGATTGAAATGAAATGAGAGAGTTTGTCTAATTTTTATTGGAACCCTCATATAACTAAGTTCACTCATTATTCACTTTTTTTTTTTTGTAGTCCACTAATTATTAGCTTATCTGTTTTTATTTTTAACATTCTCCATGTTATCATCTTTATTCATTTTAATCCACTATAAATAGAAAAATCAAATAATATCTAAACTAATATACAAATCTTAAATAATATCATTAACAAAATTAAATGTAAATTTAATTTAATCATAACTTGTGAATAAATTCCACATGTACTTACATAAAAGCAGTTTTAATTAATTGAATTGATTAATTTAATTCTTTAAATATGATGATATATTTTCACTTATTAACCCTTTTTGATAACTCGCCCAGACTTATTATTAAGATTTTATTGGTTTTGATGAACAACAATATTAATATTTCTAACTTCGATTTTTTTTTTTTAAGAACATTGATAGTTGTATTTGATTTATATTGAAGTTCTATCTGAATGTTTTGATAAACTGATGAAGAGTTTGATTTTTTTTTTAGATATTTTTATTTGTTAAGTAGGTCAACACATGAATAGCCATTTCATAACTTTTTATTTTTCAAATTATAAAGAATTATTAACTCACCCCAATTCACAAGCTTCCAAGAGTTGGATAAGATTGTAACTTGATTTCTTAACTATTCTCAAAAGGGGTCCAGTACAATCCAAATTAGTTTTTAACTAGTTCAACACAAGAAAAATTGAGTAATAACTCATTTTATCAATCCATATCTTATTTTGAAACACTCAAGACATTGGATTAATTAAAACTCACTAAAATTTGGAGACAGATTCCGTAACTTATTTTCCAGAAAAGTCACATAATTTCTCAATTTTTAACTCATTTAAAAAAAAAAATAAAGTTGATCACTTAACAGATGAAAATTAAGAGAAGTTAAATGATTTTTTCAGGAAAAAACAAAACACTAAATCCGTTCCCCCTCAAATGTATATTTTTGGTTCTCAATATAACTATTAGCATTTAATGAATCTTAATCAATGGTGAAAAATGTTATAAAGAATGTATTGCTTAAACATTTGTACTTGTACATGAAAAGATAAAACACTTGTACATTTAGATTTTATATTACATGTGTAAATGATAAGATCAAAATTACAAGGCATTAGAAACAAATAAAAGAGTTAGCTTGAACTATGCCTCCAAGTCAAATCCCTGTCCCATAAAATTTTGATAACAATTTATTACCACCACTACATAGTAACAAATTACCAGAATCAATTCTACTTTTTAATAGAACCCTATCAATCAACAAGCTCTCAGTTGATGATTGAAAACTATACTCAAGAGGTTCGCAATAATTTGATCTCACAGTTGAAGACTTCAACACATTTTTTTCGAACTTTTTTATGTATTGTTGAATGTCTTGTTGAATTGCAGAGGTTTCAGATGGTTTCTGTGAAAAGGAAAAGCAGGGTTTGGAACCAGTTTCTGTGCTGTCAGTGGTTGAACTGACTTGACCATGAAAAGCTCCCATAGAATCATTGTAGGCAGGAGATTGTGAAATGCCATAATGGATATTCATCGATTGCCCTCGAGTGCCCGATTCCTGTGAAAATGATGCAACAGATTTGTTTCAGAAAAACACACTATTCATGATTTCCTTTACGAGTGTACAAGACCAAGACAGAATTTGTAACAACTTCAATGAATTCAAAAACAGGTTTACTTCACCCGACACATTTTTCGAAGCTTTTCTTGTCATAAAACTTTTTACATTCAATGGAACGGAAAACTAAGGAATTCCATTCGAATCATCATAGGCACGTGACTATGATTGAAAGTTGAAATAAGATCACTAAAACATTCCTCTTAGCATCTTTTGTAGAAAGATATTTCCTAACAAGCACATTTGACAAGAGTTATAGTAAGCTAATAAAAAGGCGTCTTTTCCATTCCTAACAATCAATTTTCTTCCTGCCTTTTGGTTCCTATTATCTTGAACAATCATAGAAGTCAAGATTTTGGTTCCAGCCTTCTTAATGCAACAGAAAATAAAAAAAACTGGAATGAATACCAGTAAATCTTTTATCGCTGGAAGTAAAAACTTCCAAACTTTCACAACCCAAATATTTAAACAGTGAGTATACAAGGGTACTATCCCACTGGGTGAGAGATGGGCTGCATGGCTTATATGCAGCTTAGTTAAAGACCAAATATTTTAAGATATTGTTAACCATGAAATCCATTTTTAGCAACTTCGCACAACTTTCTTGCCCTTCTCACAGAAATGAAAATCATTCAATCTATTCTCTAATTAGTGTCACACTAATAGGTTTTTCATCTACAATCATTTCCTATCATGATCTCTTTTGTGTGGTCAGAAACACATCTTAACATTGTCATTTGTTATTCCCAATTTTTCTTCTTGTCCCTTGCATAAGAAAAATCTTATAAAACAACAATGAACCATTTTCCCTGTTGAACAAAAAATGCCAAAATGTATAATGTGTAGTGAAACCATTGACCTCAATTTTCTTAGTGATTTGAACTGTAGTTTTTTTCTTCCTTTACCGGTTCCCCTTACCACTAGCAACATGGCTACCCTTGTTAATCTACTATCCTCTGTAGGGCATATACTAGTTTCCTTCAATAGGCAACACCTCAACTTTCTAATGCGTTCCAGCAATAGGCGTCAATTATTAACTTTTAATTGTGTAGAAGATCTATCCTAACAAGCCATTTGACAAGAGATGTATACAAGTCAAAAGGCATCTTCCACTGTTATCAATCGATTTCTTATGCCTGCCTTCCAGTTTCTCACTCTTGAGTGATAACTAAAACTTTCAAATATCCTTTAGCCAAATTATTCTGAACCATCATAGAAGTCAGGTTTTTCATTCCCACCTCTTCACTCTCCTACCAGGTTGTGAGAGAAATTTTACTGGCACACAATTAAGTAGCCTTGAAGTTATTATAGATCTAATATCAACATCAAAAAGAAAACAGTAAAAAATATAAAACCTCAAACAAGCAACATAGTTGATCAGTGTACATTACTTGCCTCTACTGAGAATGCGTATACTTTAGACCCCATTTTCAGGTGTCAATAAGCATGATAGTATCCCACCTTTAATTAGTTAATATTTCCTATTAATGCCTTCAAGACACCAAGATAACCGAAGGTTTCAAGTATTATAATGGATAATATTAACAAGATATTATTTACGAACTTTATTAGGGATTTAGAAAAAAATTATTCGAGAAAGTAATCTTCAGACCTGTTAATCATTGAGGAATGTAATGAAAGTAGAAACTGAAGCATTAGGACTTGCCTCGGTTAAAAATACATGGCTGCCAGAAGGAGTAGGTGGACCAACCAAATTGTGTGAGGGATCCTCTTGGGAAGAAAAGTCAGAACTATCAAAAGTTGATAGCGAGACACACTCATCAAAATAAGCTTTGGCATCTTCTGCAAGACGTTTTGACATCTTCCTTCTTTCAAAGCTAGACGACTGTGACCAAGTTTTTGGTTCATTAAAATGGAAATGGAGCAAAATTAAATACACAAAAAAATGCACACCTGCATAAATATCTATAGCAACAGCTATAATATCATCATCTTCATCCCACAGCATGAGATTAATGAGTTAAAATATTTCAAATAAGGTTTGTGATTTAGGCAAATCTTTCCTTTCTACATACATAATGATAAAATAAGTTCCATGCACCGTACAAAACACATGCTTAATGGGCAAAAGAATTTAAGAATCACACATGACAAGTTTGAAAAGTTGCATTAGAATAAACAAATTCCAAAATAAAACATACTTTTCTTGCTGTACGAGATTTTTGTACAATAGGGGTCTTGGGAGATGGAAGAACTTCTCTCAAGATTCTATCCAGTTCCCGCTCACGGTGCTCTTCAATGGCCAGTTCTGCTCGAAGATTTCTAGCTCGCTGCTGGGACTGTAAGTATGATAAGGTCCGCTTAGAGTGAAACTAAAAATAGACGAGACTATAATCCTAATACACAATATAAACTCTAAAATAAAGGGCAAGATTTCTTTTTGTAGTAATTTGATCTTGAGAGAGGAAATGAATTGGTGGCTCGTTTGAGATTTCCCACATAAAATCATAAAAGAGCTTCAGAAACAAAGCATGTTCTTGGGCAACAATGATACCAACCCTCAAGCTCAACTATGAGATGAGCACCAACAAAGAAAGAAAAGTTAACCAGGCTCCATTTACAAGTATCGAATGGAACATCACCTCTTCATGCTTTTTGGCATACTCTTTTCTAATCTCCAAAACCAACTCTACTGCACCAGGGTTTACCAAGTCAGGAGGAATATCAGCCACATTACTAACAGAGATGGCAGTAACATTTCTCTTTTGGATAGCCTAAAACCCAGAGTTAGAAACATGTTAGAAACATAATACTTCCTTTTACAATTATATCAACAATAAATAACACTCAGACTTTGTGAGTTTTGTAGTGATGAGCAACCAGAAATTTTGAGCACAAACTATATAAAGAAAGAAATGATGTCAGTAAGCACTTCCCTAGAAATATAAATGAAAGTCACAAGAAATGCATCAATTGAGAAAAGTCATGTACAATGTCATGTGTCCTGGACCAGTTCAACTTTCAACTTTGAAAATACGGTGAAACTAGAAGAGGTTGTCCTCAATTTCTTCGTCAGGGGCAATTTATGATTTATTCGCAGAGAATAAACTGACATACCCTGCTTCTTGGCTAACAATTACTTAAGACTAGTAGCTGTCGAATCCAACCTTTTTCTTTCATAGCTTTATAAATGTTAATAATATACAATTTTAATTATTAGTATGAGACACACAAACCATACTCATGAATAGTGGCATATTGTATTAATCATGATTAGCTAAATCGATTCAATCAGTGGCAGTTGACTTAAAGCCAACAATGAGAAAGATAGGAGTTTATGAAACATACACTTTCAAGTTCAATCTGAATCTCAGAAATAGCTCGCCTCACTTCAGAACGAACTGTTTCATATATATCACTGGCTTCTGGCAGATCTCCATGTACTGACTACAGAAATCAAGACCAAAATATGCCAAAAGTTACTAATTGTCATCAAGAACAATTATTCATTTTATGCAGTCTCTATATCATAGAAGCATTAAAGTTATTCCCTAGGAAGAATAATTTCTCATGGATTGAAATTTCCTATTTGTGGGAAACAAAATCTACATCAGTGAACTGTGGCATTAAGTTTTTAAGCACAAATGACACAAACCTATGAATGAATTTGTATGGATTTTTTATGGTAGGAGGACTGAAATGGAATAAAACTACTGTAATATTGTTCATATATACTGTGATAGAATGGATTATAATAAACAAAAAAGTTGGTTCTATGTTGGAAGGGAACAAAAACAGAGGCAACAAACGGTGAAAACTGCAACCGATTCTGCTTGGTTCCTTCTAATTTCACCATATTTTGAAAAGTAAACCTTTAAATTATTAGACCAAAGTTACACATATCACCACATGTCCTGAAATTTTTTATTTCCAAACCTGTTTTTCAAAGAACTAGAACAACACCACAACAGTCCTCAAATTATTTTATTAAGCAAGTAGCCCCTAGAGACAGAAGATCTAGGGAACTACTGTGCAAGCTAGTAATTTTGAAGGATCAACTTGACAGTTTATCAATAACAGTTAAGACTATTCTATCCTGGTCCTTTCAATCAATCCAAACATACATTGCAAACTATGTTATACCTCACCTTCATCTGTTCAAAAACTGCCTTTATGGTTTTCTCATCAGAACCAAATCCAGAACTTGCTGTTGAAGCTTCGTCATCACAGGTTTGAGTTTGCAAACCAGACTGCAAAAAATAAAATGACCATTGAAAAATAAGTAAATCTTTCCTGGACTTGATATTTCCAATACGCTACAACACACACCAGCAATGGAAGGAACTAACCAAAGTGGCAGCAAAACAATCTGAGACCTCAACAGATGAATGCCGACTAGACCACGTGTGCAAATCCTTCACTTGATCAGTCACACCATTCTCACTTCTTCCCACCAAATTGCCTTTTCTATTACTCCCCACTAACTTCAAATCATTCCCTTCTTTACATTCAACCTCGCTCTGCACAAACAAACGACAAATATGCAAATAAGTTCAATTTCTCGTAAACCTTTCCTTCAATGCCTCCATTCCAAAGTTAACCTTATCATGTTAATTCATTTTAGTTTTTGGTCTGCATCATCAATATTGCTAGAGATATAAATACAAAAATAAAAAATTAATATTACATTGAAAAGCTACAATAGCACTTACTTAAGAAACTAATTTTACCTCTTACACTACACCTGTTATCTGACATATGGAGTTCCGAGCCGCCAAATTTCTCAGCACAAATTTGGGGTTCCAAAAACATATAATGATATTAAAGACACAAACAAACAAAACTTTCATTCCTCAATTTACATTGTCTACATTGTTTTTCAAACAATCAAGTCTTATAATACAATTTTAGTCCGTCTATTCAATTTTCATTTTCAGTTCTCTATTTTAAAATAAACACGCTCCTCGCTTAGATTTTACTTAACAGCCTCATGTCCATGAAAAAAAAAAAAAAATAGAGGTTTAGTAATCTATTTTAAAAAATTCACAATTCTAGTTTAGTCTTCAGCTTTGCCTACATTTATTTCTACATTATAATTAAATCATTCTTTAGGATTTTGAATGAATGTATTAGGACTACTAGTAAGTATTCAATTCAAACAAAATAAAATAAATAATTCATAATAAAAATTAATAATTATACTACAATTGTAGATTTTTTAAAATGAAGAATCCAATATCTTTATCTTAAACTAAGAGACTAAAATTGTATTTAAGCCATGAACAAGTTTAATTGTAATTAGAAGACCAGTTCAACGCATCAAACACCTCAGAAGTAGAATAGTTCAGATGCCGCCTCGAAACCGGGCACTGTGAAACGGACCGCGTCCGTCGACCCGATTCCGCTCTGGAAAGAGCCCGACCCGATTCCCTCCGCGCCGGTTCGGCACTTCGCGCCGCTCCACGCGCCGTGGAAGTTTCTATAACAGTTTTCGCTGACTGCGTTTCATCGAAAAGAGGATTATCCCTCTTGTTGAGGAACTCAGTGGAAATGTCCGAACTACCCCTTGCGAACGCGCTCACGCTCCTCGACCTGCGAGTGGGGTTGGGAGCTCTAGTGGAGGATCTACCAGAGGAAGAAGAGGCGTTGGAAGGAGCAGAGGATTGGGTTCCTCTTCGTAAAGAGGATTTGAAAGCTGCAACTGCCATTGAAGAGAGTTCAGAGAAAAAGTGTGAGAAAAATGAGAGAAAATATTAACGGATTTTAGAAATGGAACGGTGCGAAAGTTGCATCTGCATTCATCGTCGTGTTTGATTCGGATTCTGCAATGTAAGGTTTTTTATTTTATTACTATCATATATTTTATATTTTCTTAATTTTATTATTATTACTATTACTATTATTATTTATTATTATTATTATTATTATTATTTGTGTATGGCTTTTGACTGAATCTAGTGTTATTCAAGAAAATTTTATTGATTATGAAGGATCAAATGTTGTTTTAAGAAACCAAGGGTTTAATAATTATTTTAAGGGTAGGGTTGGGTGTAAAGAAAGAACTAAAATATATAAAAATAAAATAAAATAGGTCCAATAATAATATATAAAATAAAATTATTTAATTGGATAGAAATGGAAGAAAATAACAATAGAATAAAAATAGTAATAAATTCTATTATATTTTCTATCTGAATTTTATTCAATCAAACAATTAGAATTATCATGATTAAAAAACAATTGACATTTTTTTTCCTGATCTTCTTCTTTTATTCTTTTATTTCATGTTACGGAAATGGAGAAACGTGTTGAATAAGAGTCCGTTTTAAATTATTATTTATGAAAAAAAGAACTTCATAGTTAATTTCAATTTCGAATTCTATATTTTTGAAAATTTTGGTTTTTTATTTATATAATTTATATCTTTTGGCCTTAATTCATGTAATTTCGTTTTGTGGAAATTTTATTCCTATACTTTTGTTTTGTTTAGATTGTTCTCTTTGTAATAAAAGATCATTAATCAGATTATAAAAATTGTGTGTGATGATGATATATTCCATGATCAAGAATAAAAAAGTTAAAAATAAAATTATAAAAGGTAAAAATTAATTTGTAAAAGTATAATTACATAAAGCAAAGATAAAACATAATTATAAAAATTATTACATTTCCATTAGTCACTATAATTAAGTACTTCATTTCAAAATAATAGTATATAGAAATTGAATTATGCATTAATACTATAAGTTTAAATTATTACCTAATAATAATATATCATATAAATTACTTTTAATTACATTTGCAATAATTAAGAAATAATAATTGTAATGACTTTTTTTATTGGATATCATTTATCATCATTTTTAATTACATCTTTTATTAGGAATTAATTAGGAACTACCGATTTAATTCCTTCAACAAGATTACAAACAAGCAATTTTATCATTCAATGCATAAAAAAGCATAACCTTTAGGCTTTGTTTTTATGGAGGAGTGGATATGGAAAGAGTGAGATGATGGATTTGTGTAGATTTGAGTCGATGAATTTTTGTGTTTTTTTTAGTGGATTTAGGCTTTGTTCGTATGGGGGAGTGGATATAGGAGAGAGTGTGAAGTGAATTTGTGTAGATTTGAGTAGTTGGATTTTTGTGTTTTTTTAGTGGATTTAGATAGTGAGGTGAATGAATTTGAATATAAATTTTATGAAAGTTAGTGAGAGATTTGACTGATGTGATAGATAAAATTAATTGTTAAAATAAATATATTTATTAAGTTACCATAATACCCTTGTGTAAAAAGAATTTTTTTTAATTGATGTTCTTAAAATAATTCCTAAATTAATTAATTTTAATCATAAAAATAATTGAAATTAATTGAAAAATGAAAAAGAAAAAATTTGAATTTTTTATTAATGTCAGAAAAGTACTACAATAAAATGTTAATTTTTTCTTAGTTTTATGTTTAACAAGTTTAATTAACCTAAACCATTTGCACCAAGGTTCATAGAAAATCTCAGAATTGCATCAACTTCATTTTCCTTATTATTGTGATACATCAAACAATCACACAATACACTATAAGGTAATGTTCCTTTCGTTATTAATGTATCAGTTCATGGAACTATCATACTATCACAAATGATCAAATTCAAACAAATCTCGGATCCTTCAAAGGAAGCAGTGTCATCTTCAATTTATGAATTTTCAATACAAATAGAAACACATACCAAATCCAACACACTGTAACTCAACATCAACACTTAAAGCACCAGATTCAGCAAGATCCAAAGAGGCCTAAAACCAATACCTTGCTGAAAAAATTGCCGCCACCACCAACATTGAGCTCATTTACGAGGTTGATGGTGGCGTGGAGAGTCCCATGAAGCAGAATTTGCGCCATCTCCCACCTGCAATGCAAATCCACACAACCCCACTTCGCATTAGATCACACAAACTCCGCAACGCCTCCACCTACAAACAAACCAAACGGCGTAAAAAATAACTCACTCCGGTGAAGAAACCATCAGCTCCGGCGACCACCTTCACCACCAGTACAGACACACAGCTCCTCCGCAACTCCGGTGATGACAAGCAACTCTTCCACCTGAAAAAAAATCAAAACAGAAGGTAAAAAAAAATACCCAACGACACCGGTGTCGTAATCAGTGTCACTCCCTTTATAAACAAGGCACCGGTTACGTAACCGGTGCCATCACTCAACACACTGCAGGACCGCTTAGCTAATCGGTGCATATCACCACCCCATCACGTCCAAGCAAAGCCACCACCTAGCCACCACCTCGTGCAACCACTACCACCTCTTCATCCTCTTCCTCGTCCACCAAAACGAACCACCTCATCTTCTACCCCCTCCATCGGACTAAATAATCACACACACCATAACTCACTTCTCAAACACCACTGCTAGTTGGACCACTATTCTCAATCACACTATTGCTTGCATTTTAAAACTGATATTCAAAAATAAACAATGTAACGAAATCTTGCTAAGTTGACCAGGGAATATTGGTCAGGAATCTCGACAAAGGAAGGAGGAATCTCGGCAGAGGAAGGAATCTGGCAAATGAAAGGCAAGTGCTTTGGAAACGAGAGCAAAGGTTAGTTTCGTCATCTGGCCAAATCATATGCACTATCTTCCTAGTTTTGAAGGGATGGATTAATTCATTCATCCCCCAAATATGCACTCGTATATCCCTTCAAATCATCGAAAGCGAACGAGGTTGATGACCAATATCTGCGCTCTCAAATCTGATTCAACAGTGCAATTGCTTCATACAAACACTGTATTAGAGAGTAAAGTGAGTGGATTTGGAGATACGTTTTATGAAAGTTAGTGAAAGATTTGATTGATGTGATAGATAAAATTAATTGTTAAAATAGATATATTTATTAAGTTACTATAATACCCTTTGTGTAAAAAGAGATGAATTTTTTGAATTGATGTTGTTAAAATAATTTCGAAATTAATTAATTTTAATCATAAAAATAATTAAAATTAATTCAAAAAAAAATGAAAGAGACACTTACCCCTCTCCTCTTCGAATTTCAAAAGAGTAATTGTAAGTGCAATAGAGAAAACAAGAAAATAATTAAATCATAAATAATAAAGAATTAACCAATGGCACAAAGAACTGATTATGTTAGATGTTAGGTGAAACTGATGTAATGAGGGGAAAACAAAAACCAAAGGCCAAGAAGAAGTAGGCATTAATATATTGTGGGGCATGAACAAATAAATTAATTAAAAACAACTAAGTGGCAATTAAAAAACAAGCACAAATGCATAAACTTACCTCCAGACCCATATGCAGAAATTGAGAGTGGCAACATGAAGAACAGCAGCAGCAGAGCCATGAGAGTTGAATGTGTCTAGTAGTAGCATAAAAGGAGCACTGCTAACACCGAATAACTCACTCCAGCGAAGAAACCATCAGCTCCGACGACCACCTTCACCACCAGTACAGACACACAGCTTCTTTGACAACTCTGGCGAATGCAAGCAACTCCTCCACCTTAAAAAAACCAAAACAGAAGGTAAAAAAAAAAAACCCAACGACACTGTAGCAACACTAGTTAGCTAACTGGTGCATATCACCATCCCACCACATCCAAGCACAACCACCACCTAACAACCACCTCGTGCAACCACTGCCACCCTTTCATCCTCTTCCTCGCCCACCACACCGAACCACCTCATCTTCTTCTCCCTCTATCGGACTAAACAATCACACATACACATACACCATAGCTCACCTCTCAAAACACCACTGCGAGCCAGACCACCATTCTCAATCACACTGCTGCTTGCATTTTAAATTGATATTCAAAAATAAACAATGCAACGGAATCTTGCTCAGTTGACCAGGGAATATTGATCAGGAATCTCGACAAAGGAAGAAGGAATCCAGCAGATGCAAGGCAGGTGCTTTGGAAACGAGAGCAAGGATAGTTTCGTCATCTAGCCAAACCATATGCACTATCTTTGCAATTTTGAGGGGATGGATTAATCCATCCATCCCCCAAATACTCTCTCGCATATCCCTTCAAATTATCCAAAATGAACGTGTTGGATTCCCAACATCCGCTTTCCCAACATCCGCTCTCTCAAATCTGCTTCAACAATGCAATTCACTCATACGAACAATGCGTTAGGGTGTGTTCCTTTGTGGGAGGGGATATAGAGGGAGTGTGAAAATGGATTTCTGTAGATTTGGGTGAATGAATTTTTGTGTTTTTTTGAGTGGATTTAGATGGTGAAATGAGTAGATTTGGAGATAAGTTTTATGAAAGTTAGTGAAATATTTGATTGATGTGATAGATAAAATTAATTGTTAAAATAGATATAAATATTAAGTTACCATAATAGCCTTGTGTAAAAAGAGATTGGTTTTTTTAATTGATGTTCTTAAAATAAATTAAAATAATTTATTTGAATTATAAAAAGTATTAAAATTATATAAAATCTTAAAATAATAAAAATTAAATTTTTATAAATGTAATTTTTTGTATAGAATTAATTTAAAAAAATGATACAATTAAATTTTAAACAAAAGTTAAAAAAAAAAACAACACACACGACACCAGTGTCGTAACTGGTGTCAAACTCTTCTATGCAAAGGCACCGGTTACGTAACCGATGCCATACACACACATGCACCATGCACTGGACTTCATCCCCATCACACGCCACCACCTCCTTCACCCGAGTTTGCCACCACAGTCCACCACCTCCATCCTCTTCTTCCCCAACACACCCAAGCACCTCATGTTCTTCCCCATCCATGACAGAAACATGGGAAACATGATAACACAAGGATATTTTGGTAATGTCACTCAAATAATTCATAAATCAACCCACTTTTGTGGGGATGGATTAAACCATCCATCCCCCAAATCCGTTCTCTCACATCACTCTAAATCGCTCAAAAAGAACGTGATCAACCTATGAAATTCACTCTCTCAAATTACCTCACACAGTTCCTTAATCTTAAAGATAGAATAAATAGTGGTAATATCTTATAATTTTTCATCTTTCAAAAGAAAACTGAGATAACTCGTAATAAACAAATTAAATTTTTTTACAAAACAAATATTACTTGTTATAATAATAATAATATCGTCGTAACATTCATAATTAGTCACAAGCCTACAAACATGAATCTTACAAAAAAAATTCAATGTTTTAATGATAACAAATAATATGATTATGTGATTATTTACCAAATTTACATAGTGTGAAGCAGATAACTCAAGTTTGTAAATCAATATGCTTTAATCTTATGTTCATAGACACACTAAAATTAAATAGATGACATAATATAGGATGCACTAAATTCTTTTGTTCATAGGCAATGTTGTATAATCTCAACAAAAGTTTACTTACACTTTCCTAAGAAAATTCCAATACATGTACACTTTAATCCTATGTTTGTGTCCGGGTTTTAATATTATGAAAAAAAAAAAAACAAAGTAATTAAAAGTAAGAAGATCGTGATCCACCATTTTTTTCTTCTTTTTCCTCTCTTTCTTTTTTCTTTCTTTCTTTGACACATCTCAATCTATATTATATGAATCATCGTAGTTTTTTAGTTAGTAATATCAATTAGAAAAAGATAACCAGATTTATTTCTTAATATTAATCATTAACAAAGTTAATAAGTATTTCACCATAATAAAATAATATATAAAACAACAAAATAAGTATGTTCTATAATCCACACCCACCCGACAGCATAATATAAAAATAAAAAATAATTTTTTTTAACAATATTAATTAAAAAAATTAATGGCAGAATTTATTTTTTTTCTTCCCAAATGGAGGAAATAATCTAATTTTTATAATTTTTTTTATCAATATTCAAGAATTAACATTTAACCTAATAATTAATAATCAAATTAAAGAGAAATATAATAATATTATTATTATAATTATGATAATGTTTTTTTAATTAAATAATGTAGTTGTTTTTCATTGATTTTTTATTTATTTATTTTTGACCTTATACTTTTTCTTCGTCTTTCTTTTTACAAATATTGTAAGAACAAGTTTCTATGCAGAAGAGTACCTTAGAAGAAAAAAACTTTACAATTTGTAGTCTGTGATTCCAACTGCAATCTGTTCTCCACTGGAACTAGAGCTGCCACCTTCACAGCCACGTCGAGCCTCGCCACTCGCCGATGGCCGGAAACTGCTTGCCGCCGGTGAATATCACCGGAAGCGGCCGGCCGGTGCTCGAACCGAACGAAATCGAGTGCTTCTTCCTCTCCGCTGTTGATCTTCTCTGCGAAGACGAACCCAGCACTTCCTTCCCCCACCTCAAATCCGGCCTCCTAATCCTCACCACCCACCGCCTCCTCTGGCTACCGGATTCCGCCGCCTCAGGCGGTGGAGCAGCCGGCGCAGTCCCCCTCGCCGCCATCTCCCACATTTATTCCGTCAAGAAGTCCCTCCGCTCGGTGTTCTCATCGCCGCGGGTCCGGTTCCAGGTGTCGCTGTCGCCGGAGGGGCGGGTCACGGCGGTAGGATCGCGATCGGTGGTGGTGACGGTGGTGGTGAGGGGGAAGGGGGACTGCGACTCGTTTCTGGCCAAGTTTTGGGAAAATTGGCGCGCCAGAGCGTGGGAGGAAGCAGGTAGTGGGTCGAGTAATGCGGCGGCGGCGGCGGAAACGGCGACGACATCGTCATCAGGAGGAATTTATTCGAGTGACGGGACAGTGAGGATGGTGGGAGTGTCGGGAATACTGAGAAAGGAGCAGGAAATGTGGGAGAGTACTGATAGAAGCTTGCAGGAGGCTTTTCAGGATTTGAATGCTCTCATGGTATGTAATGTGTTTGCCAAAAGGTCTTCTCTTTTTATTTGGTACAATTTGAGTGCAGCATGTTGCCCCCTTTGATTTTAGAGAGTGTTTTTTGAGAGATTTGGCTCCTCGTGTTAGGGTAAATTTGTTAAAGAGAAAATACCGGGTTACACCCTCGTGCTTGAAGGCTAGGCTATGAGAAGGTATGAGAAGAGTCATTGTATACATCCTCTCCTTGCATATGCAAAGAGGCTTTCGAGCCCATGATCAACTGATTACCAAGGTTTAACATTAGTGGTTGGTTGGTGATGTGAAACCTTAATATTCAAACACCTTTTTGATTTGTTATGCATGTATACATAACATTAAGACTGAGATATATGATTTGTTATACATGTCTCGGTATCATTGACTATTGATTTTCTCATCAACAGTTGATTTACTTACTTTACCCTTTATAGCAAGTTGTTCACTTTAGAGAGTCAATGGTTGATATTACTTACTTTACCCTATACAACGAGTTGTTCACTTTAGAGGAGTCAGTTACATTTTTGAATGTTTGTATACGAGATAGAGATGATTATGTATGATGTCAATTATTTCGTGTTCAGATAATGTATCTGGTTTCTTTTGTGCATACTCCTATTGTCTGAAAATATTATTTGGTTGATAATTTTTTTCTAGTTGGAGCAACCGAGGGTTGTTTTGAGTTTTCACAATGGTATCCAGAGGAATTCCTTCTTCTTAAAGTGTTGTGAACGGCTTTATAACTTATGTGGAGATAATTATATGCGACGTCAATTTGTTTATTTGTGTCTACTCTGATTATGTGAAAATATTATCAGAAATTGGATAGTTAATTGCTTGTGTATTCTTAGCAATGGTATTTGGGTTTTGTCAAAAGTGATAGTGATGACTTTTAACTCATCATGAGAGGTAGGATTATGACTATGGAGATAAGAAATTATTCTAAGACATAACTTTTATATTAGGTGTGCATCATGAAAACTGTTTCAAATAGATTATCTGCTTTGAGCTTTTCGGTTGAAAGAGGTTAGCATAGATAGGTTGGATTGTGCTTTCCAGAAAATGTAGTTAGTTTGAGGGATCTGTAACCTGTAATTATGGCTTAATAGGATTTGGTTTGGAATTTGCAAGGGCATCATAATTTACTAAAAATTTGTTTCCTTCTCCTTTTAGACTTGGTTAATAAAAAGGGAAGCATCGCTCTATTAGATTGAGGAGGGACCACTACGGAAAATGATTGATGATCCAATAAATGTAATATTTCTTCTGCTAGTTTTGTAGTTGAACGTGTGTGCGCTGAACTTTACCTATGTTTGTACAAACAGTCATCAACTCACAGTTTCTCCTACTTGATTGTAACAATGTAGTTTCATCAAAAAGTACTTGGACTGAAATTCTTGATCCGATTTTGTGTAGTTTGTATTAAGATAAAGGTGTTCAAATTTTGGGTTGATGTTGGATTTGCAGAGTAAGGCTAAAGAGATGGTGATGCTAGCAGAGAAAATGAGGTTAAAACTTTTGTCCGGCTCAAGTTCTCAAGCCAATGCAACTAACGATGAGGAGATGGGTTCAAAGGAAGAAATGCAAGATTGGTTATTGAGTGTTGGTATTATATCCCCAGTTACCAAAGAGTCTGCAGGTGCTTTGTATCATCAACAACTTTCTCGTCAGGTTCTCTAGTTACTCCTCCTCAACCATGTGTTATTTTCATAGTAATAGAAAGATAATGCAATTTGTAAGACATGTTAAGAGAGATAATTATTATCATTTGTCAAAACTGTGTTGCTCATTGTGTATTTTAAGAATTTTATATTTTATCCTTGATGTAATTTTATTCTTTATCACAACCATATCTTGGTAGTAATACTAGTTTTATGTATTTAGAAACAATCCCATAATCACAAGAATTTGTCTCTTTAGAATTTGCTGTCCATATTTCCTAAAATAACAAGGCTCTTGTATGTGTAGATCCTGACCTAATAATTGATACAATAACGTAGAATATTATTATTATTATTATTATTGGTCTTCTATTTCCTCTCATTTAAAGATTGGCTTGATCTAAACAGTTCACAATTCAGGATTGTTATTGCAGAGCCTATTGTTACTGTGGAGCATTTTGTTGCTGCTATTTTTATTGGGGGCATTCTTGTTACTTAGGTCGTTGAAAAAATTTACCATTTTGAAAGTAAACCAAGATTAGAATATCCTCGGTTAATTTAGAAACAGAAAATATGCTTCATGTACACAAAGCTGTGGTTAAAATGTTGATGCATGCACAAGATTGTCAAACAGTATCTGTTTCTTTGGATTGCACAATAGTGGTCTTTTGACTCTCTTTCTTGTGCAATAACGTAGAAAAAGATCATTCTGTCTCATTCCTGGGGATGTGGGTTGTTGGTTTTGATATTTTGTAACACCTTCAGGTTGTGCTCATATAATTTTCTTTTAGTTTTTCTCACTTGAATAAAAGTACCAATATAAAATGGCCTTTTTTAATTTTCTTTTATTTTGTTTTGTATTTGTTTAAAGCAATCTAATCTCCTTGCTAATGCTTAGTTGGCAGATTTTGTTAAAATTCCACTTGAGAAAGCTGGGGGAATTATCAATCTTATTGATATATATTGTCTATTCAATCGTGCTCGTGGCACAGGTTCCAATACTTCCTTCTGTGTTCTCTTAGAAAATTTCTATCAAGTAATGCATTTTTTGAACTAATGCTCCCCTTGTTTTGATTGTATAATAAACAGAATTGATCTCTCCTGATGATTTGTTGCAAGCATGTTCTCTGTGGGAGAAGTTTGATGTGTATGTATGGCATTATCTTCTATTTAAATTACTTCTGTTACTCTGTTCCATGGCTTTTAAATTTGGGATTAAATTGTAGTTGGAGTGAAATTGTTGTAAAATCGTGATTCAATTCAAGTGGTAAAATTATGATTTTAAGATTATTTGAAGCTGGCCAAGTTTCATTTTCATTCCTGTTATAAAGTTAGCATTGTACCTGCTTTAAAAGTTAGTGATATGTGAAGCTTCTTCTTTGTCTTCTGCTAACTGTAATTGAAGGATGAAGCTGCCGCTTCTGGTTCATAATGAACCCGAACCACTGTATTCTCTGTCTTTTTGAGTCAGCTGCCACCCTCCATGGCTCCCTGCACCAGTCACCATTTTTTCTCTTTTTGCTTTTTCTAGATTATTTTTTGTTTGGAGTTGTCAGGTTTTGGTATTGGAATTTTCCTGTTATTGTTTGAACCCAACCAACCTTTTATTATGTTAGCTCGGTCACCATGCTGAACTAAAGTGGCGATATGGTTATGATTTAAGAATATTGTGCATGATTATGAATTTTGTAAAATCTTACTTTCAATTAACAAGTTTACATTTTGCACCCCTATTCCTGCTTTGTGGTAAAATCCAGATTTTAACCAACTTGTTAGGATTCTACACTGTTTAATAATTCAATGCAATACCCTTTTTGGTTGTTGTATTTCCGTGCTTTGATTATGTTATTCTATTGTTTCAGCCCGGTGGTTCTACGGAAGTTTGATAGTGGAGTCATGGTGATACAAACTAAGTCTCATAGTGATGAGGAGGTAAGTTCGATTTATCTTTCCTTCCGTGGTGGTTGTTTTTGGTTTTTTATTGTTATTTACCTGCAAAAGTCATCCTTGTACAATTTGTGAAATTGTAATATGAAGTTTGTGTATTGTTGTAGAATGGCTTGTATTTATTCTACCCGTGTTTTTGTAATGAACCGTGATATCCTTAAACTTTTACTTAGATTCTTCCCTGTTCACTGACAGTGTTATTGGCCAGGGTGGGTCCCACAAAGAGGTTGGGTTTTCTTCTCCTACGCCATTTAGGACTGACATAAAGAGCATAGTTACATGAATCACAGCAGCCTGGCTTGAAAACTGGATATTTATTAGGAGATTCAAAACCAGGAGGTTACTGCAAATAAACTTCATCTAGTAATCATGTCCTTTATTAAAAGGGTGTTATTCAAATCTGATGTTTGATTGGCTGCTAATAGGTTAAATATTCTGATGAAACAGAATTTTGTTTGGTATGGAGATTGGAGAAGTAGTAGTCAATTAAAGCAGAAAAAGATGAAGTATGAGTAATGGGAAATGAAAGAAGAAATGGTCATGCTGAAATGAGGAGAATGGGATTGGATAGAGAGTGGGGAGTTTTCTGACTTAAATGAAACATGGAAAGGATATACAGAGATATAAAATCTATCATATTGAGAAACGCTATATTCTTCATGGTTGGAATACTTGTAGCTAAGGAATTTATAATCAGACACTCTAGTATGAAGGTCTTTGTTATTAAGAGAGGTTATGTAAGTCTGTTAATGATACAAGACAAGTGGTAGTCAGGAAGGCATGCTCCTAATAAAAGAAGTGTGATGCTTGAGCAAAAAGGGCTAGACTTGTACAATATGTAATGTTTATGTTCAACAGTGGTATAAGGCTTTGTTGTTTGTTATGTTCTAACAGTCTCATTTTGACATTGTGTACCGGGCAAACGCCCATCGCGCCATCAGACTGGATAGATTTGCTTTTGTTTGGTAGCTACTCTGTGATAGATTTAAATGAAAGATAACAGCCCTCGACTTTAGTGTGCATGCATCAGCTAAAGTTACATTGTCTTAGATTCCACCAGATGATAACATAGGAGCTAGTCCCCACACATGATCAGTAAATGTAAGTTTAAAAAGGGTAAGCAGAAGCTGATGACGATCATGAAATGGAACGCAACTGATGAGCCTTCCTAAACAGCATGCTTCGTAGAGGTCAATGAATATTTTAGTTATCAATGAAATATTAAAAGTGTTGGGTAAAGTCTTAACAACATCTGAATCAACTGTGAAACAGAGTAAAAATATTCCTTTTAACTTTTAAGGATAGGGTAATCCTCTTCCCTTGACTTAGCTTTTGATTTAAATTAAGTTTTGTTAATTCTAATATGTTATTAAAGCCTGTTTGGTCTCGAAGTTGGGTTGATGACCAATGCTGGTAGTGCAGGGTGTGTTAAATGTTGCACATAGACTAAGAATATGGCCAAACTACGGCCTTGGGAAATCATTTCTTGAGTTAGCTTTTGGAGTTCAGTCTATTTCTAATTGGCTGCCTAGTGGCCACACACTACAATCCTAAATTGACAGATTTTGAGGAGATGGCAGAAACCATAGAAAGAGTAGCCGATCTTTTTAACTCAAATCCTGGTAGTCTTTGTTACTTTGCCTCTTCATCTTGTCTGGGAAACTAATTTGGAATGTACGGTTAATTTCTGATCTGTACATTTAATGATCTTCCGTTACTCATTACTTGTTGCTACTTTCACCTAAGGAAAATTTTCTCTTCCGGGTTCACATTTAGGGAGTATGGAAATGTCACAGTTGGTGGCATTGTAAGGTCTGCAGAGTAGAAGTGAAGACAAGGATCACCTGATGACTGAATGTTTAGAAGGGATATGTTGGTGAGGCTATGCCAAGGTTGGAAATCAGGCTCTATAGCTACCCTACTAGGTTTGAAAATGATACAAGCTGCCATGCTATTATTGTAGAAGATATAGTGGCCATGGATAATGGGCTCTTGTTATCACTGTTATAGATTTTTAACTGGAAAAGATAAAGAAGAATAACAGTATAGAGAGGATAGAGAGGGAAAAGAGAAACAAAAATCAGATAAAGTGTGCACTGCACATTTTTATTATCATTTCAATCTGTCCAAAATGTACAAGAAGAACCATGCTTTATTTATGTTATGACATTACCCGACTGCTTGCAGTTATAAATTCCTAACTAGCAATATCTGCGTAACTTACCAACTGATATTCTTCTCTTATTTATATTTACATAGCAATTTATCCTTATTAACGAAACCATATTTGTATCAAAATGCTTTGACACATCTTTAATTTCACTTGCCTTAAGGAATTTTTAGCTTTATGTTTGGAATATTGTTCTCATTTTAACAAATGTTTTAAAAAAAATGACATGAGAAGATGGATGAACTAGCTAGTTACTCTTGCATACATTTGGTTGGTTGCAGTTTGCATCACTTCTGGTTGGATTACTGGACCAGGGATTCAACCAGTAATCCAGTGATATGGCCTTTTGATTAGTTTGTGCAAAGCAGTAAACCACTTTCTCCCTTTCCAATTGCTTACGTGAATAGTAATTCAACTACAGTTATTTAACAAAACATCTCATCATGTTATTTGAGCTCTAAAGTTGATGTTTGGATCTCCCCTTAGTTTTTACTTGAGTTTTTATCTGTAATGTATGACGTATGCCAAATTATATTTTATATTATTATTCTTCTATCTTACCTTTAATAGGTTGCTACGTGGACATGAGATTATATTTAGATGATTTCAATCTTCTTCACGGTCACTCTTATATTAAATATGATGGAGGTTTTCCTTAGTTTATGTTTTTAGGTTGTCAGTCTTCATGAACGTTTTTTCATCTTCACTTCAACTTTTACTAATGTGGAAATGGTAGGAGGTAAAATTAGACTAAAATGACTAACTGCTATTTGGTTTAGGTTTTCAATAAAGTAAAGATGCTTGTTATGAAACCTGATGCTCTTCGAGCTGGGATAAGTGCTAGTGATGCTGCAAGGACACTAGGGGTTGCCCCAGCAATGGCAAAGGAACATCTCTTATCTGCTGAGAGCAAAGGTATGCTGCTGGATCACTCTTCAATATTTTAGGCTTTTAGCTACATAACCGGCTTGTGATTGTTAAGGCTCAGAAAATAAAGAAGAATATTTGAATTTGAGAAAAATTCTTAGACAAGATACAAAAAGATAAGAGATAAGCTATATATAACTGTGTAATATTTAACATATTGTAACTAATATCTAACTAACTGAGAACAGAAAACATAAAGATTGTTACTAACTGTTTTACATAGTAAAATACTACTCTAATGCTCCCCACAAAGATCAAAAGATTCAGCCACTATGAGCTTGGAGCGAATATCAACAAACTGAGCAGGAGAAACATCTTTGGTTAGTGCATCTGCTTACTGATCAGATGCATGAACATGCACAACTTGAAGTTCTATACTGATTACTCTTTTATGAACATAAAGAGATCCAGTTCCATATGCTTAGTGCAAGCATGAAGTACAGGATGGTGAGCAATAGCCACCATGCTCAAATTATCACTATAAATCCTAGAATAGGTGTGTGGAACTTCCAAGAAGACTGAATTCAGGAGATTTCAGTTGTTGTGAGAGCTAAATTAAGATAATCAACATCAGTGCTGGAATGGGCTACAGCGGTTTGTGTCTTGAACCATCAGGACACAAGATTTGGCCCTCGAAACATTCCGAGGGAGGGAGGGGGATGAGAAGGTAAGTGATAAGTTATGGTGTTGATAGCCACATGTGACCCTAATAAGATCAAATTTGGGGTTCTTATAATCTAGAATTCTGAAGATTGGACAAATAGAAAACTTAATCTTCTTTTAGAATTCATACATCGCCCATTGCATTACAAGTACACCGTTTTATAGGCTAAATTATGTGTCACTTTTGACAACCATAATAAGGCCCACTACATTCCACATTAAATCTTAGTTAGTGGTCTCAATTGTCCATTAGCAATTAACTCCCACTAGTGTTGTGTTGCTTTTAATTCCCACTATATGCATTGTTATCATGAGAACATGAATGGTTGACCTTCTCTTGTTCCCATGTGACAATTCAGCCACGTAATCACAAAGAAAACCCAGAACTATATTGACCTTTTTTACATCATATCATTGGGCAAAAACGGCTCTAAATATAGTCCCTAAGAAATTACACCCTTGAGATACAAGTATCCTTTTAACTGTAGACAAATGATGCTCAAGACGTTGAGACATACACTTGTTAACTTTTCTATCAAAAAATAAACATGCGTTTTCTAAAAGTAAGCAAGTACCTCTTTTTCTGTTAGACACATGCTTAATGGTTCTACAAGTATCTGCCTGTAATAATTGAAGAATGAGTAGCTCTCCAATCGCTCCTCTTTGAAAAAGGATCTCTATGTTGTTTCCCCACCAAACAATCTTTACACAACTTTAAGGGTGACTTTATCTGTGGTAACTATTCACTGTTTGTTTTTGATAGAGTCTGCAAACCCCTTGAAGCTTAAATGCGCATACCTACTCTTAAATTTAAAAGAATAATATATTTTTTCTGTAGTTCAATGAGGTCATTGGACTTATAAATACATGAGCCTACCATTTATTTTAGAAAATATAGAGAGCTAACAAATCCCTGTAATTATGGTATTGTTTTTAAATAAATAATCCTAGTTTTAGTGGACTCATTCCTTTAGCCAAACTTCAAGTATAATGTCAAGATGTTCTTTACTGCAGACATCATCACTACAATAGCAGTAACTTCATAAACAAGGTTTTGAATACAAAGAAGGTAATCAGAAATTGAACTAATATACAAGGAAGTATTGTGAAGTTCACATCTAAACTGTCGAGCACAAGCTTAGTGTGTGAGTGGAAGTAGTTGTGAATCTTGTCCCAAAGTTGCCATGGAGATTTGTAGCCTACATGAGAGTATATAATGAGAAATTGAGATTGTAGCCAAGAAAGTAGAAGTTGATCTTGTTGCTGCAATAATTTGGTTATATCTTTAGGCGATGTGAGATCTCTAATTCACTTCTAGGGAATATGATAGGCCTAACAAATCTTATTAAAATAGACTCTAATACCATTTTAAATAGATTTTAAGCCTAACTTAGTCTCATTTCATCGACTAATAAGATTAAGTTTGCATCTCATTTATATACCATAGTTTGATCATATTTTTAGTTGATATGGGATCTATAATATGAAGCTTATTCTTATGCCATGTTAAGGTTCAAAGAAAAGAAAAAGGAATATCCAAACGAGTTAAATTGTATATGTGAAGATAAAAATGATAAGAGATCAGCTATATATAGCTGTGTAACATTTAACAGTCTGTGATCAATATCTAACTAAGAGGATAAAACATAACAGATTGTCAGACGCAACAGACTTTACCAACTATACATCTGTTCAGTCATTATGGAACATATACTACCGACTGTTATACATGGTAAAATACTACTCTGATTCTGAATCTCATGGAATTTTTTCCAGGTTTACTATGCAGAGATGTAAGCCCCGATGGATTTCGCTTCTATATTAACTTGTTCCCTGAAATTGATCGAGTTGACATGCATTTGTAAGTCAACTTTCTATACTTGACCTGTAGTTTTGACTTCATGATACTCGAATCAAATATGTTGCCTCTTGAGTTAAAATTTTATATGGTATTAAGCCTACATTATTTTATGCTTGCTCAGTATTTCTTGACCAGTTGTCCTTACTGTTTTTTTTTTATTTATTTTTTATCTTTCCGATGTTTTTTAATCATTTTAAATCATACTAGAGACATTCACTGAATTCCTTCACATATGAAGAAAAGAAATTCACTTTTCTGTCATCCTTCTCACAGTCTCGGTGCTTCAAGATTACAAAAATCCTCTTTAGATAATATGCTAAAATAATCAAGTCTTCCTACTTGAAATATAGAGTATATTATTTTGATTTGAAATTGATGCTTGAACTAAGAAATTAATAACTGGCCTTGAAGTCTAGCTTTCTGCTTTGTAGCTTCACAAGAGTTATAAATCGATTTCTGTGTTCTTGCACCCCATTGGTTTTTCTAGTGTAAAATCTTGCAATGATTTCATATGAATTTGTTCATTGATTGATTTCATTGATATAAGTTATTTGTAATGTTAATATTGGCATTTATGCAGAGTAAAAGATCGGGAAATTTATGCCTTGTGGGTACAGGCTAACCATAGTCATGCTTAAGAGTCCCAGGCCTTTTGAATTCAGGCCAAGAAGGGAAAGAAATTACACAAAACGTTTTACGGTGCTTCAATGAATGTGATAGTTTCTTTGTAGAGTATACTTACTATAATCATTGTGTAGAAGGATTATAATCCTTGAAATGAAAAGATGTTGATGCAGAGCTTTTATATATATATATATATATATATATATATATATATATATATATATATATATATATATA
>Ga0099822_1001638_pt1 | contig 26603 bp, 10 predicted proteins | sample CowpeawhiteBW_FD_76839 | JGI IMG/M metagenome (GOLD analysis project Ga0099822, IMG submission 76839) | Root nodule microbial communities of legume samples collected from California USA - Cow pea white BW | ecosystem: Host-associated > Plants > Roots > Nodule | place: USA: California | collected... | reverse complement strand
TATTTATTTATAAAAATATATATATATATATATATATATATATATATATATATATATATATATATGTCTGTAACATAATTTTTTGTTTTTATAATTTTGTATATCATTATAATAAAATTATAAAATTATGGATTAAATATAGTTGATCTTTTAACTTGTATGAAAATTGAAATGTGTGAATTTAATCGTTTTAATTAGGTTTTGTTAAGTTTATTTGAATATTTTAAAGACGTTTCATGATAGTATTTAAGTTAATATTGAAGCAAAAATGTAATAAATGGTGTAAATAACTCAAAATCATAGGATATGTTTGAAACGTTAAATAAATTTAATAAAATTTGGTTAAAAAGACTAAATAAGAACCAATCTTCACTACAAGAATTAATAGACCAACAACATATTTAATCCTCGATATTAATGTTCCAATCCGCATTTTCGAGGTATTATCCCTTTTGAAAAGTTAAGTTTCGTCACAATTTTGCCCTTAAAAGACGTATCAGAGAGAGAAGGAAAAAAAGAAATATTTAAATTACGTTTGACCTCGACTCCTAAAAAATATATGACTTATTGGGTGTACCGAAACAATTAACATCCTATTTTTTTTCAGTAGGTTTCTGTCAGCTTGAATCAAACATTATCTAAGTCTAAAAAATTTATAATTTTAATTTAGTTTTAAATTATCTTATTTTCTTTATTCAATATAATTCTAAATTTTGACATATTCGATCAAAGAATTATTAAAATGATATTTATTTAATTAAAATATGAGATATGTGAATTAAATAATTTATTTATCTTTTAAAATATTATAAAATAAAATCACTAAAAAATAGATAAAATTTACATTTTTTTCTAAATAAAAATTTACACGCAAGATCCCCGTTTCGTTATAAAATCTCAATTGAGTCCTCAACTTCAAAGTTATCTCAATTGGGTCCTATTTTTTGAAAATTTATTCCAATTTGGTAATTTCCGTTAGGACATCATTGACGACGTTAAGTGTGTGTCACGTGTCAGGTCATGGTTTTTTTGATTTTTTTTAAATTTTTTCTTGAAAAAATAGCTGACACGTGTCAAATTAAGATTTTGCCACGTGTCAGCTTGTGATTTTTTTTTTAATTTTTTAATTTTTTTAATTTTTAAATTAAAAAAAATGTCATGTGTCAAAAAAAAATGATTCTGTCACGTATCAATTATTTATGTGAAAAATCTCGATTTGATCCTTATATTTGTTATTTTGTCTCAATTTAGTCCTAATCTCTTTTTAAACTAAAGTAATTTCATCTCTTCCAAATTGAGACCAAATTTGGCTTTTATATCAATACTATAATGATATTTTTAACCAAATTAATTTTATTTAAATTTAAATTTTGCATTGAACTTTATTTAAAAAATTTGTTTTAATATTTTCTAAACAACTTTATAAATTCAAATGTAAGTTGTTTAGAAATTATTAAAACAATTTTTTTAAAATAAAGTTCAATGCAAAATCTGAATTTAAATAAAATTAATTTGGTTAAAAATATCTATTATAATAAAAGTATCATTATAATATTAATATAAAAGTTAAATTTGGTTTCAATTTGCAAGAGATAAAATTACTTTAGTTTAAAAAGAGATTAAGATTAAATTGAGATAAAATAACAAATACAAGGACCAAATCGAGATTTTTCACATAAATAATTGACACGTGGCAGAATCATACTTTGACACGTGACAGTTTTTTTAATTTAAAACTTAAAAAATTTAAAAAAATTTAAAAAATCACAAGCTGATACGTGGCAAAACTCTAATTTGACATGTGTCAACTATTTTTTCAAGAAGAAAAGTAAAAAATAAATTTAAAAATTTTTAAAAAAAATTAAAAAAACCAAGAGCTGACACGCGGCACATACTTAATGTTGTCAATGATGTCCTAACGAAAATAACCAAATTGGAACAAATTTTCTAAAATTAGGACCCAATTGAGATAACTTTGAAGTTGAGCATCCAATTAAGATTTTATAACGAAAACGGGATCATGTTATGTGATTAAACCTAAAAATAAAGTAGAAAGAATACGTATTTTATGCAAAAAAATACATGAAAAAATATATACACAATTATATTTTTAATTAAAATTGTCTGCTTGAGAGTTATTTTATGATTTGATTGTATTTTACTTGTAACATATTTATATTTATTAAAATAACATAATAAATTTATATTATAGTTTTTTATATAAAATTATTTAACTTATTTATAAATAAATAAAAAGTTGAAATTGTGAATAAATTATACAAAAAGAATTCACGACCTGTTTCCTTTATGTGAAAAACTTTTTCATTATTTAACTTTTTGTGTAAAATACTTTCTACAACTTAAAAAAAAAATGTTTTCAATATTTTTAGAAGATGCTAAGCAATTATATAATGAAAAAAAAAAGAAAAACATTTTATATAGATTTTGTAAGATCTAGTTTTCTGCCCTAAAGTCTTAAGGGCTGCCTTTAAGCTATTGGGTCTAAGGGCTGGCCCAAAGGATAAAGCCACCCAAGTCTGACCTAATTGACTCATTCCACACTTTCAGATTTTTGCTTCCTTGGTGCTTAGAGTCGCAGCCGTCTCCTCTGTTAGGGTTCCACAGTACATTTAGTTCACGTTCATCTTAACCCCGTTCTTAGCTCACGTAAGTATTCCCAACCCATACTTTTAAATCTCTGGTCCTATTTCCGTGGGTAGTGTTAGAGCTTCAGTAGTAAACACCCTCTGTTCACTTTTTCCAGCTTTGTAATCTTCTCCTAGAGTTGTGGTACTCCGCTGTTCGGTGTCGAGGAATTTAAAACTAGCTCATTCCAGGTAAGGGAAGCTAGAACCTCCTTGTTTGGTGTGATTATGACTTGTACCATTGTAGTTTCATTGTTTTCTCGAGTTTGTATGCTGCCATGAATGCCTAGGCTGTCTGGATTTTTTTTTGTTTGGTATATGTGTATGTGTGATGTAGGCGCAAACAGTGGCATACATTGATAATCTCGCCCAAGCGAGCTGGCCTCGCCTAAGCGAGATGAGCAGAGGCTCGCCCAGGGCTTTCTACGTGAGTTGTCGCTCAAGCGACCAAACCCTCGTTTTGAGCAAGCAGATGTCTTGCTTAGGCGGAGGGGGTCTTGCCTAAGCGAGATTATGCAGGGGCTACTGTTATCCTTGTCGAGCTCTCGCCTAGGCGAAGGGGAGCTCGCTTGAGCGAGAATCCTTCTCGCTTGAGCGAGACCCTTCAGCCTGAGCGAAGAGCTGGGTGAGGAAGCGTCCTGAGTTGTTTTCCCTCTGTGTTTGGATGTTTAACTTGTACTTGTATGATGGCTTAATGGGAAATGATTATGCATGATTGGGAGAGGATTATATGTGGGGAATTGTGAGTTTGACATGATTTCTATATGAATTATACATGAGAGGTTGGAGATATATATATATATGTGTGTGTAGTCACGAATTTGGCATGAGCAACAATGGACCTTGATGGTTGGTAATCCAGTGGCATGGTATTGGTATGAGAGGAAGCAATTTACTCGTGGTTGGGAATAACGAGTTGGTATTGATTCAACCTGTGATAAATGAGGGTTGGTTACGGATGTTGGTATGAGGTTCCTATGCATGATATCTGTATCTATTACTTGACTGATTGTATATGTTTAGTATGTGGTCAGTACATAATTCCTTGAAGTCTCTAGGTGGGACTTTAAGGTCTTGCTTCAGTGGTCGGGACGTAATCCCATGGCCCTTGTTAGTGGGTGCCCATGGTGGTTCCCCATCTATATAACTTGGTAAGGATTCAAGGTAAGGATTGCATCCTGACACTCTAAGGAGTCAATTAGTCTCACTTAGAGCGGACTGACTCCTGTGGTGAGAGTAGCAGGAGGCCTGAAACTCATTAAGGGCTAACCTTGTGTACGAGAGAATTGATTCATTGTAACACTTGTAACACATAGCTCAAGGGTGAGCAGAGGTATTCACCACAAGTGCAAGCATCCGCTGAATCTGACCAGGTTATATGTATCCGGATGAGTCGAGTCGAGTCTTAGTGTAATGAATGGAAGGTCATAACATGCTTGAGTGATGTATGTATATTGGACTGCGAAAGTATACCTGATTGTATGATAAAATCTTTTTGACTCTAGCTTACCCTTTGCTTGTTTGAATGTCTTGTGTGTGGTTCTTCTCTTTTGCGATGATCATCAATTTGTTGATGTGAGCATAAGAGAGAGGTTTTCGCGGTCAACAGGAGAATGGTGACTCCGCTGCGTAGCCTGCCTGGGCTGGATCTTGATTCGCGATCTTTCTTTTAGGGCCACAACCCATGTAGCATCTGTCCTTTAAATTTCCAATTTGAATATTGTAGAATATTTGTAACTGTTTCTTTTGACACCGTTACGCGTTTGGTTGGTTGTATGGAATTACTTTTAAACTTCGGAACTATGCTAAGATATTATTCTAGGGTGACGCTTCTTTTAATTACGCTATTAATTAAATAGGGTGATGCAGATTTTATATTAAATTTCAATCAAACAAATTGAATCACAATTTAATTTTCAAATATAAATAAATAATTATAAAATTATGCATTCCTACCGTAAATATACAATAATATTATAATTTAAATTATGAGATTTATAAATTAAATTTTAATATTGAGTATAAAAATAAAATAAAAATTTAATTTATATATAATTATGACGAAGTATATAGAAATAAGAAATAAGTCCACTTAATCCATTTTAATATGTTCAAGAAGTCAAATTTGACTAACCCATCATACTTATAATGAATCGAAAGTATTGCATGACTTGACCACCAAAAAGAGTAGATTAACCTCTCAAATTTGTATTTTCTTTTTAAAAAATTATATTTTTTAAAGTTATATTTATTAGGTTAATATCTTTTATATAAATTACTTAATAAAATTATTATTTTAATCTTAATCTATATAAAGTGCTCATGAGTTAAATTACAACCTTATTTCATATTTGTTTCCTTTAAATAACATAAAATAAATATTACACTTTTTAGATTGTAGTTTTTATTTTAATTTTAATAAAACAATTTTCATATTTTGTACCTATAATATAAAAGTAAAAAAAAAAGGCAAATAGGTTGACATGTTGGATGAGGTGAGTCAAGGTACACTATTAATGAAACTGCCAATTCCATTCCCTTTTATCCTTCGAACTAGTTATTATCTCTAAATTTAATTATAAGCATAAAATTATATTAAAATGAGATACGAACATAATACATAAAACACTGTACCAAAACCCATGAGTCAAAATTATATTAGGCATTTCATCATTATATCTAGAAAATTTATGTGTTGTATCCTCTAGTAATGCATTCAACCATAATTTATTAATTTATTAATTAAACTTGCATTTGGGCAAGTACTATTAGTATAAGTGTGAGAGGAAAAAAATCAAGCAAGAAAAGGATAAAATACTTTTACTACAAAAAAAACTTTAATTAAAAACTAATTTTAAAAGCAAAAAATAATTAGTATGACAATTTAGACACTAATTTATAAAATTAAAAATTATTAGTTACTAAATTAGTTATTATTATAAATAAAAAATAATAATTAGTACTAATTAATTAGAAACTAATTTAAAAACTAATTCATTTTGATAGTCAAAATCTAAATAATTATTTTTAATGAACAATTTGTTTGCTAACTAAAATTATAGTAGCTAATTTTAAATACCAATTTAGTAACTAATTATAATTTTTTGTTTATAATAATCATTATTTTAATAATAAAAAAATTCAATTCTATGAATTAGTATCTAAACTAATTATTATTTAAAAGTTTTTTGGTAATGTTTGAAACCATATCTTATGTCATCCTAAAGAAAAATAATAATAAAAATAAAAAATGACAAACCCAACCATAAATTCTCCATTATATCCTTAAAAAATTCCAACACTTAATCCATCACCCAGACGCTAAGAAAAACTCAATTGATGATATACCTAACATACTTCTAAAAATTTTGGAGCGATAGATGGACTAAGGGGAACACAAAACAATTTAAGAATTTTAAATTCTTCAACAGAGTTATGGAATAGACCTTTAGAAATGCAATCATATTACTCTATAGATTTAAGAAAAAAAAATGTAATTTGATCCATTGGAATATTTTATCTTTGAACCCAAAAAGCATGCACTAACACATCGACACCAATATAATACAACATACTATACTTATGATACCTAAAAAAATGCGAAGTAGATTGAACATCCACAATACTCATCTGCCGCTAAAAAACAAACTGTAACCACTTCCAAATGATGAAGACCTTTTCAAAGTGAAGAAAGAGATGAAGAGTAGTCTCCTCAACTTTGCCACACGATCTACGATGCACTATGTCACAATCCTTTCATGGAAACCGTGTCATAATATAAATGGTATTCAAAAAGGAATCATAAACATATTTTATGGAAACTTTTAGTATAGTAATTTAGATTCCTTCTCATATTTTTATTCATTAAGTGCTGATCTTTTAAATAGTTTTCGTAAAAAGGAATTTCTGTCATAAGTCTTCTTAACAAAAATACTTTAGAAAAACTTTAGTCTATTAAACCACATATATTTGTTTATGTTTCCTCTGATTTGATAACTAGTATTATGATATGTTATATTATTACTTAAGTGTTCTTTTTTGCTATTAAAAGACTAGAATAGTCAAACGTGTGTAATAGAAGAAGACTGGAATAGTTAGGCATGTGTAATAGAAGAAAAAAAACTTTTAAAGTAATCAAGGTATTGAAACAACTCTTGAAAAAAATTCTTTAAACAACTATGTCTATTTTTTTTTTATTAGAACATAAAATATTTTTTAACTGTAATTTCAAAAAGTGTTGTATTCTAATCTTATTTTTCTCAACTATACTCTGTTTTATAATCTATTTGATAACCTATTTTTAGAAATCAAGTAATATAAACGATTAATTAGGTAATGCTTAAAATTTTTTTTTTCCTAAAAAAAACTATTATTATTTATCATAGTGAAAAGGAGAAGATTGTTTAGGCATAGATTAGATTTCATTGGACTAGGTACAAATAAAAATATAAGAGTCTTGGATAAGACACCCACATTTCTAATAAAATAAATAATAACAAGATTTGGTATGTTTAACATTTTACTGATATGAAACAAGTATAAAAGTGTGAGACCCCTTCTCCACCAACCTCCTTTTGAATTGCAAAAAACAGTCTCACCAAGTCACCTTCTCTGCTCACCTTACTTTCTTTGTATTTCCTTCACTTCTCTAAATTGAGAGCTCTGCCCATCACCTAAAATCACTCTTCCTTATCTTGTGATAGCTGGCAAGCTTGAAGCCAGTGTATGATCCTCCCTCCAAGCTGAACATCCTCCCCCTTCCAATAAGTCAGTCTAGCTTCCAATTCCCAATTTCAGCAGCTTCATTCCTTCTGGATTGAATTTAGGATCTCATTTTCTCCCTCTATGGTTATGTATTTCATATCAGTAGGTGTTGTACGGTTGTGAGATCCTTTCAGTTAAGGGTTCTCTTCTTTGCAATCCAATATTGTCTAAAAGGTAAGGGAAGCTAACTAATTCTTCTGAATTTTATCTATAAACCATGTTTGATGATTTTGATCGAAGGATTGCGTGCTAAATTGATGTTTGAAATGCATATTTGAGTGCATGATTGAATTTTGCCATGAATTCTGGTTTGATGCATGTGAGAACAGATTGGGAACCTAGAATTTTAGCCCTAACGAGCAGCTCTCCCCTGAGCGAAAATACTAGGAACTCACCCCTGTAACTGCATGAGGTCTCGCCTAGGCGAGCTGATTTTGCCTGAGCGAGAGACACTCTCGTCTAAGCGAAACAACTTAGCCTAAGCGAGAGTTCGCTCAAATTTTTTAGTTGCCCACTGTTTGGAGCCTTGCTCAGGCGAGAATGACCCGCCTAAGCGAGATGGCCTCTCGCCTAGGCTAGATCTTCTAGTTTGAGTGAGAACCACTGTAGTTGAGTGTTTGATTCTTTGTTTTAATGGATGAAATTATGTGTTTGAATGTGAAAATGTGCAACTATTCTATTATATGCTTGGATTATTGTTGCTAATATTATGAATGGTGAAATTGGGTGAATATGGATTATGAGGAGATGTGGTTGAATTGGAATTTCAAGGGAAATTCAAAAGAGTATGTTAGTGTGTGTAAGGACATAAGGACTCCGTATTGGTTGGTATCCTGAAACTCCAATAATCATTCACGCTCAGATAGAGCAGAATGAATTATGTCGTGGGAGTAGTAGGAGGTCCTAGTCTTTAGACTTAATCAAGTCTTAGACGCAAAGGGGACTTACCTTGGGAGTGGTCGGGTGATAACCCATTGCGCCCAGACTCTGCAGAGTTTGGGGACCGTCACAGGTGCATACCACCAAGAGATCCAATGTCACTTACATAATCCGGATATTGAGTCTAGAGTCATGTATTTGTGCTATGTTGTGGTGGTTTAAGTAATTCTGATGATTGTGAACATAATTCACTAATATTCATAATTTGAACTGCATGATTCCTCTTATTTAAGTTAGCTTACCCTTCTTGTCTATGTTTGTTTTCCTTATGTGTTTCTCTTTTGCAATGATCACCTATTGTTGGTGTAAGCAGAGAAGAATCCAGGTGAAGATACCCCCTCTTGGATAGGAGCTGATCCATGGCTTAAAATTATTCAGTAGTAGTTCTGGCTCACGTCTTGTATTAAAGTTTTTGTATGTATTAGCTAACTCTTACCAGTATAGGTTGTACATATAGCTAGTGTCTTTGGATGATTGTACTAGCACTCTATAACAATTTATTTCCGCTATCTGCTTTGTTTAATAATAATATAATGTTTTGTTTAGTAATGTAAAAACTATTAAATGTGATGTTAAAAAAATATTTAAGACTATGAGCATCAGACATAATTTTTATAATATACAAGACTCAAGACGCTACGGTGTTAAAATATTTATAGAAATATTTAATAAAAATGTTAATTTTAGTAAAAATATTACCATAAGACTTATAAAAAAGTAAATTGAGTGTCAATTTAAAGAGGGACAATATTACTTCATTTTTACAAAAAAATGGGACTAAATTGAAACTAAAAACAAATATAGGAACCAAATTGAGTCATTTTGACACGTGACATAAATGTGAAGTGACACGTGTAAAAAATTAAAAAAATATAAAAAAATACAAAATAAAAAAAAAACTAGAAATTGACACGTGGCGTTGACTTTAACACGGTCTGACCAAACTAGCGGTAAAGACTAAATTGAATCATTTTAAAGAAAATGAAGACCAATTTAAGACAATAAAAAATTTAAGGACCAAACTGATATTACTTAACAAATAGAGAGACAAAAGAGTAATTTAACCTATAAAATATATATCCTTTAATAGGCAAAAGTAAACTTGCTTGAAACTTAAGAAATTAAAAGTAAAATCGAGTCACCGAAATTATAATTCAAAATTGAAAAATATAATCAGATAATTTATAATACAAATTTGCAAATGCTGATGTTAGAAGGCATACGATGGTAAGAAATAAATTAATAAGAAGATTATTGAATTATTAAATATATTTTAGTTATATTTAAAAATTATTATTTTTAATAGGATCCTGCATTTATTTATTTGTAAAATAAAATTAATTTTATTAATCTTTCACATATGTTTCGTAAACCGCATAAATCTAAGCAGAAATTGAAAGGAAAAAAAAATTGACCTAAACCATATTGCTACGAATTGAATTGATCTTCAAATGAATTAAATTGAAATCGGTTTTTAAAAACATTGGAATTTAAATTATTTTGAGTTTAAATTTGAAAATTGAACTGCACTTAACTTAAAACATTTATCTCAACTATAATTTATAAAATTGAAAAATATATTTTAAAATAAAATATTTATGAAAAATATTAAAGCAATTTAAAAGAGTTTTGTCCAAAACAGTTTGATTCAGTTAATTTTACTAAATGAAGTTCATTTAGTGCAGTTTAGTGAAAACCATTTTAGAGTTTAATTCAAAAAACTTGGTGAACCGTAATCGATATTATTACATGACATATTAATTTGATAATAAAAATTTATTGACTTTAATGATTATAGATATGAAACTGCAGACGGTGCGGTTTATAGAAAAAGAGGATCCAGATCCATTAATCCATTAATTTAACCTAAATAAAAGAAAGGAAAGATGGAAGCGTTTTGAAGTACAAGGTATTTATTTAATTATCCAAAAGCTAAGAAATCAAAGTGAGATATTTTGAATAAAAAGCATATAATCTAAAAGAATTAAAAAAATGAGTGGCAATGATGTGTAATAATTGGAAATAAAAAAATTGCAGAAAATGGTGAAGTTGAGAAGTAAAAAAGGTTGATCGGATCCAACTTGGTACGCGTGATGATGCAATGCAAGGCAACTTCATGGATGGAAGATTTGATTTGGTTCAAAATGTGAACTGTGTGAAAGTCAAGGAAGATAGGTTTGAGAAACAGAGAGCGAAGGTGGACCCGAACAAGATACGTTTGGTCGTGTCTGACCATCAACAACGTTACTATTAATTATAAAAGTATGATTGTGACAAGAGAAGCGACAACTGCAGGTGGGATAATCCTCTCTGCTTCATTTCCAAAAACAACAAACAAGATCTCTCAGATTTGGATCCTCCGAATCTCCCTCCTTTTCATTTTCACTTTTTTTATTATTATTATTTTTTCTTCATAACCCTTTTCTTTTCTCCTACCACCACCATTCAATATAAACCATAACCCTCTCTCTCTTTCCTCTTACCTTTACTTCATTTCATACCATACCTTTCTTCTCTACCCATTCTTTTTCTTCGATCATCCCTTCCTCCTTTTTCTTGTTAATTACTTAATTTAATCCGAGATGGCTGCCGCCGGTGATGTTTTCCTGCCGGAAGTGGGTGCCGGAAAGCTGCACGTGCTTGCCGTTGATGACAGCCACGTCGACCGCAAGGTTATTGAGCGGTTGCTCAAAATCTCGTCTTGCCAAGGTAAAGACTAAAGACGGAGAATTTTCGTGCTTTTTGGTCTGATCTGTGAAAATTAAATGGTATTTCGAAGAGGGTGTGAGAGAACGGGACTTTTTTTCGGTGTTGGACACTTTTTGTTGTTTTTCTTTTCTTGCATTGGCTTGTGTTCTGATGGTTATTTTGACTGGGTGTTGGCAGTGACGGTGGTGGAAAGTGGAAGCAGGGCTCTGCAGTATCTGGGGTTGGATGGAGAGAAGAGCTCCATTGGTTTTGATGTAAGCGGTTTTTTTAATTGTTAAAGGCAGTTCTTTTTGTTGGTGTTTACTTGGGAGTGGTGCTTATGGTGTTTGATGAATGTTGTGACAGAGTGTCAAGGTTAATTTGATAATGACAGACTACTCCATGCCGGGGATGACAGGCTATGAACTGCTCAAGAAGATAAAGGTGAGGAATGAGAATGGTTTTTGTTGTGTCTTTCGTTCAATTTTAATCTTCTCTCCTTGGTTTTTAATCTCTCTGTTAATATATGCAGGAATCATCTGTGTTTAGAGAGGTTCCAGTGGTGGTTATGTCGTCTGAGAATATCTTGACCCGAATTGATAGGTGAGTTCTTCATTTTAAATGGGATTCTCTTCATTTCTTGTGTGGTTTAGGAACTAGAAGCTGTTGTTTTTCTGGATTAATTCTTCAACAATGTTAAGGTTTTTATGTTTTGGATGTTATTTGTTTGTCAATTTACTTATGCTAATGCTTTGAGCTAAAATATCAGAGTATCCCATTGCGGCATCCGGAGCTGTTGTTTTTTAGAACATAATTCCCATCTTAACTTGAACCACATTTGTGAAAGACATGAATATTTCTTTTTTATATGATTAGATCCTCTATGATTTTGGCACATGGATAGATCGAAAGTTTTGTTGGCCATGTGAAAAAAGGAATAAAGAAGATTACCCTGGATATGGGAGAAAAAAAAAGACTTGTGAGAATCTGTTTTTTGACATATAGCAGCATAGTGTAGTGCTTGCACAACTGAAATTCATCTTCTGATTCATCAATAATCTGAACATGTTAGTGACATTTTTTAAGTTGCGTTTGTTGCCGCAATACAATGATTGAAGCAAGATGAAATTCAGATTCCCTCATGCCCAATTGTTGGCACAACAGCAATTATTATAATCTTGTGATTGCTTGCATTCACACATTGAATTATTTATTGATTGATTAGTTTTTTGATTGGTAGTTGCTTGGAGGAAGGAGCAGAAGAGTTTCTGTTGAAACCTGTGAAGTTGTCAGATGTAAAACGCGTTACAGATTTCATCATGAAAGGGGAAGGGAAGAAAGGAGTAAAAAAAAGCCATAAAAGAAGTAGATCAGATGATTACAGCCCTCCATCATCATCATCATCATCATCTATTTCAACTGCGTTCTCATCAGTTTCTCATCCCTGTGATCTATCATTGCCTGCATCACCTTCTTCTGCATTGCTCTCAAAGAAAACCAGATTGAGCATATAGATTGAGCAGTGGTGTTTTGTCTCCTCCAATTTTGCCAAACCATTGTTCATATCCAAAATGTTTTTTGCTTTTAAAACACTACACTTTGCTGACAATGAGTGTACTAGGATTAGGAATGAGGAAGAGGATGACACAATCACTCTGCTTTTTCATTTCTCTGCTCACAAATTTTTGCTGTACAGAAAACTAAATTCATTAAAAATTAACGAAACCCTCTCTGTTTTGAGGGGGTCTCACATCAAAATTTTATTCACTGTCTCTTCATGTTCACTACAGCCAATCATTCTGAATGTTCTTGATTCTTAACTTCTGAGTTGTCTTATAGTTTTAGGTTTAGTGCATTTTATTTGTTTCCTATAAATTTTGATCTCCTTTCAATTTTACCATTCAATAAGAAAGACGCTACGAAATAAGGAATACAAATTTTTAGAAATAATAATGTTTCTAGTTTATTACTAATAATTCAAGATATATATGTTATTATTTTATTGTCCTGATGCTTAAAAACAACACCTCGTTACTTAAAATTGAATAAAAATATGTCAAGTGATTAAAATTTTACTTAACATTGAATAAAAATATGTTGAGTGATTAAAATTGGAAAAAATTTTATTCCTTATAAAAAGAGAAGAGGACACGTGTCAATATTATTCTGTCATTTATGTTCGCTTGTTTATTATTCTATTGTCCTGATACTTAAAAGCATCACCTCACTACTTAAAAATGGATAACAATATGTTAAGTGATTAAAATTAGAAAATATTTTATCCATTACGAAAAGAAAAGGACACGTGTCAATATTATTCTGTCAACTTTGGATGAATCTGCCAAAAGTTTAAAATAACAAAAGCCTCACACAGTAAAAAAATTTGAAAAATAAGGAAAAAATATTAAAAACTCTAAAACATGACAAGGATTATTTCTTCATATGAGGATATTTGTCAAGAATTTTTATACACAACTAATTATATTTCATATACATATACATATATATATATATATATATATATATATATATATATATATATATAATATAATATAATAGATTACCGCATAATTAATTAAAATTGTGATTAAATATAATTTGTTATATATAAAAATTATATTTGTTTATGTTTATAATACTTTTATTAATTATTAATACTTTATTAATATATATTTGTATATTACAATAAAATAGTTAATTAAAATAATAAATAAAATAATTTAACTTTTGGTATTTTGGAAAATATCACAATTAAATAATTTACAAATTTTTCACTTATTCTTTTTCATCTTTTCTTATCTTTCTTTTCATTTGAACAAATATTTTATTATTTTTTCTTTTAACTCTTTTAAATTCATTCTCTGATAAAAAAAAGTTGCAAGGATGGAAGCACGAGAATCAAATCAGAAACGAGTTTTTTTATCAGTGACCAAAATGAAAAAAAAAAAAAACTGTATGCAAATTTTGGAAATTTATGGAAAAAATATTTAATCTTGTTAGTGAAAAGTAATTTAACTTAAGGGATGTATTATTTTTTTGATATAGAGAAAATAAAGAGAAAAAAATGAGTTGGATAAAATCAAATTAACAGAGTGGAAATAGAAAAAAAAAATGTAAAAAAATTAGTGGCATTTGAAGAGATAAAAATAAATAAAAACAAGAATACAAAATATATAAAAAAATAGTACAACGAATCCACTATATTTCGAACATTATTTATTTAATTTGATTCTCAACATCGAAAAGCGTGTAACTACTATTTAATGATATCATAAACGATTTTTTAATAATAGCACACACAACTTTATCCAAAACGAATAACATGGATTTATTTTAAAAATTTAAATAATTAAACTAAAACCGTCAGATATGTTCGGAAATCAAATTCTTTCTGTTTTTAAATACCATGTACTCATGTTAAAAGAATATGTATATTGGAATGAAAAATTAAGCTGTTTTTTTTTGTTCGGAGTATTACTTGAATAGGTCTTAATTTTGAGAAGAGAAATCTTATGTATTAATTATAATTATTATAACTATGGATACCATCTGATTTTTTAAATTAAGTATAAGATAGTGTATCAAATCTGTGTTTTAATATTCATCCCGTATTTGTTTTTGTTTTTATTTTAAATTAATAAAATATTTCTAATTTATTAGATAATTTATAATTTTTTAAAACACATCATTTTCATCCCTAATGTTTCCTTAAACTTAAGGTAACTGTTTAAGTGCAGATTTGGAAGATTGTTAAGTTGTGGTTAAAGATGAAACGTTTTAGGAAGAACTTGATCTTGTTTCAGAGTTAAACGCGTCAAATCATTTAGTATGCACGATGAAACATGCAACAAGTGTATGCCTCTGCCATGCCTAGCAGTGTAATGTTGAATACAGTTTTGTGTCATCAACAAGATCATGAACAAGAAACACCATCTACTGGTTTCAAGTACAAGATTTGTATCTCAATTCTGGCTTCAATCACATGGCCTTTCCCAACTCTCCATAACAACATACTACATCATCCGACAAAAGCCAAAACTAAGGTTCAACATATTTGGAACATTGCACCTCATCAATGTGTAACTAACAGTATACAATGTCTACTATCATGGAAGCTCTTAATTGCTTATTAATAATTGTTGTGAACAACCCTACCTTATCTAGATTACACACTCAATACACTCTATATGGAATTCTTAATTCAATCATCAACAGTATGTTCATTCTTCTCCACAATTGTCTGTAGAATTGGAGGAGCGACAAAGGTTATATTATAATAATCGAGGAATTAATACCAATGAATTTTAACTGTTATGAAGCACCAAAAGTTTTGCACTCACAACAAAGTTTCCACTTCACCTACACCAATGAGCTCCTACTTCTCACATAATAATAATTTTTTATCACACGCAGTTCCCAAAGGAAAAGTCATTCACAGATTAACATGACTTTTTCTTTTCGTAACGTTTGAGATATCCCCACAGTCAACTTCCCCACACCGGGAATGGAATAAGAGTTTTCCTAAAAAAAAGTGAAAAAACATCAATTATTATTATATTACATAAAATTTTATCATATTTGACATTTAAATACGCCTACCGTAGTTGTTTGTTTCAGGTTTTATTGTTTTAGTGTAATTTCTTATAAACTTTTTGAAATTATTAAGTTTTTAAAATTTTAGCAATAGGTTGTATTTGCATGTATGTGACACCCTTAAAGAAAAAAACCGTTGTTTCATGTGAGTTTTATGATATTCGGAATAATTTGTGGAGGTGAGTGCAAAGTCCGTGATGTTTTTGATTGAGAGAAAATAAGTGTGAAGCGTGATTCTTGGAAGATAAGAGTAACAGCGTAATAAGTAGGTTGCATCTACCAAAGAGAGGATAGGACAAAAGCCTTGAAAGAAGAAGTGGAAATGATAAACATTTTTAGAAGAATAAATACGCAAAATTGCAGCTCTTGAACCTAAGATTCCGACAACCTTTTTCAAGTGCAACAGCTGTAGCAAGTCACACACAGAGAGCACAGTGAGACATTTATTATTATACCTAAGATGAACGTCAATTATGTGCCTAATTAACTACTGCAACCGTTACATCCACCGTCGACACACCACCATTTATCACTCTCCATAATCAAAAACCTAGATCGGTGGTTGCACCATCCTTTCATCATTTACCCCTCAACTTTTAAACCGTTAGTGTATTCTATTATTATTATTATCATCGCTCTTGTAACATAGACAACAATAATGCAAATGTTGTCGATGCCAGGAACGACTAGGTCCACTTCTTCCGACTTATTGTATCGTAAATGGATTCTATGTCTTAACGATGCGTAACTTGTCTACACCTTGTTAACTTCATCACTGTTTTGTATTATTTTTCTTTTACTTAAATATGTTTTTTATTTTTATTTTTAATTTAGTAAATTCACTTTGTAATTTTTTCTCTGATTTTAAAAAAATAGTTTAATCTGTGTTGTTCAAATATCGTTAACATTTTTGTTAACGAGTTTAGTTTATCCTTCTTTGATTTTTGTATTCTTGTTATCAAACATTCTGCCATGTGTATTTTCTTTTCAAATTTGTATTCTGCTTGGATACGATGTTCCGGGCAAAAGGACTTAATAATTTTTTTTTTTTTTTTTTGGGCCGGAAAATATTAGTTTTAAATTTGAAAGATCCAAATAACTCCAACGGTTTTTTCTTCTAACTCAACAATCTAAACATTTTTAGCTCAATAATTCCACAATTTTATGTGTCATTGACATTAATTTTATTAAGTTAAAATTATTTCAGTAACGAAATAAAAATTATAAAATTAAGAAATTCATTTATGTTTTGACAAAAATAAAAAAGTTAAAGATTGAAAATGATAATAAATTAGTAAAGTTGGGTATTTGAAGCAATTATCTCTATCAAATTAATGTTTGCAAATGTATACTAAAATTGTGTATAAAATTTGACGTTGGTCACATTTATATGTATAATTTATACATATGTTCGACAGAAAAATTAAATTTATATGTAAACAGGAAAGAAAAATGTTCCAATGCACACAATATCTCATTTACTATTTACTTTTTTCTTATTGAAAACAAATATTCTAGTCCTAAAAAAGGTTTGAATAGAGTTTATAAATGTTTTATGAGTTTTTTAGGATGATGATGATTACTGCAACAAATAATATAAATAATCATTTTAATTTTATACTAACTCAACAAAATTAGAAATATAATAAGTATTATCATTGTTTTTTATGATATACAATGAGTTCATGAAATTACTATTACTTTTTATCTTACTTTAAGATAAATAATATAAGAATGTGTTTTCACAAAGTTACTTCTACAACAAATGAGTTATTTATAAGATTACAAGAATAAATATAAATTCATTTTAAGATGAAATATTATATGGAGTAAAAGTTTTACTAAGATTTTTCTTTTTACAAAGAAATAACACTTTTTTTTTCTAGTAAGACTTTTCTATAATCTAACACTGAAATGGCTATGACACATGTACAATACATCAATAATCTCTTATGTGGAATCGTTAGATTATATAGGACAAACCTTCTATTTTTGTGTTTTAAATAAAATTGTTGTAAGTTGTTTGTTGATATTTTGTTTTCTCACACTAAGAGAAGTAGGGAGCTTTTTAGCTACTAGAATCTATTGCAATATCTTTTTTGTTTTGCAATTGTTTTGTATTGTGAACACTATTTTTGAGCATACAATAATAAAATGTAGATTTGTTTTAAGAAAGTTTTTTTGGAAATGTATGTCAATACTATGATGTCTTTCAGAAGAAAGTATATTTTGAATTGAATTTGCTTCTTATTGCTCTTGTATGTTTTTTCTTTCACTAAATATTATTTATTGTTATTATCATCATCAAAATTAAAAATTATGGAAGCAATCTTTGTTTAAACTATTATAGAATATTAGATTATCTCACGACTTCATCATCAGTTATATGTTTTTGTATCGTTATACTTAAAAAATCCTTATTAATTCTTAGATATCTTAATTTTAATTTTTTTAGTCTCTTTAATTTTAAAATTATGAATTAAATGGCATGTCTAAAAATTAAAATAGATTAAAATGGTATTTGTTATAGGAACTAAAAAGGAATACCTTGTAAGTATATGGATTAATAGATGAAATGTGTACCACTATAATATTAGATAACTAATTAGGCTCTAATAATAATAATAATAATAATAATAATAATAATAATAATAATAATAAAATAAATAAATAAATAAATAAATGAGTACAATTGTCGTTTCCTTCCTCGCTTTTGGTGCACAAAAGTAAGCGTCTCTCATATTGGATTCTTATTAAAGCTTGTATGCATAATAAGCAAAATCAGTTGAAGCACTTTTGTTGGAGATGGCGTTAGTTTATTTAGTTAATCGTCTGCTAAGTGATGCGAAGGATCAATGAATGTTTTTAAAATATTGAACTAAAATAAGAGTATTTTTTTTGTCAATTGAAGTGTATATTAAATACCACGCATAAAATGATGCCATTTTGAGAAAAATCAAACGAGAAGAAAAATATCAGCTAGAGTGCGTTTAAGGTCTTCTAACACAGTCAATGAGTACCTTTTATAATAAATAATTTATTTTAAAAGAGATGTTAGAGTGATTGAGACAACACCATAAGCTTAAGAGATGCAAATTGACTTTGAACGGGTTCATACGCAAGTGTAGTTGAACATGAATATGTTGAAATTCTTTATGGTCCTTCGAATTGGTTGAGAAAATAAGAATAAATAATAATCATCCGAAAAATGTCATAAAGTATGCTTATTTCATGAAAATCTCATACTAAATGATTATTTACAATTTATCTTATTTGAAGTGGAATCTCCAATGCTTGGTTTCATCCAAAATTTGGCCGTCTCATATTGGAATTGGCATTATATGCAATTTAAGTTCCTTCTGACATCGACCAACGACAACTACCTCATTGAAAATATCAACAACCATAACCAAAAACATTCAAAACATACTTCACCGGTGTTAGTTAATTCTTGTGTGCAATTTTACCTTTCTTCTCATCTTACTGCCATTCTTCTATTCTTGTTCTTCTTTGCACTTTTCTACAGTTCTTCAACCAACTCACAGTGGTATATCTCCTGTCCATCATCACCTAAAGATCATAACAAACTTTTCAAATTCCCATCTCAAAAATATATCAATGTCAGCCTCCACTCATGCAATTGCAGAGGCTGTGCTTGCCACAGCTGGGGCTATGCTACTTATTGCTGCTGTTTTTGTTTACTTCTTTCACAGATTTGTGATTTCTAGATACCGCCAGAGAAACAAAATTGGAACAAGTTTGCTTCGAGAATCAGGAGTGAACCTTGAGTATATAAACAAAGTTGGTGGCAATGTGAAGGGGTTAATAGTTGAAGAAAATGGGGTTGATGTTCTTTATGTGGTGGACACAGAAAGAAGACCTTTGATAACTGGATTCCAAAATAGTATACTCAATCCGAGTTTCGAACATGATGAGGACGAGAAAAGAATAGATATAATGGTCCAAAGGTCCAAACTTTTCAAGCCTGAAATTCCACAGCCATGTCAATCTCCGAGCTTGGTTGTTCATGAGGATCATCAAGTAAAGACAGAATCACAAACACCATCAGTTTCAACATCATTAACACCAAGACAAAACCTCCCACAATCACCTCAGCTAGCACCATCACCACCACCACCACCACCACAATCTTCACCAATTATTCTTGAGAGCAAGAAAACTCAACCACCACCACCTCCTCCTCCTCCTCCTACTCGTCCTCCACCACCACCACCAGGTCCACCCCCTCTTCCAAAGGCCAGTGGCTTCATTTCATCACTGAAACCCCCACCTGCACCCAAAGGGAAAACAAACATAAGAAGCACCAAAGAGGGTGTGGCAGGGGAGAGTTCAAGAGAGAAGGGTGTTGCTCAAACAAGGCTCAAGCCTCTACACTGGGATAAGGTTGTAGCAAATGTTGATCATTCAACAGTATGGGATCAGATCAATGATGGTTCTTTCAGGTATATATATATCCACCTTATTGTTAACTTCACTAGTGCATGTTTTCATGGTTTTAAACTGTGGTCTTAATTTTGTTATAACTTTTGACATTATAATGAAACTGATGTGGTCACCATCACAGTCATGGTAAAAAGTTCTTGAAGTTGAAATCACTGTCGCTATCCGTTTTTAAAACCTTGACTGTTTATATCATCACTGTACTTTCAACTTGACAGGAAGTTCTTTCCCCCTTTTACAGGTTTGATGATGAATTGATGGAATCACTCTTTGGATATTCAAGTAGCTATAAAACACAAGAAAGAAACAGAACTCTTTCCACTTTGGCCAAGTCCAATTCCAGTGCACCAACTCAAATATTCATTCTTGACCCAAGAAAATCTCAAAACACTGCCATTGTGCTAAGATCACTTGCCATTTCTCGCAAAGGAATCTTGGATGCTGTTCTTGATGGTCAAGGTCTAAGTGTTGAGACGCTTGAAAGACTCACTAAAATAGCTCCCACCCAAGAAGAGGAAGCAAAAATCATCCAATTCAGTGGCAACCCGGATCAACTTGCTGATGCAGAGTCTTTCCTGCACTACATTCTTAAAGCAGTTCCAACAGCATTCAACCGTTTGAAGGCGATGCTTTTCAGGTCGAGTTATGATTTTGAAGTTCTTCAGCACAAGGAACAACTACAATCGCTTGAAATGGGTTGCAAGGAACTGAGAACTAGTGGTCTGTTTTTGAAACTCCTTGAGGCCATTCTCAAGGCTGGGAATCGTATGAACGCTGGAACTTCAAGAGGCAATGCACAAGGTTTCAACCTGAGTGCTCTTAGAAAACTTTCTGACGTGAAAAGCACAGATGGGAAAACTAGTTTGCTTCATTTTATAGTAGAACAAGTGGTTCAGTCAGAAGGAAAAAGACAAGCTCTCTATCGAAAGCACAAACTTCACACAAGCAATGTTGAAGCAAACACTGTGAATAGAGGTTATTCATATAGCCAGATACAGCAAGAGGAAGATAAAGAACGCGCAATGCTTGGTTTGCAAGTGTTACGTGGGCTAAGTGATGAGTTATCTGAAGCAAAGAAAGCAGCTAGTATTGAGTATCACAATTTTATCACAATGTGTTCCACTCTGAATGCTCATGTCAGTGAAATTAGACAGATTGTAACGTGTTGTGGCTACACCAGGAGTGGTGGATTTATCAACGAAATGAAAGGGTTCCTTGAGGAATGTGAGGGAGAACTTGAGGTGGTGAAAGAGGAGCAAACAAGGATCATGGAGCTTGTGAAGAAAACAAATGATTACTATCTTGCAGGAGCGTCGAAAGACAACATGGTAAACCCCTTTCAACTGTTTGTTATTGTGAAGAATTTTGTTGACATGGTTGATCAGGCTTGCACAGAACTAAAAAGGAAGGTGGAAAAGAAGAATGTGGGAGGAGAAGCTGTGTCAACAACACCACCTTTGTCACCATCAAAGAGGGCACCACTGAGATTCCCTAACTTTGATATGTATTTTCTGTCAAATGTGTCAGAAACTTCATCTTCTAGCCAGTCAGAAGATGATTTCTGAAGCTGGATTTGAGTTTATTTCATTTTGGTTCTGCAAAATGTTCACTGGTGTTCCCTTGTCGATCACAGATTTGGTACATAAAATCTTTAACTTCGATGGATTTCTAAGGTGTACAAAAGATATGACTAAATGAGTATACTTTAATGAGCTCGTTAGAATTGTGATTTTGGTTCAATTGAAATTGAAGAAAGGTTTTAGTCTTGATTCAGAATAATTAAGATATTCATACCTTTTATAATAATCCTTATTCCTAGCATTTTGGTTATAGGAAACTGCTATAACACTGATCTGATCATTATTGTGCTAATTGTTGGGAGAAATGAATTATCTAACATTATTCACTCTCATTACACACACAAATTTATCTGTTCATAAATATTTAGTATGATTTATGGTAAGACTCTACCTAATATTTATTAAGGTTAAGGTTTACTAAGAAAAGCCATAGACACATTTTCGCATCATATCCAAAGTCATAATATTAAATGTTTCTTAATGCTTATATATTTTCATTCTCTTGACAGCAACACGATGATTGTCATAAGAAAAAAAAAATTGATATTGCCAAAGGTGAAGCCGTCTCTGCAATATAAAATCACAAAAAAGTTAGCAGAAACTTGTGATTGGATGTTCAAATGATTGTTTCTGATACATCATTATCATTGTCCATGTTCTTAAAGGCTTTGGTTGGTTATATTATTTATTAATGGGGCAAGTGTTGTCCAAGAGCCATTGAAGTTATCAATGGCTGACCGTTTCAGCAAAAATAAGTGAACTTTGTATTGTTCGGACTTGCTTCCAAAACTAAAATTCCCACATAGAAAAGAGACAAACAGAAAAAATCAAAAAAGAGAAACCCACATGGAAAAAAAGAACACTAACAACACACTTTTTTTATTAGGAGAATTTTATGAGCCCTACCATGACTAAATTTACTGAAGATTTCTGCATCGCCAAATGGGAAAAACTTATGAAAGATTTGTATTATATTTCTATTCATCCAAGTTTCTTTTGTCAACTATTCAAATCTCCACAATTGTTACACCTCCTTTATAATTGTTGTGGAACTCAACTTTAGGATTTCAAGTTATTCATTCAGGTGCAAAGTCTAGAATAAAAACTTGCATTTTGTGCAATAGTTTTATTTGCAAGAAAATCTAAAAATATTTAGGTGGTTCTTCATTTGAATATCAACACGAAGAACCCATCAAAATGTATGAGTTATAGACTTAATATGAAAATTAAAATCCTTTTAGAAATGACTGTTTCAATCAATTTTATTATAAACACAAAGAACCCATCAAAATGTATGAGTTATAAACTTAATATGAAAATTAAAATCTTTTTAGCAATAAATATAAAATGATTTCATATTGAAAATGACTTTCAATCAATTTTATTATTTTGTATAAATTTTTTTATCTCTGTAAGTATTACACTCTTATCTGTGGATTATTAGTAGAAACAAAAAGAATTCACAATCATTAATTGTTTTAAATTTAAATTAAAAAATTAAAATTTATTTTCACAGAAAACAGTTCCTAAAATTTTCAATGATCCAATGTCACTGCAAACCCGGTCATATATTTTACTTATACAGTGTGCGGGTCGGTCTTGGTTTTGCTCGTGATAGCATCATTAGTTTATCAAACATCACATTTTAGTTGAAGTCAACTTACATTGTCTTGGTTTCATAGTACTATTTACACATACACGTTTTTTTATCTTAATTATAAAGATAGAGTATTCGGATACTTCAATCCTTACACGAGTCTCAATAATACATTTCCTGCCAAACCTCCACATCAATTAAGAAATAAATCTACCCAACCCCACATACCAATATATTCAACACTGATTCATGACCCCATCATCTTCTCATTGAACGGTGTATGTTTAAGTCAATGTCAACCCCTCAATGGTGATCTTGATCCCATCTGATCAAATACAACCATCTCAACTTGAGTACTGAACATTCATCAAACTTCAAACTTGAAACTTGAAACCTTCTCACAAGTGGGGTGTGAAGAAGCAATCATAGAGAATGGAAATGAGAGGAGAGGTGATTGAGAAGGCTTATGGTGGGTGTTGGAGGGCTCACAGGTCACCAGACAGACCTTACCTTGTTGAAAAGATCACCAGAAACGACCCTTCTGAAGTTATCATCTGTTTTCCTGGATCAGATGCTGTGAAGGATTGGTACTCTCGGAGAAACTTTGGTGAAACCAAAATAGATCTTAGTCGCTTTCCCTCACTCAGAAGCATTGGTAACGATGAACCTGCTTTAGTCAATGAGGCCTTCTTAAAAAGATTCCAAGGCATTTTGTTGGCAAAACCATCACTTCCAGATGAGGTAATGTATCACACCAACTCTCTTACCCTTACTCATTTTGTTATGCAAAACATTACTTTTGGATTTTCTTGCGTTCTTTCTCAGACTTTGCCACTGTCACAAAGTTTCTGCATTTGTTAGTTGTGTAACTGATATTGATTTGTCAACTGTTAGTGTAGTTCCCTTTATTTAAGGAAAGGAAAATGTTAATTAGTAGAAAGGTTGCTAAAAGTGTTGATTTGATACAATTGCCTTTTTGGATCTATTATTAGAACTCCCGTAGAGAAAGAAAGAGCTTCATTTCACTGCATAGAAACTTCTGATTTTTCATTTTTTCTTACAACAACATTTCTGCAGGTGGAGAAAGCTATGGGTAAAAAGAAGCAAATAGTGTTTGCAGGGCACTGTTCTGGTGGTCCAATGGCCATTCTGGCAACCCTATGGACCTTAGAAAAATATCGAGCTCCAAATTCCCATGGGGGTATCCCTCCCCTCTGTGTAACCTTTGGTTCACCCTTAGTTGGGAATCACATATTTTCCCATGCCACAAGGCGAGAAAATTGGTCTAGATACTTCTTTCACTGTGTGATGAGATATGACATAGTGCCACGAATCCTCTTTGCTCCCCTCTCTTCCCTAGACCAATCATTTGAACAAATTTCACAGTCCTTCAACCCCAGATCCAGGTCTTTCATGAGCGAATCAGTGGGAAGATCAAGTGCAATATCAGATTTCTACATTACCATAATGTCAAATGCTGCCACTGTCACAAGCCATGATGCTTGTAAGCTAATGTGCATCACAGATACCACATTGGAAACTCTGGAAAATTTTATTCCCTTAAGCCCTTATAGACCCTTTGGCACTTACATTTTCTGCACAGGAAATGGAAATTTAGGGAAGAAAATTGTGATAACAAACCCAGATGCAGTTCTACAAGTCCTGTTTTTCTCTGCTCAATTAAGCACCGAAGCAGAAGCAGCTCAAGTTGCCTACAAAAGCCTAAGAGAACATACAATTTACGGCACCGAACTGCAACAAATTGCAGCACAGAATGTTGTGCACTTAGATCAACAACAGCTCCAGAAGTTTCCTCTGTCTGAAGATGATGCTGGTGGCTCAAATGACCTTGGTCTGGTAAGTAAATTACTATTCATTATATAACTATATATTGTAATAAAATCATAGGATAAAATCCTAGGTATATGTTCCTAAGTATCTAGTATATGTTTCAGAGCCTAAGAGGAAGACTGTGCCTTCGGGCAGCAGCAGAATTGGAGGAAAGAAAGTGTGAGAAGGAGAAAAAGTTGAAGGAGAAGAGAAGTTTTATAGAGCAAAAGTTAACAAAGGAGCTTGGGGAATACAGAGAAATGTGGGCGCACCAAAGAGTAGGTTTTTACGATGGATTCAGGGAGCATAAGAGAGCTGAAGACTTCAAAGCAAATGTGACGAGGCTAGAAATAGCAGGTGTGTGGGACGAGATCATTGAAAAGCTAAGAAATCACGAACTCCCAGATGAGTTTGAAGCGGATAGAGAATGGGTTGATCTTGGAACAAGGTGTAGGGAACTGGTGGAGCCTCTAGACATTGCTAATTATTACCGACATGGGAGGCATTACGAGGATGATGCTTCTTCTTACATGGTTAAGGGAAGGCCAAAACGATATAGATACCCTCAAAGATGGTTGGAACATGCTCAGAGAAGGCCACGAGAAGCTATCTCAACGTCTTGCTTCTGGGCTGAGGTGGAAGAGCTTCGCTACAAAACTGCTAATGGTGATGCTTCATATAGGAATGTTGAGGAAAGGGTTGTGGGTTTGGTGGGTCAGATAGAGGAATGGTGTAAAAAAGGAGAATTGGCTAAGGATGTGTTCTTGGAGGGTTCCACCTTCGTCAAGTGGTGGAAAACTCTTCATCCACGACACAAGAACCAACCCTCCATTATAAGTCTTATCGGAGCGTGACACCAAACAAACTTATCACAAAAGTTTTTTTTTTTTTTTCCCCTCTTCTCTTTTCCTCAACACTTTCTCTTGCTTCCATCTCTTGTTGCCTTTTGTTGTTGGAGATAAATTGATGATTTTCTAATAATTCCATTTTCATTCATTCTTTTTCTTATATATACCAGCATGAAACTCGTGCGCACGGTTTTTTTTTTTTTTGTGTTATTATTATTGTGGGTATTTTGTTTAAATATTATATATTATATTAGTAAAAAATTAAATAAAAGTATTGTTATTATTGGTATAATTTATGTGAATTTGTAAATATATCATTTAGATTTTGGTTAATTGTGACAATATGTTTCACTATATAATTATTCAAGATCATTGATTCGGTTCATTACACAAATTTAAAGGATGTCATTTTGGCGATAAGGTATAGTAATAAGGTGTTTTGTAAACTTTTATCATGTGCATATTGTGAACTTTTGTCCCGTGCCAAAAGTATTGTCCATATCTTTGGGAGCCTACGCACGGGTCTATATATTTTTTTAATTATATATTCACATATGAATTTGTTTGTGTCATATTATAAAATTATATAATAATTAATATATAAAAAAATAATAGTATTATACAGTTAAAATTTACTATTATGAACTTTGGTCCCATA
>Ga0099822_1001637_pt1 | contig 26610 bp, 11 predicted proteins | sample CowpeawhiteBW_FD_76839 | JGI IMG/M metagenome (GOLD analysis project Ga0099822, IMG submission 76839) | Root nodule microbial communities of legume samples collected from California USA - Cow pea white BW | ecosystem: Host-associated > Plants > Roots > Nodule | place: USA: California | collected... | reverse complement strand
TAGTATCTTAGAGTAGTCTTTTCATATCTTTTCATATGTACGTGCTTGCTTCATTATAAATAGGAGAGGAAGAGAGTGGTACTGTAGTCCACTACTCATATTTTAAAGTCTCAGTCTCAAGTACATTAATTCACAAAAGTTCCTGACACCAAGACTCAGCCTTATAAATTAATATGACCTTACAGTGAAGTTTATGACACAAGAGAGAAGTGAGAAATATCATGTGTACATTTAGATGATCACATTGATATTAGGAAAACACAGGAATTTTGTTTCACGTTATCAAATTTTACTTTTGGGAATAAGATCCCAGTAACATAATGACGGGAATGACATTCCTTAGTATTTAAAAAATAAATACTATTGTTAACTACATTTTGTTAGAAATCCTTTTGTGAAAGAGGTGTGTAAAGGAAAAAAACAATTACATACAAACTTTATTCCCAACTGATGGGAATCAACATACTGATAAGGACTTGGATACCATGAAATGCTTAAGTATTATATCCAACATTACAAGACTATAAATCACAAACGCCAATGTCTAAAATATAGGACATTGAGAGACACGCATACACACACAAAGACAAATAAATTAAATAAGAGTGGGTTGTCAATATTTAGGAAAAGGCTACTCATGCAGAGGTCCTAGCCAAACAGGCCAAGTGTTATAGAGCAGAGTATGATTCCGATTTTGGTATCATGGAGTACCTAAGTCCAACATCAAGAATTATGAGATGCTCAGTGGAGTACTTAAGTGTTTTGATTCTCTTCCTTAAAAAAATTAACTTTGAAGGGATTCTCAAAGTGCTTACAAAAAATGTCTTTAACAAATAACGGCACACTGCAAAAAATTAATAAAAAATGATTTTGATATAATAGACATTAAATGGTTAACTTTGAGTAACCAAGCTATGTTGGCCTTCCATTATTTGTCCAAGTCTTCAATCCATTCTTTTTCTACCCCTTGCAGTGAACTCCTCACTTTCTCATTGTTAGTAAACATGGTTTCAAACAAAGAGAAGAGAGAATTTAAAAAAAAAAAGTGTAATAAAGTGAAATTGGATATAAGCTGGTGAAGAAGAAATATAATGGTGATGGCAAGCAAACTTTGACAGCTCTACAAGATGAATGGGCAAACAGCTGACTTGTCTAGTATGTACAGTGAACCAAATGAATTCACAAGTAGCCAAAGCTATGCTATCACTTCATATCTACTCCAACACTTAACATCAAGTCTCATTAAGTAGTATGAAATGTTTGATGGACTACTTTAGTTGAGTATCACCTTTATCCACACTTGAACAAATAGAATGGTTAGAAACACAGCTTATGTACTTGCACTGTTGTGTTTCTTATTGATGTAAATATATAGGATACAAAAGAACGCAATACACTTGCCTAAAACCCTAACCCTAAACCTGGGTACACAGAAAATATTAATAAAATAACATTATGTTTCAACATTCCCACTCAAGTTGGAGTATATAGATCATATACACCAAACTTAGAGCATAAAAGTTGAATCTTAGGTCCTCTTAGAGATTTAGTTAGAATGTCTGTGAGTTGCTCATTAGAGCGAACAAACCCAGTGATAGGATTCCTGGACAACAATTTACCTCTAACAAAATGACAATCAATCTCTATATGTTTACTTCTCTCAAGAAATATTGGATTGGAGGCAACATAAATAGTTGTTGTTATCACTATACATCTTCATCTACTCATTTTCACAAAAACTTCAACTCTTAAAAGGGTTGTTTAACCCACACGAGTTCACATGTAACCAGGGCCATAGATCTATACTCAACTTCTGCACTAGATCGGACAACACTTTGTATCTTACTTTCCAATATATATGATTCCCTCCAAGGAATACACAGTATTTGTGGTAGATCTCCTATCAATGGGACAACCAACCCAATCTACATCACACTAGCCGGTGTTTCCCTTGTTCTCATACAACAATCCATGTCCAAGGTTCTCCTTTACATATTTGAGAATGTGAATAACAACATTCCACTAATCAATGTGAGGGTTTCGCATAAATTAACTCTCAACTACCACTAAATAAGAAAGATCAAGTCATGTTATAGTGAGATAAATGAGTTTTCCCACCAACGTTCTATACCTTTCCTATCAATGGGCTTGCAATTGTCAGGTTTGTCCCCTCCAAAATATCAAGATCATATTTTCTTTATGAAATGATGACACAACACCTTATTATTGTGTCACTTCAATACCAAGAAAATATTTTAGATGGCTTGGGTCTTTGGTCTAAAAGTAGCTAAAAAAGGTATTTTTAATTGAGCAATTATAGGGATATCATTTTCCTATAATAACAATATCATCAACATAAATTATTAAACAAACACACTTCCCAAAAAAAGTATGAGAATGAAGCATTGAATTTTCCTCACTCCGTTTGAATCCAAAAGTCTGCACAATGATTAACTTTATCAAACCAAGCTCAAGGTAATTGTTTCAAGCCATAGAGAAACCAATGTAATTTATAAACTTAATCAGACTCCTTCTAAGCAACAAATCTAGGAGGTTGCTCCATGCAAATTTCCTTCTCCAGATCAACATGAAGAAAGCCATTCTTAATGTCAAGTTGGTGAAGAGGCCAATGATAGATGACTACCATATACCCACCAGATAAAAGGTATCACAAAAGTCAAGACCACAAATTGGAGTGAATCATTTAACTACAAGACAAGCTTTGACACTTTTTACTTTACAAGTAAGACCAACCTTAAAAGCATAGACCCATCTACAACCAACAGAGTTTTTACCACGAGGAAGAGGGATAAACTCCCAAGTACCACTATGTTCAAGTGCATTCATTTCATCAATCATAGTTTGCCACCATAAGTTGACCAAGTGCCTAATAATGGTGGACAAGGAGAAAACAAGAGCGTAATATGAACAAGACAAACGATTACAAGTATATCAAATACCTTTTCTAAGAGCAAAAGGTCAAGCATGGTCAAAGTCAGGAGAAGTCAATGAGGATGAAGGATCTAAGTCACAAGTATCTTCAGGCAAGAAATGAGTGATTTGTGCATAACACCGGTATGTGAGAAGAGGCGATGGAACAATGTCATCTATACTTCAAACTTCAATTTGAGAGGAAGAAGGAATAATCAATGAATCACATATGGTACATGAAGGACCTACTAAACAAATAAAGAATGTTCCATGGAGGACAAGAATGTAAGGGTGTCCTAAAAAAAGATAACATTAGCAAACATATAATACCTTCAAGTTGAGGGAGAGTAACATTTATACCCTTTCTAAAGGAGAGAATATTCCAAAAAGACATATTTAATAGCCTTTGCAAAAAGCTTATCAAGATTTGGAGAGACACTATAAATAAAACAAGTACATCCAAACACGTGAAGAGACATCGTATAGAGGATCATTTGGAATAATTATAGAACATGGAACTTCATTCTCAAGGGAGGAAGAAGGCATCATGTTGATTAAGAAACACTTAGTTAGTACTACATCTCCTAATGATGAACAGGGACATTATTATTCAATATTAGAGAGTGTGCAATTTCAATAAGATTTTTTTTTCCATTTTGTTATACCATTTTGTTGTTGAGTATGAGAACGTGTTGACTGGTGTAAAATTCCTTGAGAAAATAAGAATGAAGAAAACACAACAGAAAATAGTCCCTATCACCTCTGAGAAATTTTATTGTCTTTCCAAATTAGTTTTTATGGTCACCGAAGAAAGAGATAAAAATGGATAAAAGTTCAGATCTATCTTTCAATAAGTAAACTAAAGTATGTCAAGAGAAATCATCAATGAAAGCTACAAAATAAATGAAACCAAAAGAAGCAACACAACTTGGTTCTCAAATATCAAAATGAGTATTAGAAAAAACAGAAAGACATTGTACTTCAAACATTTTAGGAAAAGATCTAACATGTTTTTCTAACTGACAAGATTCACAATCTATCACAATCTAATGCTTGGATGTGTTTGAGACTAGGAACCATCATCTTCAATTTTGATAAACTTGAGTGAACCAAACAATCATGTAAAAGTTTTCAAGTTGGAGTTGCAAAACAAGATATTAAAGGACATTGTTTTAGATAATAAAGACCCCATGACTCGTATCCTTCTCTAATTAGACAACTCGTACCATGCTCCTGTATAACAAAAGAATTAGCAATGCAGGTCACAAAACCGCTTAAAGACCAAGTCAATTAACTTAGAAAAATTAAATTGTAAGGACAATAAGGAATGAACAAGGCAATATAAATTTAGTGAAGGGGATAAAGAAACTTGACCAGCTCCTTAAGATGTCACTTTGAATCAATTGACAAGAGTAAAAAAATGAAAAAAAATTCAATAAGAAATGAAAGAAAATGAAGAAATGTTACCATAGATATGGTCCAAGGCACCTGAATGAAGAATCTATGGACTATGACCTTCCAGAAATTGAGAAATGCATGTAGTTGACACACTTGGAATTGAAGAGGATTGACCTTCATTGATTGATTTCTCATACTTGTACCTCAAAAATTCTTGATACTCTCCATCAAAAAATTTAGATTTTGATCTTTCAAATTTAGACACATGACCAGCTTTTATTGGAAAACCATGCAAGGAATAACAATTTTTTTGAGTATGACCCATTCTCTTGCAATATGAGCATTGAAAACGTTCACTCTTACCACCACGTTCTCCTCGTATGTTCCGACCTCCTCCTCTTCCACGAGGGACTACCATTGTAGAATTTTCAATAATTTCATGTTGATCGTCATCTTTCATCAAGTTAGACAAATGGATGAGTCTAGTAATTAAACCATCCACAGAAGGGATTTGATCACCAATTAGAATTTGATCATGGACATGATCAAAATCTAAATGTAGGCTTCTCAAAATCAAGACCACATAATATATATCAAGTTTCTTGTTGAGTTCCTCTAATGAGTCTGCCACTAGGAATCTTTTAACTTCTTCTACCGCATCCCTAGCCTCTACCATATGGGAGACCAAATCATGGTTGGTTTGTTTGAGAGAAGTCAATCTTCTAGTTGCATCGAAGAGACATCGTATATCATTACCAAAAAAATTTTTTGCATTCTTCCAAAAAGAGAAACAAGTTTTGTAGTATCGGAACATCTGGAACACACTAGGCTCAACAGACTGCCATAAAACAGCACACAGTTGGAAGTCAATCTTTTGCCATTGGGATTTGTTTGCATCAGGAATAGAGTTGAGCTCAGTTTCTAAGTGGTCATGGTATCCTTGACCAAGAAACCATAATTCAACAGAGGTGGACCAAGACGAATAATTCCTCGAATTGAGCCTTGCACTTGTAATGGTCGGAGTAGTCGAAAAGAAAGGAGCAGAACCTATTGAAGTCATGGTAGAATTTTCAATAATTTCATGTTGATTGTCATCTTTAATAAGGTAAGGCAAACGGATGAATCTAGTGATTAAATCATCCATAGAAGGGATTTGATCACTAGTTAGAATTTGATCACGAACATGATCAAAATTTGAATGTAGGTGTCTCAAAATCAAGACCATATAATATCTATCAAGTTTCTTGTTGAGTTCCTCTAATGAGTCTGCCACTAGGAATCTTTTAACTTCTTCTACCGCATCCCTAGCCTCAATCATATGAGAGACCATATCATGGTTGGTTTGTTTGAGAGAAGTCAATCTTTCAGTTGCATCAAAGAGACACTAGATATTATTAGCAAAAAAAAAATTGTGCATTCTTCCAAAAAGAGAAACAAGTTTTGAAGGATCGGAGCAACTTTAAGACATCAGGCTCAACCGACTGCCATAAAACAGCACACAGTTGGAAGTCAATCTTTTGCCATTGGGATTTGTTTGCATCAGGAATAGAGTTGAGTTCAGTTTCTAAGTGGTCATGGTATCCTCGACCAAGGAACCATAATTCAACAGAGGCAGACCAAGACAAATAATTCTTCCAATTGAGCCTTGCACTTGTAATGGTCGAAGTAGCCGAAAAGAAAGGAGCAGAACCTATTGAAGCCATTTCAGATAAGTGACCAAACCTGAGAACAAATAAGAGAAACCCACTTGAACAAATAGGATGGATAGAAAAACAGTGTATACTTGCACTGTTGTGTTTCTTATTGATGTAAATATATAGGATATGAATAGAGGTAAGACATTTGCCTAAAACCCTAACCCTAAAGTTAGGTACACAAAGGAAATATTAATAAAAATAACATTAAATATCAACATCTGCAGTAATAATTACTTTTCTTGTAGCCCATTGAATCTACATCAGGTTTAAGTAAATAATTAATGCACCTACAGAGATACTAGGTGCCATTGACGTAAACAACCTTAGCAAGCTCCTAATGATATGAAAAATATGCTCAAAGGATAGATGAAGGGAGGATTTGATAATTCTGAATATATGGGTGTCAATTTTGTCCACAAAGTGATTGCTAATAGCCATTCGGGCATTGGTAGGAAGAGATGGTCTATGTAATCTTACCAACCCAAGATTTGAATGGTGAATTACAAAATGTTGCATGTTTGGGTATCAATTTTGATTCACATAGAGTGCCTGCTGATAGCCAAAGTCAGTGTTGGTGGTGACATGGTATATTTAATCTTACTCAGTACGCCATTTGATAAGCAAAGCTTATGTATCATAGTTGCTTTGCTCCCCTCCAAACCAACTTTAAGTGGAGAGGAGTACAGACAATAGATTGAGAGTAGGAAACTTAGTCTCAAAATGTTTTTGGAACCATCTGATGGTGCAGGTCTAGCCCAAGGTCACAATGGGTACCAAAACAAAAAACTAAAAGGCACCTTTCGAAGGGACACAATGAAGGAGAGGTTGAATGGAAGAGAGCACCACGGATCTAAGTAGAGAACAATTAGATGAATACAACATGTGAAGGAGATTTTGCAATGTCAGTACCAACTCATGAGACTGCATGACATTCCAGTGGAGGTAGGTCCAGTGGGAAACTAACTAATGTGATGGAAATAAAGACATGCTGGGGTCGCTATACATGGGATCAAATGACAATCGTGGAGCAATGGTTGTGCTGGCAGCTGGAAATTAGGTATGAACATGCTAGAATGAGTACACAACAATGAGGGCGGGGGATTGGGGAGAAACTGGGAATGAGACATGGCCTTAAAAGAAGAAATCCACAAGGTATATATCGATAAGGGCTGCATCCTGGATAGCCCTATATAACATGTTAATGGAAGAGAAAACTAAGAAACATTTGATACTTTATAATACGGAAATAAGGAGCACCATCCTATATAGTTAAAAATATCTAGATTATATATGTATTATTGGGAATATTTTTATTTATACCCATATCATATCTTTATTATTAAAGGATATCAAATCTCTTGTACTTATTTAATGTGTTCTTGGGTGAGGTAATTTAATGTTGTGAAAAGTAAGAAGCAAAATGTTGTCACAAGATCAAGTGCACAAGCATAATAGAGGATAATGGCATTAATCACTTGTGAGCTATGGAAAAAACAACACCTCAAAGAGCTTCAATTTTTTAAAAAACTTCCCAAATGCATATGTGACAATGGGGCAATATTGGACGTAGCCTCCAATCCTGTATTTTATGAGAGGAGCAAACATATTGAGGTGAATTTTCATTTCATAAGAGAAAAGTTATTAAATGTTACTAAATGTCAACTATAGTGAACAGTTACTAAATGTATTCACCACTAGATTTGCCAACTATAGTGAACATTTACTAAATGTATTCACCAAGTTTCTAAGAGGACCAAGGATTGATTATATTTGCAACAAACTAGGCACATTTGACTTATATGGTCCACCTTGTAGGGTAGAGTTGTAATTATAGAAATAATGAGCATATCATATATAACCAAGAATATCTAGATTATATATGTATTTAGGAATATTTTTATTTATTCCTGTACCATATCTTTACAATTAGAGGATATCAAATCTCCTATATTTATTGTATTGGTTCCTTTTTCTCTATATAAATAAAGCATTTGTATTGTCTCAGAAACACATGATTTTAGTTCAATGTCTCCCTCTTTATTATAGTTAACAGGTAGGTTTTGGGAGGCTCAAGTTTCCGGTGGCATCAAAGACATAGATGGCCAGTTTTAAGTTTTGAGCCAGAGTAAAAGTTGGGACCAGCGAAACTAGTCTCTAGTCCCCTCTATCCAACTGGTCTACACGACATGGTTACCAAAACAGATTTATCCCTTGTATATGATGAACACTTTTCATGGTGTGAAACACCTTAGGCAATTCCTTGATCCAAAACCTCACGAGCAATAGAGTTAATCCCAAGATAATAATGCTTTCCATATTGGTGTAGTCCTGCCCTTAAGCAGCTTAATAACACCTAGCTACATCTATCTTAGCCCTTATTGAGGGTTCTGTTAGCCTAGCACAAATCTAGTTGAGTGTCAAACTTCCTTCTGAATCAACAGTGTACATGACTCTAATTAAATTAACATTCTAAAAATGATTTTTTTTTCTAAACCCGTTGAATTATCTGTTGAGTAATTAAAGTTATTCTTAAATAAGCAAAATAACTAGAAGTACAACGAATCAAAACCTACAACAACAACAACTATAATAATAAAGGGAACAAAATCCATGCTCAAGTTATTTTAACAATATCTTCATGTTTAAATGGATTGTACCAATGGCTACAGACATGGCACTCATCCATCCTTAAAAATAGAAAAATTACACCTTAGTCCCTAGAAATTACAAATTTCAGTCACATTGGTTCTTTTCAAGGACTAAAGCAAAGTGTCTCATGCTTATAAACTAAGACTTTGTTGGGCTAAATTTCTCTCTAAAACACTAACAAGAAAAGAACATATAAAGGTAAAATGAATCAAATTTCTTCCATAAGAAAAAACTTTGCACCTATATCCTCAGCTTTTCAAGAAGTTGTATAAATGAGCTTCTTTTAAAATTAAAAGCACAAGTTGATTTTAACTTACGAAGGACAAGTCTAGTTAATTGGATCTGCTTCCTTTAAAACAAGTAACTCGCTTTATGGAGTGGAAGAAGTACGGTTGTTGATAAGAAAGAAAATCAACCAATGATATTTTAAGACAAAAGTGATTTGCATGAATGTACAATAACATCCACTATCGATTTCTCATCAACAATCAAAATTGCTTATTTTTACGCTTTAGACTGGATCACTCAATTTAGAGTCCAAATCCATTTTACTTGCTTCCTAGTTTTATTCTATTATAAGTGCTTCAAAAGATCAGTTTATCTAAACAGAGTCTAAGTGAGTTAGAAAAATTAGATTCCCAGTCCGTTATACTTTCCTAATCTCTTCTATGTGAGTTACAAGTGCTTCCAAAGACAAGTTTATCCAAACTGAGCCTAATTCGACCGATAATTGTGATTGTTTTATACTAACTTATGATTTTGTATTACTAGGGACAAATATTTCCCACCCCAAGCTTCTCAGGCACGGATCTGGAATTTCACTAACAAACACTAAGCTGTTACACGATTCTCACCACACACAGAACCAAACGCATCATTCTCTCTTCATAATTAAAACCATACTTGCTTTTACATACAAACACATGAAGCAAAAATAAAAAAGAGGCGTGGTAAGAGATTGAAGTGGGTTTCTTACACGCTGAAGGTGCCTGAAACGGTGTCGTTGGCGGACCTGACGGCGGATTCGAGATCGAAGGAAAGACCCAAATTGGAGCTGTCCTGGGAGGATTGGGCGGTGGCGTAGGAGTTCCAATCGGCAAGCAATGACGACGAGGGTTTCGCCTCCTCCTCACCACCGCTCGGTGCCGAGAACCACCCTTGCATTTTGGTCGCCAATTCCAAATGCGAGTGACCCTTGCTTGGAGGGAGAAAAGAGGGAAATGAAATGAATTAGGGTTTGCGATTTGATGTGTGGATTTAACTGTTATGTGCTGAGTGCTTCTGTTGTTGTTGTTGAGAATTGAATAGCTGCTTCTGCTCTGTATTGTTGAAATCACCACTGGATTGCTACAATACCTTACCACCCTTTCTCAGTCTTTTTTTCTTTTTCTTCTTTTTTTTTTTTTATACAGGTAAGAAGTTCAAAATTATATAAAGATGTAAAATCATAATTATTCGTATGTAAAATTTTATCTATTTATTTTAAAGATTGTGAACATGATTAAATTTAAGTTTTAAGTTTTTTTTGTTTTAAATTAAACCTACATTGAATTTCTTTTTATGTTGATTGATTGTTAAAACTTTTATATTTTTTACGTGATTATTACTTTATTTTATTAATTTATTTTTTTTATCTTCATGTCTTAATAAATAATATAAGATTGTGTGAATAAGTACAAATAAAAATATTATTAATATAATTACATCACTAAATTATTGAAAAAATTAAATTACATAAATATAATTAAAAAAATAATAATAAAATATTTAATATGCTCTGAAAGAATAATAAATTTTCATCAAAGATATCTAAAATTATAGATATCTTATATTTAATTTCAAATATTTTATAATATAAAATCTATAATTATATAAAGAGATTTTTTTTTTGTTCACATTTCGTTTTTTCAATTTTATCTTTAGTTGTTATTTTAAAAGTTAATTATTTTAAATTAATTATTTTATAAATAGTTTATTTCAAACCATTATTCTAAAAATCTCTTTTGTCTTCATCTTAAAAACATCTTTTGTGTATATATTTTATTTTTTCAATTTTATATTTAACAACTATTTTAAAATTAATTATATATTCTTTATATTCTAAAAGTAAATGCGAACACAGATCGCATGTGTGTTCACTAGTATTAATAATATGTTTAATTTTAATAAAAACCTCCACAATTTTTATAATGTAACTTTACAATGTTTAATTCTAATACATAACAAATTTATTCATTTTATAAAATTTATTTTTAAAAGTTATATTGATGATAATTTCTTAAATCTAGTCTTCCAATCTAAGAGTGTGATTGGTTTCTCATTTTAAATCTCAGACATTAGATAATCATAATTCATTAAAACATTGTCATTATCTATACTCAATTCCAAAATAACATGTATTGAGCTAAATATGCATGAAGTCTTACCATGTAACATTATAATACGTTACGACCTGCCCAGATTTACATGGTCTAAAATCCCTTATGACATGGTTAGTTCATTATAGCCTAGCCAGAAATGTGTTCTCTCACAAATTCCGACACTGGAACCTCCTTCAACTCTCGCCACATAAAATTTATTCTCTATATGAGTATGTAAGTTTAGTAGAATTAAGATGACTTAACAATCAAGCTCACACAATAGATGCCTTAACATCAAATAATGAGTTAATTTTTCTTATAACTAACCACATTCATACAACTCACAAATTAACAATATTTTTCAATCACAACCTCAAACCAAACTCAAGAAATCATCATCATTTCCATTGGACATCATTCTTCCTACTCATTTATATCACATGTCCACATATAAAATAATAAAATGCTAGACCATATGTTGCATGGCACAAAACCCAATCTTTCTACAACCTAACACGCACATTAACCACATACCATCGTCTTTCCATGCTTCACTATTTTCCAATTTTTACAACTATACTTCATTTTGATACGATCTTATATGATCGTTTATGAATTTGAATCCTCAAGAGGCACGACACAAATAAATCAAAGAAGAACGCAGAATAAGACAGAGATGGAGGACGCCACAATCTAGCAGATTGATAAGTCAAGTGAAGATTCGTCATAAAGATGTTAATCTTTGATAAGAACCGGAGGCCTAAGCCAAGAACAAAGAGAATCCTCTCTTTAATAAAATCAAATTCAATATATGGCTAAAAGTGTTTACAATAGTTTTTGGTACCTCTATATATAGGCACACGAGTTTAAGAAAACCTAAGAACCTTACAAGAAGGCCCAAACCAAAACATAAATTAATTTATAAAAGAAAATCCAAAGCCCAAAAACATAGAACATAACTATTTTCGAAAAGAAAACCCAAAGTTCAAAAATATAAATTAATTTCCTAATAACTATCCTTCAAAAGTGCTCCAAGCCATGATCTTCATATCCTTTGAATTTCTTCTTGCAGTTGCTTGTAGTATCAAGAATCTTGAATAGATGTGATTTTCCAATCTCTTGCTCCTTGCCCTTGTCATAGGTCCTTTGAATTGTAAAGGTCAATCTTCAAATTCTTCTTGTATGAAATTTAGGGATAGTCCTCTATCACATTCAATCCACGTAAAAAACACCACAAGCCTAGTGCCCAACAAGAAAAGTTGGCACCCAACTTAAAACACCTTCCAACACCTTAGCAGAGTTTTCTACACGTGATATGGGTTATCTAATTTAGTAATTCAATTATTTTTCTAGTACCAAAATACTCTTAATTTATATCAGAACAATCTCAGATATCGCTAATCTACCAAATTGATATCTCAACTTAGATGAAAGGTTTAATCAAATCGACTTAAAAACGTAAGGATTCACTATCTAATTTTTAAAACCAAACCAAAACAATCATATATGTTGAAATTTCCAATTCTTTCCTCGTCACAAATGTTACCATCAATAGCATAAAATCATTTATTTCAACAAGCAGAGATTTCACAATCCAATTCTCATAATAAGTTAGGTAATATCCAATCAAACCAAATCAAACCAACACACCCATCCACCCACCAGCCATCGCCCTCTATAGATAGACTAAAATAAGTTCAGCAAGATTTCTTTTTAATAAATTCATGGCATCAATAATTTATTAAAATCTTAATTTAGGTTTCTCATTTAAATATCTCAAACACTAAAGAGATAAAGAGGTGAACAAATTTATCTCTTCTTTGAAATTGTTATTGCTCAAGAGGATCTAAGTTTACTCAGTGAATTAAATATCACTTAAGCACTATGTTATAACTCGAGTGAGAAGTTTTCTCTTATTTGTGAAGATAGATCGCTCAAACAACATATGTTGACTACAAGTGTATGTTTTAAAATATGTGAAGTTTTTACCATTTTGTTACATGTATATATGGAATTGTTGAATTAGTGTGTGTGAATTGTGTTAGATTAATACGCTCTAGAAGGGGTGAATAAAGTCTTATACTTTTTTTTATATAACACTATACTAAGTCGTCTGGTACCAAACATATCAAACATGCACAGAAATATTAAAATAACTTTCATACTCCCTCTTTTGAACACACTAAATGAATGATAGAAAGATTTGTAGAGAACAATATGAATCTTGTGTTGGTGTAACTTGTTTTTTTTATTGTTGTTCTTCGTTTTCAGCTTCAACTTTTTATACGTCATCTGGAAAATTATTGTTGAAGCTTCAAATCAGATATATATTAATTTTTCAAATGTGTATCAACTTTAAAACATATAGCTATATATATAATTCATTTATTAAATCTTTCATATATTTGGTTATCTAGAAATATGTTGATTATTACGACTTGATTAAATTCATCAGAATTGAATTCAAAATGAATTTTGAAATAACATACTTTGTCTAATAACACATCAAACAAGGTCTTATAGACTTTTGATCAAAGAAAAAAAATGGATTTGTGACATTCAGCAACATTAACACACAAGTTAGATTATATATAAAATATTAATTCAGTTCAATTATAGTAGTTGTTATCATCAAAACCATTAAGATCTTAAGTACATTAGATGCTCTCATGGGTGTATATAGATCGTTCGATCTCACTAATGTTGGATCATTTTATTTTAACAAATTGATGCATTCATGGGATACGATGGTTTAAGATATGTTTCCTATCTCGATTTTTAGGATGACACATCTTAAGATATTAAGTAGAGAAAAGTTAAAGAATTTTTTTTATAATAAAATTTGTCATAGTTAATGTAAGGAATTTTCTTCACATACGAATTTGAAGTTGGTTTTACTAACTTGTAAAAACAACTACTTTGAGTTGATGATTCATGTTGTTTTGAACACTATTCATGTGTAATTTGTATATGTTATATGTGATTTTAAATTGAGAATCTATGTTGATGATGATTTATTCGGGTTGAGAATGTGTAATGAACAATGTAGTGAGTATATTCTACATTTTAGATTGATATATATTTTTTTATGTTAATCCATTATTGTACCTAATCATGGTACAATCATACTTGACACCAAAACAAAAGATTCTCTTGGCAAAAGCAACATATACACTCAAAGTTAGTTGTGTTCTCTTCTTAATTGACATTACTTATACTATTTTAGTTTCTCAAATTATAATTTATTAATTAGGTCCCTTAAATACTACAATTATACTATAATTAGTTTCTCAAATTTACTATTTTAGCTTCTCATAATATTGATTTATGACATATTAAAGTTACATAATTATTAAATAAAATAAAATCACATTTGTAACATCAAATGTATTCAATTGGTATAATTTAAATACAAATAAGACTCCACAATTAAGATATCTAAAAATTGAAAGTAGAATTGAAAAAAAATAAAATAAATAAGCACAACTAATAAATTGGAGGGCTCAAAATTTTCAAGAGTTGCACTTCAAAAACCAACGGCTCCTGTGCATGAGAAAAAAGGCTGCGACGAGGGCCAAACTGCAATTAACAAAAACGCAGCAATCTACTATTACAATCAAATATAATTATTGAGAATTTAGCTTAGCAATTAAAAGAATATCTAATCTAACCTCTTCAGGTATTGGTTTCAAGTTCTCGTTTACATATCCTGCTGAAGGTGGGATCAGTGCTCTTCTCTTTCCTAAAAGTACAAGTAAATGCCACAAAACAAAAATTACAATGACAACATTAATTAATTGACCTTAATTTAACATGTTTTTGTATCATGTCCATTGTTATGTTTAAATATTGTTTATAATCATATGTTAGAAACGTATATAAATGGATTGCATGCCAAAGTTTGGAGTAATATAATATATATATATATATATATATATATATATATATATATATATATAACAACTCATAAATGCCATGGAAGAACATACCACCAACTCTCATGCCTGTGAGGACCTCCTTTAAGCCCACTATCATCTGCATAAAAAAGCAATGCAAATTAGTATAATGTGACCTCATAATTGATTTCAAAAGAACAAGAACCAAGAATTTGAATGTCAAGTGATAAATAATATAATCTTGTTATGACTATGGTCATGTGTTAATTGATGAAGAAGTTAAAGTCTACAATGCAGAAAAATAATGAACAGAGTAAAAGGCAATAGCCATATATATCAGAAGTCAGAGCTGAATTTTATGGTTAATGGAATACTCAACTTGGAAGAATGTTTGAAAAACATAATCAACGATGATTAGAGTTAAGTAGCAACAGAATGCCCCCACACTCAACTAAATTGTCTAGGACACTACAGAATTTAGACTTTCTGCTGAGTCTGTGGTGTTGTCCCTCTACTAAGTCTTCAAAATACATCGATAAATACAATTTTGATGTTTTAAAATATATTAAAAACTTCTTTAATATATCAACAACAATGTATTTTGAAGGTTCAGCAGACCGACAATAATACATCTATATGCTCATGACAAAAATGACAATACAACCTCATTTACATCTATATGCTCATTAACATACAAGTTGAATGAAAAAAACTTACCTGGTTCTCATCCAAGGGAAGTGTAACAGGTGTACTTTCTCCACTGAATTGGTCCACTGTACTATCATGAATTAGAGTATGAAACCATGCAACAGTAGAACAGGTTTGGATCAGATAAACTGGTTTAAGGGAAATTAAGGGGGAAAATATGAACTAGAAATTGAATGGTTGTGTTTTGTGTGTGTTAGAATACAATAATGATTTGAATCATGGTAATCAGTGGAATATCATGTAAGTGAAAAATTCAGTTTGCAATTACCTGAAAACAAAGTATCCATTTGCACGCCTGCATACACAATTGAATTTGACCACATCTCCATTATGTGCTTCTGGTCCTTCCCCTTCAACAATATCTAATTCGAAAACTTCATATGAATACCTATTTATGTACAAAGACTTGTATTGATAGCTTGATTTATTTCAATAGGAAAGAATAGCAGAATCACTAAAATGCATTATAGTTCAATGATTTTATCAAGAACCAAGTATATTCACTCGTGTATTTGAAGAAACATGGAAAAATGAAGTGTTGCTTAATCTACTGCTAGAATGTAATCAGGCATCAAACCCGGTCTTCCATGAAAGAACGAAACACATTGAAATTGATTGTCATTTTGTTAGAGAAAAGGAACTCTCTGGAGATATCACTACTAATTTTTTCAACTCTAACAATCAATTGGCTAACATATTTATTGTCCCTTAGAGGCCCTCAGATTGAGTACATTTGTAACAAGCTTGGTACACATAACATATATGTTCCAATCTGAGAGGGGGTGTTATAATGTAATCAACGGTTAAAAAATATCGGAAATTAACTGTTATATAATCTAGGAAATTAGGTTAGGATGATTGATTTCTAATTATTAAGTGTTTTTATTATAATTGATTTTGTAAAATAGTATAAATACATACTGTGGTCTGCATTATACACACAGTACATTCAAAACATATACAATTCTATACTTACAATGGGATGTGGGAAAAAATACATACACACTCAAATAAAAAGAAAATAAGGTTGTTGGTCTTTCCATCAAAGAAGACAAAAAGTGTGAATCATCAAAGTGTTTTTGCACCAACAATTTATGTCATACATACATGCTTCATTTTACTGATGGAATGTAGCATGGAAGTTCAAAAATTGTTTACCTTGAATTCTCACTCCACTAGGTAGCTTCAAAGTCCTAGATGCTTCACATAAAAAATAGTAAATCACAAATCATGATACACTAACATTTTTCATTTCACAATATTAGATTAGGTTAAAAAAGGAAGAAAGACAGACAAACCGTATGAGTTCAGGTTCCTTCATGTCTGGCATAATTGGTGCAGCCAAAGCAGGAGAAGCATGCCATATCCCCAGAAACTGAAGAACCATCCTTCTTGAAAATCTTTTCACTGTTAATATAGAGACTCTGTTATTAGACTCGGCATATCTGAGTTTTGCATCCTCCAAGCACCTGAATTTATCAGAGGTTTGAAGCACTTGGTCAACAAAGATGCTTCTCAAGAAGCATGATGACAACTTTATGCATAAAAAGAATCCATTTTCATAATGAGGATCAAAGATAAGACAAACACAAAGCACCATCACAAAATAAAAATAGAGAAAGACATGAATTATTCTGAACCTCTTCCCATTAAGATTTCACCATCTAAAAAATATTTTATTTCATTTCACCACATTAAGATTTTTGCACAGTCTTGAGAAACTCTCCCCATTACAATAAATCAGAGAAACCCTCTCCCTAGATTGGGTGTGTCTTCTATCTTCAAGCATAATGTTTGAAAATTTGGATTGATTCTCACAAAAAGGTTTACCATTTTGGCCTCTTTCAACTTACAATAAACTATTATATTAATGTAAAATAAGTATTTCAAGGGTACAGAGAAGATGACACATTTGGACATAATTACTAAGAAAAATGAGATTGGAAAGAAATTTCATACCTTGGAGATGCATGCACAGAAGCAGCACATGGAGATGGAACCAAGAGAAAAGATAGAACTGCCATACTCAAATTGAAATTTGAGAATAAAGGTTGATACTTGTGTGGCCACTCAATTTCAATCATCAAACAAACCATTATCTATTTCTCTGACTCTATCCAAAAGTAAGTTACTTGTTGATGAGTATGGACCCACCAAGCCCAGAATTAGTCACTGTTTGCAACTTCCATTACAAATGCAAAGTAAAAAGGCAAAACTAAAAACAGAGAGAAAATATCATAATGTTGTACTGATTCTTTTCATTTAATTAGACAAAAAATAAATAAAGGAGAGAGAGAGAATTTGATTTTAGAGTATATTTAAAAAAAAATGTTCTTTTTATTTTTCGTTTGTTAGAAAAAGTATACATTTTTTTATTACAAATATAGCTTTTTTTAACTTAATTATGTTTTCTATCCATTTAATTTATTCTGTGTTAGAGTTTGATTCTCCGTGGTTTTTGTTTAAGTCAATTAAATTTTTATTTTTAAATTAAGTGAACTTGGTCTTTTTTTATTTAATTATTTGAGCTTTTTTTATTTAAATGTTAAGTTTTATTATGCATTTGAGGTATAAATACTTTTAGAAGTTCGAACAATTATAAAATTTAAGTAAAATTAGAGTTTGATAAATAAACAATAATTATTAGATGTTACCAAAAGAATTGAAAGAAACGTAGATTTCATGCAACTTTTTTCAAAATTATTATGTGATTTTAAAATAATAATAGTTATTATTGAACAACTTCAATTTACTTCTCTTATGTTCATGTAAAATAGTCTTTCTCATATAAATAAATAAATATGCTAGGGACCATCTTATTATATGGGGTGCAGTCAGTAATTATAAGGGTGTAGGAAATAGAAGCCTAAAGTTTAATACCATATTCGCACGATCCATACCCACTATGTCCATCTCAATAAAACTATATTTGTGCTTTTTAATTAAAAGTTTATATTAAATTTTTTTATGAACTCATTTTCTTTCCCTAGCCTTTTCAAAGTTATAACGGCACAATGTTGTAAAAGAAGATAATTCAATTTTTTTCCTCAATTTATATGTTTTCTGAGGTGTATTTGGATGTATAATTCTTAATTCAGAACAAAAATTATGTTATCGTTCATATTTTTCAAATAGAAAAGCACTAATTTTAAGAACTTCAAACACGTTCAAACTTGGTTAAAAGCATTAAAAATGAGGCTTTATAGTGTCTAAATATTGGGGCATCACAAATATCTTTCTCAATCAATATAAAATATAAATATAAATCACAATTTAAACCAAACTCTACACAACCTTCCATCTTGCTTTTGAAATCCTAGATTTGAAAAATGGAACCAAATCTGTGCGGAATTTGAAGAAAAAAAAATGATAAAGAAAAGCAGCAAAAGAATCCACAAAACAAAATATATTATTCAAAGATGTAACAAATGTATGGTAAAAGTGGCATGCCCTTTTCTACACAAGTGGCCCTGCAGCCCAAAAGGATGGAACCATAGGAGAAATTATCTTCAAGTATCGTCTACTTGTGAATGGAACACAAAGCTTGGGAATGTTGTGGTGATGTCCCTGCCCAAACACATTCAAAAGGGTATCAGAAAAGCCCAGTGAAAGACAAAGGACAAATCAAAATATATGTTAGTAGGATACTCATGATGAACACTTAACTTGCAACTATCATACTTTTCTAAACAAAGATTCAGTAATGAGTAGTTATGAAGTTATAAAGATCAATGTTATTGTTTGAGATCTCATGTCGATTAGAATAAGACCACATTATAATATATAAACAGGTGTAATCCTCGTTTCACAAGTCGTTATGTAAAAATTAAAGTTTGAGATAAACTCACTTCCTAAGATTATATCAGAGCCTATCCTAATCAAGTTCTTTGAAACTATTATGTCATTGTTTTGTTATCAAGTTTCGGTTAAACTATTCACAAATTGTCTAATCTCACGTGATGTTCATTCATCGACGGAAGGGGTGTTGGAAATCTCGTATCAATTAGGAATAAGGCCAAATTAATATATATATATATATATATATATATATATATATTTATATATATATATATATATATATATATATAAGTGGGGTGCAATTTTTACTTTACAAGTCGGTTATGTGAAATTGAGTTAAGCATTAACCCTCTTACTAAGAGTTATTTTGCTCTGTCTACTTTGGAAAGTGTACTGCAGAAATTGACAAGAAAAAATATAAATTGAATAATTACTTGAGATATTGAAGGGTCATGTTCTTCAGAAGTGATGGATGACGCAGAACAAGGTTTCTCCACTCTTCCTTGTCAATCTTGCCATCATGCTTTGTATCTGCTTCCTCAAAGGTCTACAGAAATCCAAAACTTAAATGTTAAAACCATCCATGTGTGTTTTCAAACAGAGAGAATGAGACTCTTGAGACAAGTGGGTACAGTTAGAACTTAGAAATGCAGGTGAAAGAAGAATGGGGTAAAACCTTGTCAATTATACTTTCTATAACATCATCTGATAGGTTCATGCCAGATTCAGCAAGTGTAGCTACAACCATTTGCTTCACCTGCATAAAAAGACATACAAAAATCAGGATTGTCTGGAATGAAGAGAAACAAAATTTAGAATTAAACAAACTTGACTAAGTACCTCTTGCCTTTCAATAAAACCCTGCTGCTTGAGATCATACAGTTGAAAGGAAACTGAAACATGATATCATTTGGGTTTAGTTTTGTTTGCTTAAAAAGGTCAGTGAAGAAAACTGAAGACTGGATTTCAATCATGCATCGTTCTAAATTTTAAAAGGTGAACACAAAATTAATGATAAACTAATAATTGTACAAAAAGAAAAAACCCTTACAACATACATTCAATCTTATCATCAATAGGGGCATTTGGATGGAAAACGGAGAGAGCACGAGCAAACTCTTCAAAACCCAGTATTCCATTGTGCTTTGTGTCAAACAAATCAAATACCTAAAAGAATTAGAGAAAAATTCATTACGCATGAGTTTCTGTTGAACAAACACAAAATATAATACTTTGGTTGCATATTAAGCTAAAGGCTGTAGTATACCATAGCATGCATTGTGTGCATACACAACTTGTGCAAGTAAATAAACTATCTCGTACTGCATTAAATATGCCATCCTTTTAATTGCATGTGCAAACAGGCACAGACTAATTTTTAAAATAGCATCCTTTCAAGGTACATAAGTTTATCATAATTTTCGCAATTCTTGTGTTCGGTGAACTATTCAAGCTAGTATGTGTAAACAAATATGATGCAATAGTAGACATAATATGCAATATTATACACATACCAATGAGAAGAAATTATAAAATACAGAGACAACTGAACATCTAGAAATGAGTATGACTAGACAAGGTGATTGATATAGATGTCAAACTGCTAAAACAGTTGCATTGGAACATAGCAAAAAAGGGAGAAGTACCAAAATTTCAGTCATTACATTAAGCATTAGACAGAGAACCAATTTTTTTCTGTGTATCTGTGTCTATATTAACCTGATATGACCATAGAAAGAGAGTTTCATGTGTCAAAGTAAAGATATTTGCATAGGAAATCAATAAAATGAAACGAAAGCAATACCCGATCGGCAAAAAGACTTTCTTTTTTGTTTGTCTTGAACAATGCCAACTGAAACTCTTCCTGCAAATGATATCTAAAGTTGAATATAACATCTGATAGAGTTTCTAAAACTAAACCCTTCAAAAGAAAGTAAATGACAAAATGGAACAATAGAATAAACAGCATAGATACGGAATGATAAATAAAACTTAAAATTAGGCATATATTTTCTTTCATTGTTGGAAAAGGCCAAGCTAAAACAGACCAACCTTGTTAATCAACCCATCATCAATAACAGCACTGCTGATCTTTTTGAAGAGCTCATAAAGTGCTTCTATTTCACTTACACTGACTGCACATACAAGAAAATATATACCCTTTTTTCAGTACAATATTATGTATTTAATTCCTAGCAGCAATGTTCGCGGCAATAGAATCCACCATTACAAACAAAATAATTATAGCTTTCATACTAATGCTTTTCTTTTTTATTTTATTTTTTTGTTCATTGCCACTAGTTAAATTACCTCAAAATATGATGGAATAATAGAAGATAAAGGAATTCAGAAGTGTATATTCTCAGTAGAAAAATCAGAATTTATTTGTAATCTAATTATGTAAGAACAAAAAGACAAGTAATGAATTATAAGCATATAGTAAGGGTAAGTACGTACACACTGTCTCTCTAGCAAGAAGTTCAGGATCTTCAAGGCCTCTCGGCTGGTTGTATATGTCCAGATCACAACATCTCAATATGGAAGCAAATAAAGGCTTTAATCCCTCTAAGCACTGCAACATGATATCTTTCGCAAATCAGAACACTCCATAACTGTTCCAAGAATAAATCAGTTAGAAATTTCATTTAGTTCGTCCTTAATAAAGTCATTATAATCAGGCACAAGGCAAACCAACCTTTTAACCATTTCCAATTCCGGTGAACAATCCCAAATGGCAAGATCTGAAAAGGCAACAACAGAGAAAAAGAAACCTAGTTTCAGACTTCAAACATGATATTGATGCCACTTTCATATCAGAAGGTACCCAAATTGAAAATAAAGCAACACCACTAGTCCCACTTTCAAACACACAGAATTCATTGAAAATTAAAAGTACTTATCACCACGAACTACAAACATCAACATTCCAGGCTATATAAATTGTGCATTGCTTTCTTCCTTTCACTTTGAATCACAAGAAAATGTGCATAAAAATTCACATTTCAATGATGTGTGTATATGTTTATATATTGACACTCCTTAAGCTAGTTACAAAATTTTCGATGTTGAAGTAAATTTCCACAAATATTTGATAAATTAATAGGCATTAAGGAACTCAAGATAACACCCTACATAACAACTACAAAAATAGAAACAAACAAAACCTTACTCAGAAAGATGGGGGTAATGCTACATTGGTCACATGCCCATATCAAAAACAAATTTTCAGTAAGTCCATAATCTTCAAAACACAAACATAAAATTACTGATAATTGACAAACTCAGAATCCATGACCCCACATCAAGCTCCTCAAACAAAACCTCTCAAAATCGCCTTGGAGCAACACCAGATTCAAATTTCAACATCCCCACATAAAAAATTACAAATTTTTAAGGTTACCGAATTATGAATTCAGGGCAATTCACAGCTCACACATATCCACCACCTCACAAGCATGAAAAAACCCATCGATCTATGGGAACCGGCACCGAATCAACACACAAAATAAAAGAAACAAAATTTACAGAAAACTGAAGAACCCCACATCAAAATACACCATAAAATCTTGTTATGCAGCTTCAACCATGATTGAAAAAACAAACAGCCCAGAAGGGTAGGGGAAAAAAAATCAGACCTTGGAGGCAGAAGATCAGACACCAGAAAAGGAAAAAGAAAGTGCGTAGAAGATTTGGAGAAGTTAAGGGTTTGGTTGGAATTAAAAGGAATTTGGGGAAGTGGAATGGATGATTGGAAAGAATGTGTTTATGAAGGTGACGCAAGTGATGTTGTCGATGACAGATAGAGTACAACCCACAAGAACCTCTGACAATTTATTTTATATCAAAGGTTAACTCAATTTTTCATATCATAAACTTATCTCTGAAAAATTAATAAATAGAAGATAAGTTATAAGTTATCTATAAAATATTTCAAACTACCAAATAATCATAAGTTGTTACAAATTTCGTTTGATTTCATCACTTCTAACAAAATCAGTGATTTTTTTTAGAGTTTGATTCAAATCTATAAGTATAAGTTGAATTTTGGAAAGTGGGACTTCTATTCTTGCTATTATATTTTAATTAAATTAATTTTTATTTTTCTGGTCTAACAAGTAAATTTCTTTGTTGAGAGACTGAAAAATTAACTTGGAACTAAAAATTAGTAATTAGTAACTTATCAATGCTCAGTTACTATCTTATTAAACCATAAATATCTAATGAAGTTATTTGTTGAAATAATTAAGGATAAAAAATAACAGAATAATATACAGTTTTATATGGTAGTTTGTATAAATTTAATTTTGTTAATCAATCAAATATATTTTTGAGTATTTCTCATTTTTTTTATTTATGGAATTTTGTTTTATACTTTTATATTGTGTATTTTAGTGTTCATCTTACACTTGCATTTTTATATATTTTCAATCAAATTTAAAATATAATAAAAATAATGGATATGATACTGCCATTATATCAATTAAAAGATAGTACGAAATAAAAAAATTTATATTCATCGATATTAATAAGCATAATATAATAATTAAAATAAACATTGTGGCATAAAAATATTCATAACTTAGTAATAAAATCAGATGAGTTTGGTATCTATCATATTCGTAACTTAATTTATCCTTTTCATTTTTAACCCTATATTACATTTAAATATTAAAAGATTTTTAATATGATTGTTAAGTATAACATAATTTGTATTTATTCTGATGACATAAATTGGCATACACAAATCAGAAAGTAAAATCTATATTATTTCTCTAAAATATTCTTAATATTATTTCTCTCTAAATATTCTTAATATTATTTTTCTCTAAATATTTTTAATATTGTTTCTCTCTAAATATTCTTATTATTTATATTCTCATATTTAAATAATATGTTGTTAATTTTATCTTTTAAATATATATTTATTTCATTATCTACTTCCTCACAGCATCGTATTTATTCTTCAATCTTTTTAAAAAACTACTTTATCTCATCCTTATGTACATATTTGTTATTCTTAACTGTCAGTAGTTAATATTTGATAGGTTTAAATACTTTTTTTTCTTATATTCTTAGTGTTTGTTGTAAATGGTCATTATTTTGACAAAATGTTTAAAATGGTCCTCATTTTCGCAATTTGTATTTTATTAGGTCATTTTTCTATAACGTCGTTTAAATCATTAACGGACAAGTGGCACAAGTGTTACCTGTACGGTACAGGTGTGGTAATTAGATATTTGGGGATAAATAAGTGAACTAGGGTTTTGGTAAGCAATGTTTGGACAGTTGGTGAGTTTTGGCAATCTTGTTCCTCCATTTTCAATTGGTGTTGTTGCAATCTTCTTCTTCCTGCAATCTCATTATATAGGTATGTTACGGTCTCAATCTTCTTCTTTTACCTCTAGTTGTAATCGTTGGAGGCAATCGTGTTGTATCACTTCGTGCACTGTTTGTGGTTCAACGACAAATGGATTAACCCCGATTTGTAGTTGCGGAGAGATGACAACTTTGAGGATGGCAAGAACTCCAAAGAATATTGGTAGAAAATTTTGGATACAATCTGTTTTTATTTTTACGTTAATAATAATTTGGTTTTAATTTTTGGTTTATTGATTTACAGAGTGGTGGTTCCAATAATGTGGGATGCAACTTTTTCAAATGGTGGTGTTGATGAAAAGGATGTCATTATCATGACACAAATGAGACATATTAATGATTTGGAAAAGTTATTGAAGGTTGCTAAGAAGAGACTGCAATTAGTAATAGGGTTCATTTATGTTGTTATTGTATTATTTGTACTGTTATTGTGTGTAATATTTTAAAGTTCATTATGTTTTGTATTATTGTTAAATGAAGAAATGAATGAGTTTGATTATGTTGATATTAGTCCCAACATGTTCAAAATGATATCTTAATCTGAGCATTGAAGTAAGTGATATTGATCTAAGCTTGGAAAAAATTAAATTGATCTGAGTCTGGAAGAAGTTAAATTCATAACATCAATTCATCCTCATCAAAATGCACTACATCAATGTTTGGCAAGAGTGAAATTGAACGAATTTTAAGAAAAGTCAAAATGCAGTACATCAATAATGAATTATACATCAGAAATTTCCAAAAAGTAACTAAGACGTTTGTAGCTGCTATCATGGCATCTTCCTAATTTGTATTTTCATCCCAAACTGCTGAGATGGTTCTTCTGGTGTTGGTAGTGGTGCTGCTTGAGTCTCCACTTCATTCCTTGGTGGTTGAGTTGTTTGAGTTTTAGCAGTTGGTGCATTGTCAGTCGTTTCAGCAGTTGGTGCATTCTCAGTAGTTTCAGCAGTTGGTGCATTCTCAGTCGTTTCAGTAGTTGGTACATTCTCAGCAGTTTGGGCATATGGTGTCATTTCAGCATGTGTTGCAGTCTGCTCATTCACAGACTTATCTGGGCAATTGTTTCTGTTATGTCCAATCTGACGGCATATGCTAAATTTTTTCCTTTGCTGATTTGTGTGTTATCCTTTCTCAACTCCCACTCTTCCAACCTCATTCTTTTCTTGGATCTTCCTGGTAAGATCCTCTTATGAATTTCTTGGGTCTTCCTGGTAAGATCCTCTTATGAAGAAATTTCCCAAATTGCAAAATTTCTCATAAATTGAAAAATTAATGTTAATTAACCATAGGTACAGTACACATAACACACCCTAATACAAACCATGTCACATGTACAATGCTTCGTTAATGATTTAAACGACGTTACAGAAAAAGACCAAATAAAACACGAATTGCGAAAATGAGGATCATTTTAAACATTTGGTAAAAATGAGGACCATTTCAAACATTCTGTCAAAATAAGGATCATCTGCAACAAACACTACGAAAATGAGAAAAAAAGGTATTTATGCTTTTACATTCTCATCTCGTAATTCATATTCTCTTGTGAAAACAATATGAATATTTTATCATCCCACATTGCATAAGAAATGAACTTTTAAAACAAAGTATCAAATGAACTTTTCCTTTTTTTTTTCTAAAGATATTGTTTATTTAGTTTGGTGTATATATATATATATATATATATATATATATATATATATATATATATATATATATATATATATATATATATTTTATTTATATAAAATTATTTTAATATATATACTACATATTATTATTAAAAACACATATTTT
>Ga0099822_1001635_pt1 | contig 26614 bp, 22 predicted proteins | sample CowpeawhiteBW_FD_76839 | JGI IMG/M metagenome (GOLD analysis project Ga0099822, IMG submission 76839) | Root nodule microbial communities of legume samples collected from California USA - Cow pea white BW | ecosystem: Host-associated > Plants > Roots > Nodule | place: USA: California | collected... | reverse complement strand
ATATATATATATATATATATATATATATATATATATATATATATATATATATATATATATATATATATATATATATATATATAAAATCACATTAGAGGAAAGAAGATAAATGGAATAAGTTTAAGGAAAGCATACCGTGAGGGCAATAATCACATCTTGAGTGTCAAGCCCAGAGTTTTCAGCAAGTGTCTTAGGCACCACAAGAAGCGCATCAGCAAAAGCCTCAACACCAAGTTGTGCACGCTGTTTCGAGATTATCAACATCAGCGTTGAAAATTGAAATGGTAAATACAGTTAAACAACAAGAAAAACATGGGTGACAAGAGACAATCGCAATTACCCCTTCAACTGTTTTCTTAACTTCGTTGATCAGATATTGTCTAGCAGCAACTTCAAATGCACCAGCACCCTAATCATGGGAAAGAAATTTCTTCAAGTCAGTTAAAATAACAATGCCAAACTTCTCTGAAATCAGAAGTGTTTTTGTACAAAAGCTTTAAACGATGTGTGCATTCTAGGGAACAACTGAAAATTCATTTGACTGAGAAAATTATCACAGGAAAATGGAGTTAATCGATATGAAGAGCAGGAACATGTATATTACAAAAGAAAACTGTACAATTCCAGTATCAAAATAATTAATTGACATAAAAATGTCTTACCAAGACAACAGATTCATCTTCAAGGGTATTCTTAACGGCCCTCAAACCATCACGTACAGCATCTTTAATCTGAGCTATTGTATGGTCATTTGGACCTGTTTCATCATGACAGAATTGCAAATCTTAAATCAACTACTGGCAATAAAATGAGTTTGTTCCAAAATCAGAGAAAAGGTAATAAATGGTACAGAAGGATCTGTTCAAGAAACTCAGAACAGGTGCAAGGAAAATTTACCTTTAATCAAGATTGTGCAGGAAAAAGGATTCTTAACATTTTCAATGAATGTATATTTCTCTTCTCCGAGGACATGTTCATATACCAAACCTGCCCAACCCAGACAATCAGGAGTCAAATCATCTACCGAGTTTACTGCCTCTCCTCCACAGGCCAAAACCAATCTTTCCATGTTTCTTCTCTTTGCTCTCCGTAGGGCAATTATCTAAACACAAGGTTAAAAAACAAGCAGATATAAAACAGGATAGAGATTATGCAACTTATGACAGATTATGAGACGAGTTCACCCTCATACTATTTTAGCCACATGCAATTAGTGTCATGGGATATTTATTATAATTAAAACATTCAAAAAAATTAGCCTCAGAATTTTCACTTTTAGATCCTTCTGTGCACCATGGTCATTTCTTCATTTAATCAGTTCATATTTTTAGTATAAAATGTTTCTTGCAAAACCATCAGACAGCCTTTTCAATACAAACTATCTTCAAACTTCATGGGTAAACAATCTAACAAACATAACAGACCACATTATATAGCATGGTCATTATTTATTGGTAAAACAGTGAATTTCAAAATATGTTTATAACTTCCTATGTATTTTAAATTTCGAATGTTTCAGACATTTCAAACTGGGTTTTTCTTCCTGCAACCAATAAAAGAAAATGATGCCCATGCAGCTCATATAGTACAGACACTCAGTACTGGTCATTTTCAGCATATTTCTCATCACCTAAACAATTGGAGTGAAATAAAATTTCCAGGAGTATTTATATCATACATTATGTGGCCATCTTCCCAAAATATTTAAGTTTTAAAAAACCAGAATACAATGGTATGCTACTTACCCCTTCCCTTGCAAGGAGGTCCAGTGATGGAGGATCAATTCCCTTTTGGTTGATGACAACAAAATTACTATCATTATCAGAACAAACCTGCATACACACACATGAAGTTATTCAGTCAAGAGCAGTCAAATAAAAATGAGCTATTGCTGAGACATGATCCAGACAAAGACGGTTCCAGCTGTAATCTAGAAATCATTGTTATCTCTATTTAACAGAAATGTGAAATAGCATTATTATGTTATTAGCAATATAACAGACCAGATTAACACGTAAAAATCAATAAATACAAGGAACAAAACTTCATTACCTTATTCTTCAGTTCAATGATTTTCTTAACTCTCTCATCAACCTGCCGTCTTTCAGCAGCAACCATAGCCTCCCTCTGTTCCGCATTTGAGTAGAAAAAACCTGCATTTACCTCACTGGGAGGAGAAAACATTGACTTCATTAGTATTACAGACATCAAAGATAGTTGACATATGCCAGGCATCTGATAAAGAAAAACCACACAATGTGTATACATCAATGACTTAAGTAATATAACGGTTGACAAAATAGTGCTTACATGGTTGAAACTATTAAGTTTACCATTGCATAAAAAAAGATTTCCCTTGTTTTGTTTTAAGGTTAAAACCAGTCGTTTTAGAAAAACAAAACAGTTAATTCACATTAAAAGACAATTGAAGTGACAGTACCTAATTTTCTTATAGTAAATGAAAACTTTATTTCTTTCAGGTTAACTAAGCCATCCTAATAAAACAGAGTAAACATAAAACCAACACCGATGGTAACATTTCATGACATGTGAACTTACTCATTTTACTATACAACATAACCAATATTGTGTCTGAAGTAAAAGACATACTCAATCACCAAAATAGAGACTGATAACATCTATTGGTAAAAACTAAAAACAATACATCTAAAATTTATAATTTTCTGATAACTGTATATAAATGATTAAGGGTAATTAAACGATTCATACACTAATTTCAACAATATTTGTACCCTTCATATTGTATCACACTTAAAAGGGATAAGATAGTGTGGTAAATAATGAATAGCAGTGGCATGTTTGGATAACAGGTAAAAGTAATCAAATGACAGCCACTTAAAACACACACAAAACACAAATTGGAAGATGTTGACAAATATCAGGGTGATTACCTCTTCTCATATTCTAAAGATACATTACACGTCAAGATATAGCAATTTTCTGCCCGTCGTTTCATGTCAGGGTGCCTAGAACCATGATCAAGGACAAGACCCTCGACCTAGAAAATACAGAAGGATGAAAATGAGTGCATGCAAGAACCGCATAACTCAAAACAGAAGGCGCATTACAATAATATAATTATAAGTGAAGTAAGACAATGTGGGTAACTAATAGATGAATATAGGTTGTGATTTGCTGTATTGCTACTACAGAGCTTAGGTATTATAGCTTCCTTTATTGGTGATTTATTTAAGTTAGAAAAAATTATAAATAACAAAAATTCTCTACTGTGTTTTTCATGATTTATTTATTTGAGTTCAAAATTTTATGAGTTCAGAAGCTCTCTAATCAGAAGATAGTCCACAACAATTATGCTTTAGCTCTCTACAAAAGCCCTCTTCGTAATTGCTATTTCACTCAAGAGCTATATATTAAACAAAGCTTAAAGATTGCCAACCATGCTACCAAATTCCTAAGAACTTTTTCATATTCGGTAATAACTGGACTCAGACAACCAAACTGTAATAATTAAAACTATAATAACAAAACCAGTTACTAAGTGCTTTCAGCAGAAGATGGATTGCTTTTTATCATAACAAGCAAACAGTCCCTCTCAACATGAAACTATTCTAGATCTAAATCCTGCATTTAGAGAAAATCAAACCTGACTGGTTTTCAACAAAGGTAGATAAGGATAATGATTTCAATCAAAACAAAGTCTAAGTCCTTGACATCATCACATCCGAGCTTTTACTGGACTAATGTTAAGTTGAGAATTGTAGAATGCAGTCAAAAATCATGATGGAAAGGCAATAACAGGAACATCCAGCTTGTATACAATACATGCAACATGAAATTTAGAAAAAATATAAAAATAAAAATAATATACAACTAAGTACTGGAAAAGAGTGCCTACAAACAGTCATTCAGACAACATACCAAGCGTGTGTCAACATCAAACTTGTGTCGCATATGCATAATCTCCACCATAAAAAGATCAATATCTTCCTCAGGCTTCCGGATGCATAAAACCTATCATAGGAAAAAACACAAGTCACTGAACACACAGCTGTAAAAGGTTCCAGTCCAATAAACAGCAAAATCTACCGCAAAAAACATGCAAATAAAATTTTCTTGTTTACAAGGACTCAAAGTATAAATGTCGAAAATTCAATGTGAACTCACCGCATTAACAATTATGTCAGTCAATTGATCGGCGAGTGATTCATACAACTGCAAATGATGAGGAAATATATGGTGAGAATCTCATGCGTGATAAAAAAATTATGCTCGCAAGTTATTTTTCATTTTGTCTGCAGTACCAATGTATGATCAAATTTGAGATAAAAAGATATTAAAAATGAGACAAGTTTTACCTTTGTCCTCACGGTTGTTCTAGCTACCATCTTGAGAATCTCTTTATCCGGCTCACCACCCATCACAACAGGAGTCTTAAACTTTTCAAGGAATTGCAGAGTTGCTCTCTTTGCAATATCAAAACCATCAACCAACACACGTGGATGCATACCTATAACATCCATATATCATCTCAGCATTAGCAAAGGTTGAAATGACAGATAAGGCATCAAAACGAGAAAGCTTCATCCCTCCACATTTTAAGGATATCTATTTGCCCCTAATCCTACAATAGAATAGAATAGGATAGCATTCAATGCCTTTGGTTTGCATACAATTCACGGATGTTTCAACTGTCAAGGGGATCACCCTGAATCGCAAAGAAACTGCACTTCCTAGTTACACGAGTGTTCTCACATCTTTTGCGCATGCAGCCTTGTTTCTTCTAAAATCTGTTTTAAAGAATACAATAGCATCACCCTAGTTGCATTTTTTTCTCGTAGCTCTGAGGCAAAAAAGTCGTCCTCTCTTAATTTCTCTCTTACTAACATAAGAAAGCACCACCAGTAAAAAACAGTACAAAGTTAACGGCAGTCCTTAGTAATAAAACTACCAGGAAAACTGTATATATAGATAAATAGTCTTCTTCTTTTAAAATCTACTTTAAAGGATATCATACCGTCATCCTAGTCGCAGTTTTCCTGTTCTTTCTATAGCAAAAAAAAAAATCGTCATCTCTAAATTCCACCTTAACTAACTATAAGAAATCACCACTTAATCACAAAGAGCAGTAAGGAACTTCATAGTAATAAAACTGTCATGGATGTTTCAATTGTCAAGAAAAACACATGCTAGAATGTACGCCAAAGAACGAACAACGAGGGCAAGAAATGCAAAAAATAACTTAAAAACAAATAGAAACTCGAACACAGAGACAAACTCACTAACCTTCATCAATGTAACGTTCCGATTGTTTCATAAGTTCGCCAATGAAGATGACAGTGGAAGTGGTGCCATCTCCACTAGCGTCATCCTGCGCCACAGCGGTCCTTGCAATCATAATCGCCGTCGGGTTCTGGATTTGCTGAGATCACAACAATCAAAATCAGAACACGTTCCGCCATAACGATTTTCAAGCGACGTAGTAGTAGATCTCAATAAATAATGAAAAAAAAAGTAAAAAATAAAAATAAAGAAAACTAACCATCTCTTTCAAGAGAGTGTTGCCATCTTTGGTAAGCTTAATATCACCAGCGCCACCAACGAGCCTGAATCAAAGAGTGCGTTAGAAGAAAGAAAACATAAATGGAAATGAAAACAAGAAGAAAACGAAAACGGAAAAAGAAAATAGAAGAGAGAGAGAGAGAGAGACATTTTGATTGTTCCTTTGGGACCGAGGTTGGTTTTGAGGACATCTTGCAAACCCTTGGCGGCATTGATGGTCATGTGAAGTGCCGCCGATTTGTTCAGCACTTCGGCGTTAGGGTTCAGCACTCGCAGAGACATTTTCGAGAGAAGAAAAAGCAGCGACGAAATGAAACGAGTGCTTACAACTTCAACGGAAGTAGTGAAGAGGAGTGGGGTTTTCTAGGGGTTTCAGTCTTTGCTACTCGTAATGAAACGGCAGCTGAATCCTCGATTTATGTTTTTAAGCAAAGCAAAAATACGCCTTGTCGTTCATGTGGTCTTTTTTTTTTCTTTTACTCTGGGCTTTAGATGGTAACCCAAATTTAAATAATTTCTTTCTGCACTCCTATATTTTCTTTACTCACCTTCTCAACACATTACAAGGACAAAAATGACATTTTAAAACATTTATGCTTTTCAGAAAATGCGAACCATAATATATTAAAAGGCTTCCAAATGACGCACTGTAGAAACATTTTAAAAACATAAGGTTAAATATGTTTCTTTCAATTAAATTTCACTAAATTTTGGAATTAGTCCATTTTCAAAATTTTATATTAATTTAGTCATTTATATTTAAAAATATGTGAATTTTATTATTCGTATCAAATTTTTAAATTTATTTGACATTTTATGATAATATTTGAGTTAATACTAAAGTGAAAATGTGTTAAACTATGTAAATAATTTAAATATTATCATGAAATGCGCTTAAAACGTCAGATAAACTTAACAAAATTGAGTTAAAATAACTAAATTCATGCATTTTTTAAGATAAATGACTAAAGTGGTCAAAAATTTAAAAAATTGACTAATTCTAAATTTCACTCAAACTTAAAGAACTAAAAACATATTTAACTCAAAACATAATTTTTAGAATTAAGATTTTCAAAATATATTATCTCGAATTAATTTTAACTATTTTGGATTATCATTCTAAAATATTTCATAATGAATTTTTTTTCATTACAGACTAATATTTTGGGAACAGTGTTTGTTCTGGAAAGATAACTTTGAAACATTTTAAAATGTTATTTTCATTAAAACTTAAAAAAAAAAAGTGATGATTTTGTTGAAAAGTGTGTCGAGGAGGATTTCGAGCACGGGTCATGAAAGAAAATTCTGTATTCAACTTGTGTGATCCATAATACATTTTTAGGTTTTTTAATTATATAATTTGATTGCATTTTTGAATTATGTAATTTATAATGCTTTTTCATGTTTCAATATAATGTAATCTATAATGGATTTTTAAATTTGGTAATTTGGAATGTATTTATTTCATAATGTATAGTTTATTTTGTATCATACAAGATGTGTTTATGGATTACAACTTATAAAGATATTTCGATTGTACAATTCAAAACATATTTTCAAATTATATAATCTATATTATATTTTTAGGCTATGCAATTCAAAATATTGTTTAAATTTTATATGATTTAGAATAAAATTTTGAATTATATAATTAAAATATCTTCAATCAATAAATATTTTATACCTTTTTTCACACTGATTGAGGTACAAGAATAAGACATGAAGGTGCTAAAAGAAATATTCCAAGTTTTTTTCCTATCACATGTTTAAAATGTTCAATTTTTTTCCTAATACTTAGTTTCATATTTGAAATCTCAATTAAAATAATATCACTGTATTGCATAAATCTCGAAATCTTTCTGTAGCTAAAATAAATTAGAGCTGTCAAAACGAATAACTCAACCTGACCGGTTCGACCCACATGGATTGATGATTTAGTGAACCAACCCAACCCTGCTCACTTTTAGCGAGTCAAAAAAATTTGAATTCAACCCGGCCCACCACGGGTTGACGGGTTAAATGGGTTGGCTCACGGGTTTACTTAATTAAATTTTTTTTTTCGGTCAAAACTAATTTGTAATTTTAATTAAAATCTAAATAAACTTTAATACAATCCAAATACGAACCAAAATAAAAAAAATACAAATTATTTATGTGTTGGATAAAAAAATGACTTAACATGACCCAAATGTAAAGCTCAACTTAATAAAAATAAATAAAAATACTTGTGTGACCCTTTATCTGCGAGTTGGTGAGCCAACCCGGCTTACCACGGGTTCAATCCGGATGAGCCGGGTCAAAAATCAATCTGTATTGAAATTTATAAAAAAATTTCAACCCAACCCGATCCGAACTCGTAGTGAGCCAAGTTGACTCGCGAGTTCCAACCTATTTTCGCAGCTTTAAAATAAATAGTGTGCAAGGTAGAGAGCACTTGGTGAGAGTGACACTATCTTTTCACTGTCTCATTGGTTTATCTCTGAGGATGAAGAGGTCGAAAAAGGAGAAAGAATAAAGGTGAAAAGGCTTTGGCATGTCGATGGGTTTTGAAATTTGGCAGACCCATGTGGATGCATATAGATGAGAAGAATCTTGACTCTTAACACCATGAAATTCATGTACGTGGGTTCCACTGCAGAATCCAGTATAAAGTAAATAATATTGTAAATGTTCATGCCAATTTCTTCACACCCCACTTCAATGGATCATGAACCTCCACGACGTTATACAATTGCATCAGATTGTGATTCTTGGAACAAAATCTTCCAAATGGGACCAACTCAATATTTTAAACCTTTATTGACCAAATTATAAAGTTCTTAGCACCCCCTAATCCTCTCTAAAACCCCGTTTAATTATTAATTATACTAACATAGTTACAACACGAACCACTTTCTTTTCTGGTCAAAAATCTCATTACACATTTTTCTAATTTCTTAATCCACATTGTATTTTTTGCAGGCAATGTACAGCATTCCAAAACTAATGGCTACTAAACTATTAAAGAGAAACATTAATTACTTGTAGTTAATAGTTACTTTCGGTCACAGTCAAAGAGCTGGTAGAATCCCACCGATTTGGGATAAAAAAAAAACGAGATAAATACCATATTTATCTTCGATACCAGAAAATCTTATTCGACTTATAAAGTTGAGTCAAAGTGATAAAATTTTACTTTATGTTATTTTGCAAAAATTATATAGTTGGGATTCAAATTGATCAACTCAATCTGCCGGTGGGTGCATGCATGAATGAATGGTGGACATTGAAAGATATGCATCACATCGTGAAATATATACAAAAGTAAAAGAGAAGTACTCGTGCATCATCCTGAATAGTAGTTATCAGCACTAGTATTAGTTGAAAGTTGAAACTAAGGTCAACTTAAATGGAATCTACGTATATTTGTAACTACTATTATCCTGGTTCAACTATCGGTAAAAATGTTTAATCAGTCGGATGCTACTTATTTTTATTTAGATCTGTCAGTTTAATATTTATTCTTAAAAATATGTCAATTGAGTCTCAACTTTTGAAAATGAAAAAATGTCTTAGTTAGATTTTTTTCAACAAAAAATTATTAATACCGTTATTGGTATTGATATTTAAAATGACTTACAAAATTAAGTATTGATATTTATATTAAAATTTAGTGGTAAAAGTCATGAATTAAGTTAACGACTTTAGTAATTTTTGTCTGAAAGAGACTTGATTAACATACTTTTTAAAAAGTTTGGACTATATTGACACATTTTTAAAAATAGATACTAAACTGACATATCTGAACGAAAATGGGTATCATCCAACTAATTAAACATAATAAAAACTATACAAAATAAAAGTTTAAGTTAAAAATACAAATGAATGCATTTTTTTCTCTTGCATTTTTTTATGGTTAAGTCTCTCTAAAATATAGAAACAGTGAGAGAAAACAAGGCAGTTTGATAATTTTCTTAGGTTGGGCCACAACTGAAGATAATTAATTAATTATTATATATAAATGAAAAATGTACGTATCCAGGAATCCGTGTGCGTGTGTATATTGGAAGAAGAGACGTGTATCTGTAGAGAGATGTGATGGAAATAAAGTTGTTGTGTTTTCTTTTAATATTGAAGAAATAAAAATAGAAAAAGAATTAGTATAATTAGATCAATAAGAATAGAAGAAGGCATATCTGTTGAGAGATATAGAATATTTAAAGAATAAAGTTAACTTTCCATTTGCTTGTACTTGGAATTAGAAGAATATTCTTTATTTATTTATTTTTAGACTTTCTGTCTGGTCCATTCAGGTCTATTCCCCTATAGCTTCGGTAGCTTCTAACACAAAATCATCAGTTTTCTGGATTTACAAAGAAAAGGAAAACAGCCATCGAACATACATTGCACTCAAATACTCAAAATTCTTACAAATTAAACCAGGAACTTTACGTAAATGGTAAATTGTACAGTTAGTTTATGTTCTATATACGTGTTATATTCTTTAATAGTCGATAAATTAAGAAACAAAAATAATGTTGCGAAAGGATAAAGCGTCTACGACAGATGTCCTAGTTCACTTCACTTTATGGATTGGGTATCCATATCTCCATCCTCAAGTGCAGAAAAAAAAAGTCACAGAATTTAACTGTCATAATAGCGATGCAAGTTGCAACATGCTTGTTACAAAAGTATCGCATGAAGTGCTGCATTTACCTCCATCATCAGATAGGAATAATGTTTATCCCAAACACCCCCTCGTTCAATCAGATTCTCTCTGTTCATTTTCACACTGCATGAAAAAATAAATCTTATTAGATATACAATCCAAAGACACAGAGACAAAAAACAAAAAATATTAATCTTCACGCGGGAATCTTCATAAACAGCACATGGCTATCAGAAAATGAAGCTTCTTTCCAACTTGAAGCCTTCCAATTCGTCAATTTCCCTTCTCTTCTTATTCTCTAATCTTCTATAAAAGGACCAAACCGCATAGCATCCATCGCTGTGGTGGCATCACAATTAAGAAGAATTCAGATAATTTTCACTCTTCAACAATATCATGGCTACCATTTCACTCAGGCACAACCCTGAAGTGAACAACACTAACCAGCAACGTGAAATCATCGCCGAAGAGATTCAAGGACTCATCAGAGTCCACAGAGATGGACGTGTAGAGAGGCCACAAATTGTGCCCAGTGTCTCCTGCACAGAACGTGCCAAAGATGTTGTTATCATCAACAGAGAGACCAACTTGAGGGCACGTGTTTATGTGCCTTCAACGAGTTCTCACACAACAAAGCCTCTTCCTTTGGTTATGTACTTCCACGGTGGTGGATTCTGTGTCGGTTCTGCTGCTTGGAGCTGTTACCATGAGTTCTTGACCAACCTCGCTTCCAAAGCAAACTGTGTCGTTCTCTCTGTGGATTATCGCCTAGCCCCAGAGAACCGTCTTCCTATTGCATACGATGACGGTTTCAACGCTCTCGCGTGGGTGAAAAGAGAAGCACTGAACATCTCCGCCGCGCAAAAATGGTGGCTGAGTCACTGCGACATGTCTTCCGTTTTCCTCGCCGGTGACAGTGCAGGTGCCAACATAGCTTATAATGTGGCCACCCGCATGGGATCATCATCATCATCATCAAACACCACGACACCGTTGTCTCTCAAGGGTGTCATACTGATCCAACCTTTCTTCGGAGGAGAAGAAAGAACTAGCTCCGAGAAGCACTTCCTTCAGCCACCCCACTCAGCGCTCACTTTATCCGTTTCCGACACTTATTGGCGCTTGGCGCTTCCTCTTGGAGCCACTCGTGACCACCCATATTGCAACCCTCTTGCGTATGGCACGGTGAAATTGAGAGATTTGAGGATTTCTTCCATTATGGTGTGCGTTTCAGAAATGGATATACTGAGAGATAGGAACTTGGAGTTCGCAAAAGCTTTGGGTAAAGCAGGGAAAAGGGTTGAAACAATTGTTTTCAAAGGCGTAGGCCATGCCTTCCAAGTTCTGCATAATTACCAGCTTTCACATTCCCGAACCCAAGAAATGATAGCTCATATCAGAAACTTTGTTAACCAGTGACTCATGTGTTTGATGGTGGCGTTTTCTGTTAATATCTGTAGTTTGAGTATCTATAGTTTCAAATTTCAATCCGTTATGTACAGAAGATTTACATAGAGTTTGAGAAATATTTGTAACACTGGAATATGAAATTGATATGCTGCAGTCTGTTTCTGGTGATCACGACACTGGTTTTTGTAACAGAAAATTATCTTTATCTCATACTACTGCAAAATATTAAGCTCCACAAATCCATATAATATACGTATTCTGATAGATACTATAGTATTCCATACACGTCACGTATACCCAAAACATATTTTAAGATCATATTAAAGAAATGAGTTGAGAAATTGAAATAGTTTAGAAGGTGAGATAGATATGGTGGTGGTGTTATTCCTTTTTGTACCATATTCTGTTACTATTGTACCTAGAGTTAAGTTGCGAAAGGTACTTGCAGTAGCAGGGTTTGAAAGTAATGGGAGAAAAATGCAGTATGAGAAATCAAAGTGAAAGAGGTGGTCCTTGTTGTGGGTTATCTTTATTCTATCTTTTGACATTGTGTTTGACCAACCATATTCTAGTGTCCCGTCTTCTGAATGGGGACTCTTCAGAAAGGAACAAGGGTCAGAGAACATCTTCAAGATGGAATGATACTTTACAAGGAAGACGTAATTCTTCCACAAGGACCACTATGCGAGCATTATGGGCATCCCGTTGCCAAATTCAATCTTAAAAAAAAAATCCTATTTCAATCTAAAAATACACCTCATGCTATATCGACTCCATATGGATCAAAGTCAAGACAAATTAGTATGGATCGAAGGTCGGTCGAGTTCGATTCGAGCTAAAAATTGAGTTGAGTCGCTCTGAGTTAAAGATTGAGTTGAGATCGCATGGGTTGAAAGATGAACCAAGTCATTCAAGTAGAATAATCAAGTCGTCAGTATAGCTACCAAAAACAAGATCGAATCGAGTCAAAGGTCAAGCCAACTTGGCTTGGAGTCAAAAAAATCGAAAGTCAAATTAAGCCTACTTCATCGAATGTCGAGTTGGTCACTCGAAGGTTAAGTCTTAGGTTAAAGACTGACTTGAGTCAACTGAGGTAAAAATCGATTTAAGTTAACCTGGACCAAAAGGTCAAATCAAATTAAACGAGTCAAAAAATCAACTCAACTATACTTAAATCAAAAATTGAGTAGAATTCGTTACATTTTTAGGCGAGTTCTCCCTAAATAATTAAGTCAAGTTATCTCACAAGAACCACTATGCGAGCATTATGGGCATGTACTCGTTGCAGAATTCAATCTTAAGAAAAAAATCCTCTTCCAAAATTTGTAATTAATTGTACTTGTTAAAGATTCCATCACAAACAACATGCAATGATACCGTTGAAAAATAGTTCATTTTTGAAGCATGTGGATATGCTTAGTCTAGCTTTGAGTATCCCTAAATAAGAGAGTATTGTTAGTCTTTGCCTTTCAAGTAAAATATAATGATGAATTTTTAAAATGTTTCCAGGTATAGAAAATACCATTATACTTTGCTCGTTTATTGTTATTTTAAGTTGGATTAAATAGTCATTTGGTCCTAATTTTGGTCAACTTTTTGGTCCTACTTTTTTCTAGTAAATTTCAAATTTTGTATTTTAATTATTTGATACACCTTTTTAAAATTTAAAATTTATTTATTTTTATTTTCTCATCTAAACAACTAATTTTATTTCAAAAATTTAAATGCACTAAATAAATAAATAAATTACTCTCTTACGATACCTCGTTCAAACACACTATTATCAAAATGTTTCTCCTACAAATTTGTAGAAGCATCCCTTATTATATAATGAAGTGACTTAAAAAAAACAAACTATTTTGAATATTTAAAATTTAAGCCTCTTAAAACTTTATTTATGACTTAAAACAAGGGAGTAAATGTTGTTGAGTCACTTTAGGCCAACATAGGTATCATGTCAGTGCAATTAACTTTTCACAACTTAGGAAACTTTTTGAGTACACATTCTCATATCTCCTCATTAGTGTCGTTACTAATATCATTATTCATTTTAATTGTCTATTGTATTATTATATTTTGGGTTAAATATTTTTTTTGTTCCTTAACTTTTTAGCATATTTTGAAATTAGTCCATTTCGAAATTTTTTAGACCAATTTAGTCATTTTTTTTTCAAAATATATAAATTTAGTCATTTTAATCAAATTTTGTTAAGTTTATTTGACATTTTAAGCGCATTTCATAATAGTATTTGATTTAACATTAAAACAAAAATGTGTCAAATAGTATAAACAACGAAAATGCAATTTTGAAACTGAAATGCGTACGAAACATCAAATAAACCTAATAGAATTTGATTAAAATGACTAAATCTACGTATTTTGAGAAATAAAAGGCTAAATTAGTCTAAAAAATCGAAATGGACTAATTCCAAAATTCACTTAAAGTTAAGGAACAAAAACATATTTAGCCTTTATATTTTTTATTGCCATTATTATTATGTGTAAAATAATATTAATTTTTGTATTATACGTTGAACTCAAATAAAACTTATGTGAATTAGAAATAACTATACAAAACTTGTAATAGTTAAAGGAATTATGTTAGTCTTAAACACCATATAGCAAGTCTATGGTGGTGCAATTTATTAGTGAATTGATGATTATATGTGTAACAATATCTTCGTATAACTTTTAGATTCTTAGGTGCACTAGCTTATGCTGTGGTCTTCGTGAAAATAAATTTTAAAAAATATATACATGGATGCAAGAAATGTGAATGACCTATGATATTCTTAAAACTCTAGGACTCGGACAATTTCAATTGTCTTAAATTGAGTGGTTTAAATAGACCAATACTCTCCTACTACAATTTTTGAATAGATAGGATTATGAGAAAAAAACTTTTATTTATCTAATTCTAAATTTTTGTTATGACGTGGCGTGTGAATTAAATGTTAAAAGTGTTCGATAGAATGAAAACGTATAATCTTTTATAAATTTTGTGGCAAAAGTATAAATAAAATAAAACAACTAATGAAAAAACTCGTAAAACATGAAGTTTTGGCTCATGTTTAGGCGAGTAAATATGTGATTAAACAATTTTTACAACATTTAAAAAAAAAGAGAAGACTTTTAATTTTGAGTGGAAAGAAGCTGCTAAATTTGTAATTTAAGTTAGGGTGATGTGAAATATTGATGAAACATAAGTTTTAGTAAACAAACATAAAAAAGGTTAATAAAAAAAATTCAATTAAACTATTTTTTTTAAACTTTTGTAAAAAGAAAATCTCTCAAATGTCATGACTTGTATTTTATTTCACATTTACACTCCCTGACCATCTCGCCGGATCCAGGCAAAGTCCCCGAACGATCATCAAATCAAAAGATCCTCGCGATACACTCTGCATTGCAGCAGAGAAGAAAAGTTCGATTTACATGGCGAAGCAACACACGGCGGCGGCACCGGCGGCGCCGCTGTCACGATTCGGCGTGCTGGTTGCGCAACTCGAATCTATAGTGGCCTCCGCCGTTCACAAATCACCGCAGCCACTTCTTTGCTTCGATCTCCTCTCCGATCTCATCACCGCCATCGACGAGGACACCAAGGTCTCTCTCTCTCTCTCTCTCTCTCCCTCCCTCTCTCTCTCTCTATATCAACCTTCCATCGCATTGCTGTGGATTTGTTTTTTCTTCTTCTTTGCTCGTTCGTTTTTCCGCATTATTTCATTAGTTCGATATTGGTTGATTTTAAAAAAACTCCGCTGATTCACTGTTTGTTCCTCACGTAATTTGGATTCATTCACATTTTTTTTTTTCTCTCGAATCTATATCTCCAGTAGATTAAGTTGAGATTTAGAATTCAGAGGGATGTGCATTTGCACTTGTCAGTTCGGATAAGCCGTTCCTGCTTTTTTCTTTCACGCTATCATGGTGTGATGAGCTGACTTAGCTAAGTTTAAAATTCAATGCATGCTGAATAGAGCACTGAGAGCAAGCTAGGAATAAGATTATGGTTAAGATACGACTCTTATTGCCTTTTCAGAACGAGCTCTTGTTTATATACTGGAGCTCTGTAATTATTATGAGGTTTAATGTTATTCTTTTGCTTTTTGGCGCTTTTATTTTAGCCTGAATTTCCGAAACTCTATTACCGGTGGTTGTCAAATTCTAATGTTATAGAATATGGTTTCCAGGAGAATATTTTGTTGTGGCAAAGGAGATGTGAGGATGCTTTGAATTCCCTGCTTGTTTTTGGTGCACGACGGCCTGTGCGTCACTTGGCATCGGTAGCGATGGCAAAGGTCATATCTAAGGGAGATTCAATATCAATTTACTCCAGAGCAAGCAGCCTTCAGGGATTCCTCTCAGATGGGAAGAGGAATGAACCTCAGAAGATTGCTGGTTTGTCTAGATTAAAGATTTCTGGAAGTTTTAGATAGATCTTGCATTCCTAAATATTCTTATAATCATCATACTACAAAACTTGTGTGGTTAAATTGTTGTGTCTTTCCTTTGAAGCAGTCATGAGCACAAACATAAAAAAGAAGCAATGAGCACATTTCTATTCCATAACAATTTTAAGGGAAAGACGCACCCTTAAGGATGCTATCATGGCACTTCAATTACAAACTATAGGACTATATAACTTATACATTGCCTCAAAATTTGTTGTGCCATTTTTTATTACAACCTTTGCGACAAAGCAAGTAACTGCACATCTAAAACCTGATCTAACGTACAAGGATACACACATTGTTTCCCATGAACTCCAAAAGGTTGTTCCAAAGTAAATTAACCTCCTTACATTGCAAAGATTATTAGCCTTATCCTGGAGAAGCTATGAAAATAGCATTAGGGAGAAGCCATGAATACAATGATATTTGTGAGCAAATGTTGGAGCAAGGAGACACCAACCAGCCACATCACCATAAAGTTTTGACTTATTTTTATTTTTCTTAAAATAAGAAATTCATTAAGATAGAAAAAATGGGCCACTTCCTTGTTGTTAGAAGCTTTAAAACAAGTCATGATAAACTGTTGGAAATTAGACAGAAATAATTAAGTTATGGGGAAGATGTGATGTGACACTTCCATAAATCAAGGAAAATAAGGAGCACAAGGAAGAGCATTTCTCCCATGTATAATATGTACTCATCTTCTTCCATACTCCTGACTAATCTTAGGACATTTAAAAGAAAGAAAATGAAATGTAGCAGTCCTTGCCAAATAAAATAAGGGAACTCATTGTTTTTATTCTGGATTTATGTTGGATCTTGTCAATTTGGATTTTAACCTGGGAGAGATACTCTAAATATATGTCCCTTTTAGCCAAAAAGACATTATTGAGAGACAGGGAGAAGTACAAGTAAGAGGGATGATAAGTGTCTTCCCTAGAGAAAACAATTTTTAAACTGTTTCCACTAAGTCACAAGGCCAGAACATTACATTTGCTGCAAGTAAAAGGAGAGCTTTTTGTATCTCAAATTCTATGAATGAACCAAGCAGAGTGCCTCAATACAGGGCATTTAAGCAAGCTTATCACAAAGCAAGTCGGTAAAGAATTTATGGACTGAACCAAACATCTTAGCATAAGTAGCTATCACTTTTATTTGTATGTGTCCTTTTGCTTGTTTTTGGCATGAAATCAGTTGACTCTTACACATCATAGTTTTGTTAATTGTTGTGTTGCATGTTTTTTCTGGAGTGTTATGGTTTTGTTCTTGTTTCTTGCATTTAACTATTCAGATCCTGTCGCTTTTCTTTTGTTTTTACTTCTCATTTTTTTTTTCTGAACATAATTTTATAGGTGCTTCACAATGCTTGGGAGAATTGTATAAGTACTTTGGCAGAAGAATCACTTCAGGTTTACTCGAAACAACAATCATAGCAACTAAACTTATGAAGTTCAACGAGGTAATTCCTTACAAATTTTATGTTCATATGTTTAAATTACTAATAACTGAATAATATGCAAAACATAGATAAAAATGTTATCTTGGTTTATGCATGCCTGTTTTCTTTTGCCTAAGAAAAAACTATAAATTTATGATCCTAGCAGTACCTTTAATTAGTATTCTCTTTTTGATTGTTTTTCCAAATCTATTTACATCGAAAGTTTGTTACTTGATTTACTTTTAACAGGTTTTTGAAATACCTGTAAAGCAACTGTTGAGTGAAAAGATAGAATTTTATTGGGCAGTAACCATTAGAAGTTTTGACCTGAGGTTGCAGGAAATGTGTTTAACATCACCAGAAGACTTTATCAAACTAATGAAATTTACTTGATCGCACCTGTATATGATATTGTACTAAAATTGCTGAATAAGATTAAGAAAATGAAAAGAGGGAATAAAAATAAAAGATGTGTATTTAGTTACATCTTGTTTAGATGTGGGCATATGGCACAGAAGTGTGGAGCAAAGAGGTTGATCATATATTAGAAAGTGAATAAGTGAATGATTATAGTTGTTAAGTTCTTTAGGAAAGAATAAGGGAATCTTAAAGCTTGTAAATAATTTCAATATACTACTATTTAAGAATGTCAATTTTTAGTCTGATAGATAAATCAATGTCATTAATGATCAAACAAAAGCACTGAAATTCCTTATAAGTAGAACTTGAGTTTTTCTTACTTGTATCATCACTCTCTTTCTCTCAACTTGATGAAGTGCCTTTATTTGTCTCACTTTTCTTCATCTATTGCATTTGTCATTTCTGCATCATTTCTCAATTGTCACTTGAGAAAGGTATTTATTCTATTACAATTGACTGTGCTCTCTTTAACGAATTTGCTATGTATCAAACATAAGGAGTTTGTTAGACAAGAAGCATTGTATATGCTTCGGAATGCCTTAGAAGGCTCTGGTGGTAGTGCTGCTTCAACAGCATATTCAGAGGCATTTCGTCTCATAATGAGGTCTGCCACTGGGGATAAGTCATTTGCTGTGAGAATAGCTGCGGCAAGATGTTTGAAGGCATTTGCTAGCATTGGAGGTCCAGGCTTAGGTGTAACAGAACTCGACAATTCAGCCTCTTACTGTGTCAAGGCAGGTATTTTTGTCTCAATTTTGTCTCTTTCACCTGTAAACATGCCAATTGCTTGGTGCAAAATTATAGTATTCTATACATTTCTTTGTTACTGCTACTTTTGATAGGCACTTGAAGATCCCGTATCATCTGTCCGGGATGCCTTTGCTGAAACTTTGGGTTCCTTGCTTGCTCTTGGAATGAATCCTGAAGCACAGGTCTCTATTATTGTTTTTCTCTGGTTTTTCCTTGCTTTTGCATCATTCATACTTACCCCTCAAAATTTTCCAGGTTCAACCAAAGGGAAAGGGTCCTTTACATCAATCAAAAAAACTAGAAGGTGGATTGCAGAAGCATTTGATTTTGGTCTTTACAAAAGGTTTGATGCTCTGTTTAGATCACTGTATTTTGTTTATCAAGAGGGTGCAAAAATATCATGTTTTTAGGCAGTTTGGCTCTAACCTTTTTCAGATGTGCTTGAGCCTGAGCAAAACTCAGAAAATCTTTATAGAAAAACAGAGAATTGTAGCTTTTGGAAAAAAGAAGAAGTAACTTAAGTAGTTTTTAAAAGTACGCTGCAAGGGTTAAGAGGGTGTAGCTCAATTTGTTCAGCGTGAGTTGCTGTAAACTCCCTAACACGTGTTCAATTCCTACAAATAAAAATAGTTGCATATGTTATCTTTTTCTATCTGATCTTGAACTAAATGGCGAGACATTGAAACAGATTGTTTCGTTTAAATGTAATTTTAAGCTAAAACATCCAGACAACTTTTACTTTATTTAAAATTCTAATTTTTTAACTTTAACTTTAAAGTAACTTTTAGGCCATAAAATTCTGGGTCAAATGTACATCTCTGTACTGTCTGTTCTCTCTCTGCCTCACTTTCTCTTATTTTCCCACACATCTATGAATTTTCTTCCATTTTGTCTGATTTCTAACAGTATTTGATGAAATGCGTTGAATGCTGGTATTTCTTTTTGATCATTGGAGGTAAAATAAATGATTGCAAGTGAGTTCTAGGATGACAGGAGGCAATACATAGAACTTCCGTCATGGAATTGCAAAAAAGGGATTTTGCCCATTACCCAGCTAATTGGGCCTTGCTCTTTCTTCTGGTCATTGTGTCTGCAAGGAGTGGGTGAATGGATATTACTTTTAATGTCTGTTGAGTATGAACACAGATTCGTTTCAAAAGGGCTGCAGATTGTTTTATTTTTATTTTCCCACATTTTCTGTATTTCAACTGAGTATTATTTTTCTTTGTATTACTGGTTAAATTTATACCCTGCAGATCGTTGCCTTTTGATTTGGATATATTAATGTTAATAGAAGTTATAAAACCAAAGTAAAGAATGGATTTCATGCCTTGTTTATAAATTCTGATATCATCTAAAAGTTACAAATTTACAACTGTTTCATTTTCTTCTTTCAGCTTTCATTTTTACTTCACATTCTTTGTGGGCATGTAATGATTTTTTTACTTCCATTTCAGTTAGTGGAGTGAAGTCTAGGAATGTTCGGGTTGGGTTAACATTAGCATGGGTATTCTTCTTACAGGTGAATCACATTTCTTTGATAGATATTCAGCTTGCAGTTTATTTAAAGGCATTATTGTGGATATTTGTAGATTGGTTATTTTCTCAGAACATTCAACCCTGTATTGTTTTCTGTTTTAGTAATAGGGACACTTATTCTCATTCTGCTGTTTTTAAGGTTTAGCCATTACTGAGTTTGTTTACTTTAATGAAACATTTTCATTTTACTGTCTTTATTTATTAGTTTTGGTTGGCTACTTTGTTTTTCTTTTTTGAACACTAACTGCTTTTCATCCTTTACTATAATATAAGTTTTTTTCCTCTGACGAACAGTGTTTTTATCTAGACACTTTAATTCAAGTCACTTTAACACATTAAGGTTGGGAGGCAAATTGGAAATGAATTGAAAAAGTCACTTTGTACTCACTTTTCTGTTGTGTGGTTGTTGATGTATGACTGAAAAAGTTTTGATTTTCTGTATTGATCTTTTATTTATATTCTCTTTACATATGCGTAGATTGTCCCCTTTAGTAGTTTGGTAGCTGCCACACGAGAAAATTAAAGTGCATTTACTTGTTCTGATTGTGAACACTACTCTGGTAATTTTTCTTTGCAGGTCATTCGCATAAAATATCTGCTTCCTGACAGTGAGCTGCAAAATTTTGCACTGCAAGTTATGGAAATGCTCCGTGCTGAAACTTCTGTTGATGCCCATGCCTTGGTATTTTTTATATTTTTTAATTTTTTCTTTTGCTTTTAGTTAATTTTATTTGTATATTCATTAAGATAGATGGGCGGAAATAGGACAGGAGAAAGAAAATAGTGGCACTTTTTTTTTTTTTTTAATTTTACTCTTTATTTAAGCCTTGTTTGGGTTTTGGAGGAATTATTTAGACAAGGAGAAACTATAAGAGAAATATGAAGGTGACAAATGATGATAACTTAAAAAATTATAAAAAGGATATGGATTATGCGTAGATCGTTTACCTTGTCTATGAGCAATAGGTCAAACATAATTAGAGTTAGGAGAAGGCAAGGGGGAAGAATGATCCATGGATTGGGAATTTGGCGGTGGAGGATTTGAGTCACTAGAATCTGTAGGCAAGTATGGAGTTATTTGCTCCATTCTGGTATGTGAGAAGAGGTGGTGGAACAATATTGTCTGCATTTTGAGTTGGAGTTTGAGAGGAAGTAGAAATGATCAATGGATCACAAAATGATACACAAAGAGCTTAATGAACAGATGAAGAATGTTCCATGGAGGACAGGAAGAAAAACGTGTCCTCAAAGAAAGTAACATCAACAAACACATAATACCTTATAGTTGAGGGAGAATAACATTTATACCCTTTCTAAATGCGAGAATAGCTCAAAAAGATACACTTTATAGTCTTTGCAGAAAGCTTGTCAAGACCTTGATGGGTTGCCTCTGATGCTACTGGTTTGCGAACTAGCCATTTGCTTCTTTCTTATAAACTAGGTTTAGGGTTGTAATATATTTAGCATTTTAAACTGTTGAGAAGAATTTCTAATTCTTGTCTCAGGCATGTGTTCTTTACGTCCTTCGTGTTGCTGTAACCGATCAAATGACTGAACCTACTCAAAGAAACTTTTTGGTTTTTTTGGGAAAGCAGGTACTATTTGTTTAAATTAAGTTAGTGGTTGCCATGTATTTTTCAAGTTAAGTATTCAGCTATGATGTGTACTGAATCTTATGCCTTTTCCCCACCTTTTGGCAAATTCTAGCTCCAATCACCCGAGGCAGGTCCTTCCATGAAAGTGGCAGCCTTGCGTACACTGTCTTATACTCTAAAGACAGTGGGAGAGGTAAGGCGTATCAGCTTATGTTTCAATTTGGTAAAGAAATCTACATTTTTTAACCAGGAACTACGATGGACTGGGATGTCTCAAGGTGTGCTTATTTTAATTATTCCCTGTGCAGGTTCCATTTGAATTTAAGGAAATTCTTGACAACACTGTAGTTGCAGCTGTGTCACATTCTTCAAAACTAGTGAGCTCATGAAAGCATATTTTATATAGATACAATTTATTATTCTCATACATTAATATCCTTGCTCATGTTGGATTCAAGACTAATTTTAAGTTTAACACATGATATTGTTCTTTGGAATGAAATAACTGAAAATATAAATGATTTGGCCTTGTAAATAGTTTCTTCTGGGAAAATTTGAAAGGAAGCAATATGGCTAACATTCAGTTAGGCTGGCGGTTTGTGGAGACAAAAGAAAGTGATTCCTTTTGTAGTTCTTCACATTATTATTTGAAGGTTGTGTTTGGTTACTGAGATAGGACAATATAGGATCGTGTCATGTGATAAGTTCTTTCGTGTGCCAATAGGATATGCTTAACCTTGTATCATGTTGTCCCAGTGTAATTTGTTTTGGGTGGGGGGTATTTGTTGCTGGGGTATGGTACAACAAGATTAGATAACGTCTCTCACTAAAATATGAAAAAATATATAAATATGTGAATTATGTGTTTAATATAATAATATATGTTCAACATCTTACATAATATTTATGTACAACACACACACAAACTCATATATATATATTTTTTTTTTGGGGTACTAATGTATAATTATTTATAATATATATTTATGAAATCTTTAATGTAAAACTAAAATACTAAAAAGGAAATAAATTTTATTCAATCTTTTTAGAATTCGTGAGAATATTATTAAAGATAATACAATTATAAATATTGTATTGTAATACAAATTATATCCATTATTTAAGTGAAGTTATAATAATATTATGATATAGTATAAAATATTCAATGTTTATTATGTTATTTATCTTTTATTTATTTTTCATATGATTTTTACCATTTAGAGAAGAAATAATATATAAAACTAAAGAAGGAATGCTAATGATATTTTTTTATATAATGTTTATAATTTAAAAAGAAATAATGTACAAATGTAGCAAGTTGTAAAAGAAATTATTGATATTTTTTATCTACCTCAAACATACGATATTATACTTTTATATAAAGTTTTTCTCAACTACTCAAAATGAAGTTTGAGTTCTATATTGATGCTTGGTGGTACATGTGATCTTCATAAAGGTTGTAAACATTTCAAAATTTACAAGGCAAAAGAAAATTTGGAAGAGGTGCTTGTGATAGCACAGCACAGAGTAACTTATTCTGTTACTCTTCCTTCTCTATATATTTGTGTTTTTCTCTAGTGTTATTATATTAGTCAACATTTTCTTTGTAAGATACTTTTCACAGTTTCAATATTCTCCGTTTCTCTCTTTCTGTTTCTTTTCTTTACATGGTAATCAGAGCTACTGTCATGGCTTCCGAAAATTCTTCTTCTACCCACAACACCGAAACCGCCACTTTACGTCCTCCTACCACCCTCACACTTTCAAGACACCTATCTTCCTCAAGCTTACCACTGAAAACATCTTGATCTTGGTTCTCACTGAAATGGTTTGTCTCACCACTGCTTCCCAAAATCTGGAACAAGCTGCATGTTTATCATGCTCAATCTAGAGCCAATGTAAAATCTTTAAAGATTCAGTTTAGAACACCTAAAAAGGATAGAAATACCGCTACCTATCTTCTTGATATCAAGAAGATTGTAGACACCCAGACAGCTATTGGATCTCCTATCTCCACAGAAGTCCACGTTGAAGCAATTCTTGATGGTCTGCTCTTTCTGAAGACTATGACAGTTTCGTCACTTCCATTCTCACCCGCACAGATCCTTACACCATTGAGTTCTTGCTCTTGTCGCAAGAAGAGTGTCTTGAAAAATACAAAACTGCTGCTGTCATCAACAACACTGTCATCTCTGGTTCCAACAACACCTATAGAAATAAAGGTTCTCAATCCTACCAGCGAAACAAATCTACAAACCAAAACAACTCCTTTGTCAAGAATCAACAATATCAAGAATGCTCCAAGAAGTTCTTGGCAGCAACAGAAACCACAATTCAAAAAAACAACTCCTTTGTCAAGAATCAACAATATCAAGAATGCTCCAAGAAGTTCTTGGCAGCAACAGAAACCACAATTTCAAATTTTCAAGAAGTTTAGTCATACTGCCACAAATTGTTGGCACAGGTTTGAGCATGACTTTCAACCTTCCATTTCTGCCAACCAATGTCAACTTTCTTCTTCAGAAATTCATGATGATGCTCCTTCAATTCTGGGAACACCCTGCACTCTAAATGATCCTCTTTGGTATCTGGATAGTGCTGCTACACACCGTATCACTTATGACTCTAATAATTTTTCAACTAAGGGTTCCTACAACGGAAATGACTCGGTCACTCTAGGTGAGGGAAGGTGAATGTCTATTTCGCATATTGGTTCTACTACTTTTTATAGCCCACGCAAAAACACAGTTGTTTTCAAAAAATCTTTTGCATGTTCCTTGTAACAAACAAAAATTTAATTTCCGATCCACAATGTGTCTGTTTCTGGATTACAATTCTCAAACCAAAGGGTTCTGGCAAAGTTTATATCTCTCATGTTCTTTTTAATGAAACTGTCTTCCCTTTTACTTTATCTAATAACCCTTTTTTCCAAAAGGACAAAACTCGCTTTTCTGATACACCAACTAGTATACCTATTTCTGTTATTAAACAGCCTTTTACTGCCACGCCTGCTTTATCTCAGTCAACAAAAAATACTTCTGCCTTACCTCTGCCCACATGCAACACAGCACACATGCTGCCCCCTCACAACACTGCACACACACCGAAACATCTGCTGCCACCTCAAAACACTGCACATGCTGACACATCACACTGCTGCAAACACACCACCCAGCTTTTCCCCTTTACCTCAAATTTCACACGATGATACTTCGTCCAATCTGTCCTCAACCTCTCCTCCTGCTACTGACAACTCATCATCCTTCAACCAAGATAGCTCTTCCTCGGATACCACGACTGACATGATATCTCCACCTCCCAACTCCCAACCAATGATCACATCAAAATCAGGTATTTACAAACCTAGAATTTTCATGTCTCAGCTTCTCTTGAACCAAGTACTATTAAACAAGTCTTGTCTGATCCTCATTGGTTTAATGCAATGCTAACCGAGTACAGCGCTCTCATTAAAAATGGCACTTGGACACTCGTGGATCTTCCCAAAGGCGGACCCTTATTGGCTGCAAATGGGTTTTTGGAAAGAAATATCATGCAGATGGCACTCTCCAAAAATACAAATCTAGTTGCTGGTTGAGTGATGTTAGAGATGGAAAAAAAAGAAGATTTTACATATACATGCTACTAAAACTTATTTGACTAACTGTTTAATTTGTAATTGTTATAGATATGATTTCATTATATTAAATAGAGATAAGATATGATCTGATGTGGAATATCTTATCAAGTACCTCTCATTATTAGATATTGATTTTGTTCTTTATTATTGTATTTCTTCTTCATTATAAATAAGAATATTCACGTGGGTACTCAAGGCACGAAAGTCATTATATTCTTTCTTGGTTTTTCGTTCTCCACATGGTACCAGAGTGGTAACATCCTATGTAGAACTATCCAAATGGGCCTGGCCTGATGGGCTTGTCCAAAAAGACCACAAAACAAGCTAGATTATGTCAAAAATAGTGGATTTCTTTTTGCACTTCCAAAAAAGTCACAGCATGGTTATGGTGTTTTGGCATTTATTTCTTTTCTTCAATATCTGTTCTAAATTTGCAAATTCTCAGGTTCGAATTGAGGCGGCTTTGGCTTTACGTACATTGGCTGAAGTCGATCCCACTTGTGTTGGTGGTTTAACTTCATATGGGGTGACCAATCTTACTGCTTTAAGAGAGAGCGTTTCTTTTGAAAAGGTAAAGTTTGTCAAAGTTTACATAATCTATATTTCATTGCATGTTCGATAGTTGTTAATTTTTTTTTATTAAAGACAGGTGAAGATTGATAAGTAATTTAGTCAGACAGCTTACTGGAGTCTGTTTTTAATTAATAAAGGTTCTGTTTGGATAAACTTTTTCACAAACACTTATAGGGGAAAATAATAAGAAAGAACAATGAACTAAAATTTTCCATAAGCTAAAATTAGCTCATGTATACGTTTTTTAATTTATTTTTTTAACTAAAAGCAAGTATGCAGTAGCATCACTATGCTATATGCAATCCCAACTAGGTTGATACACTGGCAACGTCAATTGCCTGCCCTCCAATTGTTAATCTGACAGCTATGTAATAATTAGTATGAAGAGGTATGTCTTTTCAACAGATGTGTTCCAGAGCTAATACAGCTTTATTTTGGTCTGTTTTGCACATGTCTAGTACGAAGTTCTTGTAAAAAAATTGTTTGCCTGTTCATTTTAAAGGTTCTGATAAAAGTAAAGTGGCAATGTGCACTTTACGTTAGGTGAAATGGCCACTTTGCCAAGGGCATCTGGCTGCATGTGCATGGATTAGAGAATTAGATGGTGTT